>Ga0209319_1001630_pt1 | contig 17198 bp, 13 predicted proteins | sample RifGroE2_FD_184000 | JGI IMG/M metagenome (GOLD analysis project Ga0209319, IMG submission 184000) | Groundwater microbial communities from Rifle, Colorado - Groundwater E2 (SPAdes) (version 2) | ecosystem: Environmental > Aquatic > Deep subsurface > Groundwater | place: Rifle, Colorado, United...
TTCTATTAATTTTTGTACAGATTCAAAATTAATATCATTACCTTCTGTAACATCACTTAATAATTCTTGATATTCACTTATTTCATCTGAAGATTTTTTATAAGTATCTGTTAATGATTTTATTGCATCACTATAATTATCAAAAGAATCTAATTTAATTTCAGGTAATTTTAATAAATCTTCTTTTAAATTTTTTAAAATATCAGGTGTTGTTATACCTAATATTTTAAATTCATTTGTTAATTCAGAAATAGCTTTAACTTGTCTATTTTTTACTTCTTCTAAATCTATGGAACCATTTTTATATTCTTCTAAAACTTTATTATACTCAGTAAATATATTTGGAATTTTTGTATCCATTAAATTACTAGCAAATACATTAGTACCTTCACTTTGTATTTTTTTAATAATTTCTTCTGAATCTAGTAATTTATCAACAAAATTATTTAATTCATTTGCTTTTAAATCCTTAAATCCATTAGCAGTTTGTAATACTGCTTTTAATCCATCGTTATATGAATTAACTAATTTTTCTGTGTCTTTCTGTAATTCATTACGTTCTTTCGTTTTTTCTGCAATTTCATCTAATATTCTAACAAATTCAGAATTACCTCTATTACCTTGACCCATATCAAGATATGCTTTTTTCTTTCTCTCTAATTCTTGTATATCATTTGATAAATTCTTAATATCATTCCTATTTGATGTTACTCTATCTAAATCACTATCTCCTGTAGCATAAAAACTAGAAGACATTTCTTTTTGTTTTAATTCTAATTCTTTTTCTCTAATTGCAATATTTTCTTCAAGTCTTTTATTATTAATTTCTATTACATTTCCTTCTGCATCTAGTTTTTCAGTAATACCTGGATATAGGGAAGCTAATTTTTCAGTTACATCTTTTAATTTTTGTTTCTCATCAGTTGTAAGTGACAATTGATTAGTTAATTTATTATATGTTTCAAATAATTTCTTTGAATTAGATAATTCTGAAGATAATGTATCAACATCATTTTTTAATAATTCAAAAAGTTCTTGTTGTTTTTCCTTCGCGTGTACTAAACTATCTACATATTTAAAAACCCAACCTACTGCCATAGAAAAAGCAACTGTACTAATTAACATTGTTGCTGTTTGTAAAGCTACCGTAGCTACTCTAGCTGCTACAACACCTGCTGTATATCTACTAACAGATGTAGTTAAAGCTGTCCAATTATTATATAATCCTTGATACATTCCTCTTTGTCCTAAAATTTGTTCATTATATAATTTAGCACCTTGCAATTTAGTATTATAATTGGATACAGCACTTGATAATTTATTCCAAAGAGGTATTTGTGCTTTCAATCCACCAGAAAGATTAGCAGGTGGTTGTGGCCCTTGTTGACCTTTATTCCAACTTACATAATTAGATGGTTGTACAGAACCTAATATATTTGACATATTAGTTCTTGCTTTACTAGAAAATAATGCAAGTGATGCTATTGCAGTACCCATTAAAGCTGGAAATCCACCAACTATTTCTGCAAGATTATTGAAACTGTCCATTACTGATGTAATGCCATCTGCTGAATATTTCCACATTGAAGAACTAATAGTATTATTAAATAATTGCTCCCAAGCATTTTGTAATTTTTGTAATGAGGCATATAAAGATTTCATATAGATATCTTGTTTCTGTATGGCTACTGATTCACTATTATAAGCCGATTCAGTATTTGTTAAAACTTTGTCAAAATTATTCATGAGCGCAATAAAGGTGTTTCTTTGGTATAAATTAGCAGCACTGGTAGCTAATGCCTGTCTTTCTACATCGTTAAGTGTCTTCCATCTTTCTGCTGTTTCCTTAAGTATTTGATTCATAGGTTTTATGGTATTCGCACTATCTTTAATAGTTACGCCTACATCATAAAATGCTTTTTCAATATCTTTAAATTCTTCAGGATTAGATTCATCCCCAACTCTACCGATCCTGGAAAAAATTGTCTTGAGTCCGTTCGCAATTTGACTCCCCGATCTTCTGGTAACTTCTACCAATGTACCTTGAATCGCAATTAAATCTTGAATTGGCATTTTTGCCTCTGCTGCTACTGATCCAACATATTTTAAACCAGAAGAAATTTCCCCTAAAGCCTTTGGAAAGTCAACTTGTAAATTTCTAGCAACAGATGCATATGTATCTACAATAGACATTAATTGGTCAGATCCAAGACGAAATTGGGTTTGTGCAGCCATTAGATCATCAGAAACTTCTAAGATTGATCTACCAGAAATATTTGCCAAAACAATCGCGGCTTCACTACGTTCTAAAACTTGATCCATTGTACTAGTGTAAGTACCAAACACACTTATACTCTTCATAACTTCAGAACTTGTAGTACCCATAACTTTCGCAAAATCTAAAGCAGATTGAGTAACTTCACTAAATTTAAGATTTTGATTAGTCATTTCCATCTGTAAATTAGTAAATAATTTTGTCTGTTCAAGCATATAATCAAATGCTTCAGTTAATTTATGAATTGCTCCCATTACTACGGTAGAAATACCAATCCACATAGAAAATTTAGAAATTATTAATTGAACCTGTTGTCCAAAACTCATAGTTGCTTTATTAGCAGCATTTATACCATTTGCATATGCTTCTGATTTCATCGATCCAAATTCAGCATTTAATGCTTTTATTTTTGCAGTTAAATCTGCTGTTTTATTAGAAGAAATTGGATCAATTTGTAAACTTAGTATTTTTTGTTGAAATACATCAAATTTTAATGTATTAAATTGACCTTCAAATTGTTTTTTAAATTTTGTTATATCACCTTGCATTTTGATAAGATAATTATTTAATTTTTGTTCAGCATTATGTAAGTCAAATGATTGATTTGCTTTTATTTTTAATTCATCAAATTGTTTACCTAATAATTTTAATTCATTTATAGCATTAGGTGTTACAGAAGTTATACCATTTATACTTGCTTTAATATTATTATATTGCGTTGAAGATGATGAATCTAATGTACCAAATAATTTAGAACTTTCAAATTTAGCAAAAGAATTATTAGATGACATTTGTGCTAATTTAATTTGTTCTGTTAAAGATTTTCTTTTATTTTCTTCAGATTGTAATTGTTTATTTATTTGTGATTCTAAACTTATTATTTTATTTAATTCTTGTGCTTCTAATTTAATATTATTAGTAATATTTCTAACTTCTTGGTTTATAGATTTCATTACATTAGATAAATTAGGCGTACTAGCATTTAACTGATTTATTTGATTTTTTAAATTTTCTAAAGAAGAAGTATCTATTTGCCATCCATATTTTTGAACATTATTATCCATAAAATTATTCATTCTACTCTTATAAGTAGACAAATTTTGTGTTGAATTAAAAGTCTCTTTCATTGCCTGAGCATTTAATTTAATTTGATCAAATTGATTTTTTAAATCTGTAAGTATTTTTGAATCTAATACTTGAATATTTTTTAAACTTTTTTCAAACAATTGCAAAGCAGATTTATCTATAAAATTTCCTAATTTACCATTGTTTAAAGTATTGGTCATTCCTTTATATTTTGCTTGTATTTGGTCTAATGACAACATATTATCTTGTTGTTGTCTATTAACTCTAACAAGAGATTGATTTACAGCATCCCATTGATATTTAAAATTTTCAACTAAACCTTTAGAAGTATTTGTTACCTGTATTGTTACTTTCCCAAATTCATCCCAAGTTGATTTAGCGGTTCTTCCAGTTGTATTTAAAGTATTCTCAATACTTCCAATTGCAGTTAAAAACTTTTTAGATTCTGCTGTTGGTATATCAAAATTAAATTGTGGCATTTTTATTTTTTGTATTGCAGAAGTTACTTGATTTAATTGAGAAACTAATTGTGAAAGTCCTGCACCACCAATATTAATCTTTATATTATTCAACTTATTCTGCAATGTGGTTACTAATGTATCAACTTCTTTAATTACGTTTTGTTTTGATGTCTGCTCAATAAGAGTCTTAATAATGATTGAAAGATCATTTTTATTAGGCATTTTATCACTCTCCTTAAATTATAAAAAAATAAAAAGAGGTGATATATCACCTCTTAATTAAAACAAACCATTAATTTATTAAGATAATTCTTACATTCAATTTGCTTTTTTCTATCATTTTCCTTCATCTTAGAACCATCAGAAACAGTAGATTTTAATTCTCCTTTTTCAACTGAATCTTTTACAACTTGATCTAAAGCATTATCCATAACTAACCAGAAATAATTATCATGAAATCCTTTAATATTAGTAACCATTTCTTGTTGTTCTTTATTGTTCGTATTATTATAATCATTAATAAAACTCTTATAATTTTCTAGTGTTTTCATGTCTTCATATTTATTTTCTAAAGAATTATTATATAATAAAACACTTAACTTAGTTAATAATTCAAATCTTTCAGTAAATTGATTAGAATATTTTTCTTTGTATTGATCTTTTAGTTTGATATCGTCATTAAATGATTGGTTGGTACATCCAGTTATAGGTATAATGGAAAATAGTAATAATGTTACAATACAAAGAAATTTTACTTTGTTACACATACATATCCCTCCATTTATTATTTATTTCATTATATATAATTCTAAGAGGTTTATGCAACTAATTTTTCAATAATTTTTAATTTTTCTTTTACACCTTGTAAATGATTTTTTAAATCTTCAGGGAATAATGGTAAAAATTTATAATTTTTTAAAGAAGAGAAATATTGTATTTTTCTATGTGTTTTATCTATATAATCTGTAATAATTTTATATTTATTATATAAATTTAAATTATACCAACCAAAATATTCAATAATTATATTATTTTCAATTAACCAATCTGCCACATAATTTTCATTTTCTAATTCATTATACCATTTATTTTTATCAATAGTATTGTTATCATAATATTTAACATTTTCAAAAGTTTTAATTAATAATTCATGAATTATTCTTTCTAAATTACTATCTAATTTTGTTCCATCAGAAGCAATAATTTGATTAAAATCTTCTGGTGTAAATACATTGGGATAACATTCGTTTATCCATTTATATATATTACTTTTATAATATTGATCACAAATTAAAGAAAATTTATGATAATATTCTACCAAAAATGAATAAGATATATTTTTCGGTATATTAATAATATTTAAATTTAATCTATTTTCTATTAATTGTTTTAAAGCATTAATACGATTTATATTATTGATCCAATAATTTTTCGGTGTCATTTTAAATTCCCATTCAAACCACTTTAAAGGAAACATTGTATTCCAAAAAACATATGGACTAGAATTAAATTTACCTGCTAATACACCATCTAAATTATATAATTTAAATATATCTTTTTTTAATTTTGGTATATCTTCTATATTATTTATTATTTTATCATCAATCAGTTTGCAAAATAACCATACTCCCACGTCTATTAAGTTATCTCTATTATTCCAAAAATTAGCTGGAACAAAATTAAATTCCCATGGAACCCATTTATTAGGATAAGTAATATTAACAATATTAAAAATACCAAATCTATCTTGAAAAGTATTCAATTTATATTTAATTAATAACTTTTGTGATAATATTTTTGTTAAATTATCTATGCTATATATTATTTTATCTTTAAATAATAGTTTGACAAAATAAGTAAAAATCTCAGATATATCATTGTTATTTACATTATTCCAAAACATTTGTGGGAAACATTTTAACTCTTCATTTAAAACCATTTTATATGTATCTAATTTACTATATTGATTTATCTTTAATATATTTATTTCTTTTACTTTTTTAGGATAACATTTTTTACAACAATCTTTATGTATAATAGCATCTTTATTTTGTTTTATGTAATCACAATATTTTTTAGGAATAATATTAATTATTTCATCTTCTAAACAATAGTCACATGCAACATCTACTTCACATTTACTATTCTTATTTAAATCCTCAACGTTTACTAATATATTTTTATTATAATCCCAATTATAACCTTTTTCTATTAAATGTTTTTTATTATTAGGATTACATTTTAATTTGACTATTTTTGTTAACAACATAAAATCATCTCCTCTAAATTATTTAATTTTATTTTATTTTATTACTTACTTCTCTCCTCATTCATATAACCATTAAAAATAATAGGGAGGGGGTTATGAGGAGATATTTTAACCCCTTTATCAGTAAGTTGTACGGACTTACCTATCCCTAAAAATTATATTTATAATCAATTAATCAATTAATAATCAAAACTTACCAGTTAACTCAAATTTCTCAATCTGCCGACTAGGATATCCAATATCCAATAATCTGCAAAATTGTTTATAACTCAAATCTGTATGGAATAAAATTGGAATATCCAATGCCCATCCTACAAAACAGTTTTTATAACTAAATAAACACAAGTCATCGGAACCTTCTGCGCAAATAATCGGTTTTCTAATTATCATCTCAATACCTCCTAATAATTCTCTGTTTCCAGAAATATTCTAACATCATCAAACATAATTAAAATAATCTGTTCAGCATTAAATATAGGAGATATCGGACACCTATGTATTTCTACAATATTATCTGCATCAATTATTATATTCTGAAAATTATTTTCATCATCAAATTCTAAGTGTCCAAACTGATACTTATTATCCACAAAAGTTAAAAATTCAAACTCTGGATAGAATACATTTACTGATATAGTGTCACAAACCACACTTAACCAAAGACCACCAGTTAAATTACTCATAATTTCTTCAAATTGATAATTAGTTAATTGATTGTATTCCATAAATAAAACACCTCCATAAATTTTATAAGGAATATATTGCAACGCCTTATAAACATATTATAGAGGTGTTAATGTGTTATTACAATGTTCACCCAACGTGATAACAAAGCATATAATGGATTTATTTACTAATATCTTAAGATAACGCTCATTTTCATAGAATTACTCTTTATTTTCATTTAATCTTTTATTTATTCTATTTTCTAATTTAATCATATTCTCTTTAATAATCTGAATTTCTTTAGAAATATCTGCTTCTTGGTCAATAAATTCTGTTTTAATATTTTTAACAGATTTTATATATGTTTTTATTGGTTTCATTTGTTTACTAGATAATTCTTTCATAATCATTTGCCTAACATAATCAGAAACAGTAGCACCTTTACTTTCAACATATTCAATAAATTGTTCTTTTAATTTTGCATCTATTCTAACAACAATCTTATCATCTTTATTTTTATTTACCTTTACTAAACCTGTCTTATTAGTTTTATTTTTTGTAAAGTTTTCATCCATCTTTAATCACACTCCTATCCACATATTATTATACACTATCAGTATGTATTTTTCAAAAGCAAGGAAGATAGAAGTAATTTTACTAATCATATAATAACACATATCAAATACAAAGTCAACTATATTTATTTTAGTATTTTAATATTATTTATAATTAATTAATAAAAAATATATAGTTACACATAAAAAGAGAGGATATAAAAATCCTCTCTAATAAATATTTATATTCTTTATTAATTAATCACTAATCTAATTATATTCTTACGCAAAATTTCTATCTTCTTGTAAACTATACAACTCATTAACTAATTCCTTTACATCATTTTCGTACAATTTACAAGCAATATCATATAATTCAGGTATTTGATTTAACACTTTATCTATGTAATCTAACTTATTTCTTAATTTTGGTTTATGCTCTGAATTATATGTTTTAAACCTTGCTCCAATATTAACATGAAATTTCATCTCGTACTGACGATATAATTCTTTCCATCTATCCTGATAATTACTACAACGTCTAACAACTCTATTTAATATTTGTCTCTTTTCTGCTAAAGTAATATCATCTACTAATCCTTTAATTACTCCTTCTTTATGTTCAATATCTTTTTGCTGTTCTTCAATAATTTTATTTTGATTTCTTAATGCTATTAAATTAGATTTAAAAAATGATTTTGTAGTATCATCAACAAAAGGCAAATATGTATTAATAAATACTTCATCATTATCTACATAACCACCAGTTTTTCTGATAGTAGGGAGGACTTCTTCAAATACCCATTTTTTAAATTTTACTGCTTTAATTTTAATATCAGGATTTTTAGATTGTTTTGCTGCTTCAAAGATAAGATTATAAATATCACTTTCAGGTATAATTTTTGTATTCTGTTTTCTACCTAGTTTATCTATGACTCCGTAACTTATGGGGTCATCACAATGTGCTGTAATTGCTTCACTTGGTTTTGCATAACCTAATGCTCTAGCAATATCTACACCAACAGCATAAGGTTTATCATCAATTTTCATACATCTAACCTGACCAAAATCTTCATTATCAAAAATCATTAAATTATTTTTCATGTTATTATCTCCTTTTTATTTTATAGTTTTATAAATTAACTATTAATTTTATTTTACTAATCTTAATCAAACTTTATTAATTAACTAATAATTATAATAAAAGGACTATCCCTAATTCCCACATCAACACCAACTTTCTTATTAATTTTATATATATTATTTAATATATATTAATTTTGTATTGTTTCATTGTTTGTATTATACAATAATAAAATAAATGTGTCAAGGGTAAATAATTAATTAATTATTTTTATTAGTCAATATTACTCGATCCTAAAACTAAGCAATATTTACTCTAACTGGATGTAACCCTACACCCTCTATTCCGTCTGCAAATACATTCGGAAATACTTTTTTCATAATCTGATATGCACCATTTACATCTGCATTAATTTTAATACCTTTATTACTAATAAATAATCCTCTAAACTTACGTCTATTTTTATTATAATTCTTTTTTACTGGTTTTTCTTCATCAAGAAAACTTGTTCCACTTGTATAGCTTTCTTCTGTAAGGATAATTTTAATGCCTACATTTTCTGCTTTATATATTATTTTATTAATAAATTTATGATGAGGAATACCTATAAAATTCTGATTAACTTTTTTACTCATTTTACTTTCTCTTTTCCAATCTTTATTATTTCCAATCACTATAACTGAAACATTACTTTCTAAAGCACAATCAATTACAAATTTACTTGCTTTATGAATAAAATCTTCTACTTTATTATTCCGTTTAATAGTTAATTTATTCATTTTATTAGTATAATCAAGTTTATTCATTCTTTTTGCAATACCACGATAATAACTAATTTTCTTATTATAGTATTGATTAATTGATTTAAGACCTTTACCATTGATAACTATTGGTTTTTCATTAAAGTTATTTACAATGGTTGCGAAGTTATCTAAACCAATATCAATACTAAAATATCTATTATTATCTTGTTTTATTTCTGGTATTTCTACTCGATAAACTACTTCGATTATAATATGTTTATTTCTTGGAAGAATTCTAACTTGTTGTAAATTATCCACCTTAGTATTTAAAGTAAATTTGTTAAAAACTTTAGGAAATTTAATTATATTGTTTTTTAATTTACAATCACAATTAGTAAGAATTAATATATTTCTACCATTTATAGATAAATATTTAGGTAATTTAGGTTTACCTGTATATTTATCTTTATTTTTACTCCAATCTTTAATTGCTTTAAAAAATGACTTCCAATTTTTATCTAGTAATATTAAACATTGTTGAGCAGATTGAGCAGTAGGCATATTTCTATAATTAAAATCCATATCTTCTTGTTTAAATAACTTATCCATTTCATTATACTTAAGCCATTTACTTTCTTCTATAAACCTTTTTCTTATATTATAATTTGCAAAATTATATAGATTTTTAGACATAAAACAAAAATCGTCTAAATGTTTATAATATGGATTATTATATTTTATAATATGCTTTTCAACTCGATTTACTTTCATATTATTGATTCACCTCCTTTTTAAATATATTATATAATTATAACTATGGTATGTTAATATTTATTTTTACTATTTACTACTTTTATTTATCAATTCTATCAATTACTTTATCAATAGGGAATTTGGGAAAAATGGAGATTTATTTTTATGGAAATAATTTAAAATGTGGATTTGGTTATAATTTAAATATAAATCTAATCAAATATACTATTCTTTTCTTCTTCAAAACTTCTTAAGTCGTAAAATCCTGAAGTTGTAGCAGTATCTTCATGTTGAGCAACATATTTCGACACTAATTTTAAATCTTTGCCTTTCTCAAGTAAATAAGTAATACATGATGCTTTGAACATATGTGGATGGCATCTTTTTCCAAGTATAGGAGATAATATTTCTTTGCAAAATCTATTAGCCCAATTAGTTGAAATAGGATTTATTGTGCCACCATATTTAACAACAAAAATATATTCAGAATCATATTTTCTATTTTCTACCCATAATTTCATGTAATGAAGTGCATCAGTATTTACCATAAACCTGACTGGTTTCCCATCAATTGACTTTCCTTTTCCGCGAACCATATGAGTAATAATATAATTTTGTCCTTCTTGAATAGGATAATCTAATATTTCAGTTTTAAATTGTATTATTTCTGCTCTTCTACTTCCTACATTAAAAGCAGTAGCAACCCATGCTAAACCAAGATAATCTTTCATATTTTCTAATTCTTTTATTAAAAGTTTATATTCATCATATGTAATAGCAACTTTGTCATAAACTTTGTTTTTCGCAATACTAGGCATACCTCTTGTAAAATTACGAAAATTATTACATTCTTCCATATCATCTGCAACTACATTTTCAATATAATTACAAAAACTAGATACACTTGCTTTTCTTAATCCAATAGCACTAGAAGATAAACCTCTTTCTTGAAGATAACTCATATATTTCATAAAATCTCTTTTACTTATCTTATAAAATGGTTTATCTTTAAGATTTTCGTAAACAAACCAGAAAAATTGTCTTAATGCAGAAGTATATACCTCTTTAGTTTTTTGTGATAATTGTTTATTGACTTTAAGATATTCTTCAACTAATTCTCTATTATCAGAATTAATTTTATTCCACATTTCATCCGTAATTTCATATAATTTTTCTGCTATTGGACGTAACATGTGTTTATCTATATTAGTCTCATTTTCCATTAAATACACTCCTTATATTATTATTATTTTATTAATCTTATCTAAAATACTTTCTTCAAATTTTTCATTATTTAATTTAAAATCTTCAGGATATAATTTAATCAAAGGAATATTATATTCTTTACATAAATTAATTTTCATTTCTTTGGTTTCATCATACTTTCTATTACTAAAAGTAGAACCAGACATACCAAATACTTCTATGTAAAAAATCTTATTCTTATTATAAATTTTATAATCAATTGAATGATTTCTATTGTAATCAAGTATAATATTTTTATATAAACAATCTCTATCATATTGTATATTATATTTTCTTAATACTATACTTAATCTATATTCAAATCCTGATCTACAAATTTCATCGTCTAGCATAAAAATAGAAAAACTATATGGTAAATTTGCTTTTTCCATAGCATTTTTAAAAGTAGTAAAACGATTTGTATATGTACAACTTGTTGGATATCCTTTTAAACTATTTAATAAAACTGTATTTACAAAACCATATTCATCATATATTTCCTTTAAAAAATCTAACATTTGTTCATCTGTATAATTATAATATTCATTTGGTTGTCTAATATAAATATTTTTATCTTTTAATATATTTGTAATAACTTTTTGACCAACTTTATAATTTTCTGATAATTTAGATATAGAAATACCATTATCGTATAATGCAAATATGTCATCAATTTCATTTTCTAATTTTTCAGATATACCATAATTATAATTTGTATTATCCTTATACGAACAATTATACTCATATAATATTTCTTTAATGTAATCTCTACTACATTCAAACATACTTGCTAACTCTTCTTGAATATGACCATTTTTATATAAATATACTATTTCTTCTTTTTTATTATTATCAAACTTTTTCTTTTCCTTATCCCAATTAGGATTGTCTTTACCAGATAAATTAAATTCTTTTAATACTTCTCTAATTGATTCTATTGAAAGATTATATTGACTACCTAATTCTTTTCTAAATATACCACTAAGATATTTCTCTTTTATTTCTTCCTTTTCATTAAAGGTAATATCTTTATATTTACGATATTTATTCTTATTACTTCTATATATTTTAAATTGTATTTTAATATCAGAAGGTATTAAGTTATTTATTGTTTTATAATTGCAATTATATTCTTTTGTCAAATCAACAATTGATATACCGTTTTTATATTTATCAATAATATCATTAATTTGTATTTCATTAAAATCTTTATAATGATAATGTTTTGCATCTTTATATGTAATATTATTTTGTTTTAAGAAATTACTAATTGCTCCTTCATTGCAATTATACTTTTTACCAATTTCTTCGGCACTAATACCATTTAAATAACTATTAATAATATATTCTTTATCTGTTTCTGATAAATCTTTAAGAAATATATTATTAGGATTATCTTTTGCAGTTATATTATTTTTTCTTAATAATCTTCTTATTGTTATCTCAGAACATAAATATTCTTTTGAAATCTTTTCACCTGATAAACCAGATTTATATTTATTAATAATATCTAGTATATCATCATCTGAAAAATCAATTTTCTTTTTATTCAATTTTTTACTCATCTAAACACCGTCCTTTGTATTATTTATTTGTCCTATCAAACCATTCACACCATAAAAATAAAAAATCAAGCAAACAGTCATTAGGACTTATGACTTTCAGGAGCGACCCTAGTTTGCTTGATTACATTCATCACACAAAAATGCCTACCATAAAAATATGATAGGCATTAATCTATAATAAATTATTAAATTATAGAATGAAACAGTAAAGCAAAATAAAGCAATAAATATAAAAAAGAGTAGCAGAAATTAATCCACTACTCTTAAAAATTATATATTATATTAAATTTTAGTTATTTACCACTTTCCAGCCATGAGGTAAATCTATGGGCAAGTACAATCATCCCAAACCTTATGTCATGGATTTTATAAAACTTTCCGATTTAATTTTTACTGTTTAATCTTTATACTTATAATATAAACTTTTATTTTTGAGATTTTAGATTTAAACTTTTAGATTTAAACTTTATATTAGATGTATTGAATTTGTTTTATATGTAGATAATATGCAATCTAATTGCACACTATATCTAATATTAAATTTAATTCTATTAATTTAAATTTAATTCTTCAGTATATACTTTCTTTTTATTTATTACACCAGTCTAAGTATATAAAAAGACTTGTGAACTGTAGTTAAAGATTTTCGGAAAACAATAAATAACTTAAAATTAATAACAATTTAAATTGATTTTTAGCAGTTTACTCTGTAATGGGAATGAGTTTTAAGTCTTCATCCTGACCAAATATTAATATATTAAAAATTTAATACTCAATTTTAATTTTACTTCTTTTCTTCCATACAAACCAATCACCTGACACTCCACACCTAAAGGCGATAGGATTCTTAAATACAAAGACTTCTTTAATACTCTCATATTCTCAAGGAATATTACAACATATTAAAACTAATCTTTTTCTTTAAGACTTTCACTATCAATTATTCATATGAATAAATTAACGATAGTATAAGGTTCGTGTCAAAACCTATATGGATTTTATATACCCATACTAGATATTATTTTTTTATTATTATATATTTAATTCTTTCAACTTCCTTATCATGTAATATTTTAAAATTATCAAATTCTTTAAAACATAATTCTCTATTTATTTCTTTAAGATTATTACTCACACACATGATTAAAAATGCAGAATATAAATCTCTTTGCATTTTAAAATCCCCAAAATCATTCCATCTTTCTGATAAATCCTTTTTATTATATTCGTCTGTAAAATGATTATATTGACTTGCTTTAACTTTTGTAGTATTTATTTTTAATAACATTTCATCATGCCAGTTTAATTTATTATTTAATATTGTTAAGAACATAGAAGGTGCTTTATTAGCAAGTGACTTACCAAATCTTCTTTTCTTATTAAACCTCTTTGTTTTTTCGTTTATTGTAGTTTCTTTGCTTCTTGCTTGCAAACCTTTATAATTCATAGTTTCAACATATACTTTATTGCCCAAACTAACTATATAATTAGCAAGTTTATTATGACTTTGTTTTCTTATGTCTGCTTGTTTTCTATGTAATTCTTTTAGTTTATTTTGTGTATTTATATAATGTTTAGATTTAATCCATTTTTCTTTATTTCCTTTTTTAATAGTACCATTTTCATTATATTTATTAGGATTATTTGCTCTACGTTGTCTATCTAATTTTCTTTGTAATACTTTTTTCTCTTTTCCAATATTATTAACTTCTGGACATAATTCTAATAATTTAACTTCATCTTTGCTTGAATATGCAATTGTTTGAATTCCAATATCAATACCAACCTTACCTTCGCCAATGCTATATTTTATTTCACCAGTTTCTTTATTGATTTTCATAGGTGGAATACCATCTAATACAAGTTGTACATAATATTTATATTTACTAGATATAAATTTTCTAACTATTCTACAATACTTAATTTTATTTAATAGTGCCATTTGTGCATATTCATCATTTTTCTTGATTAGTATATTTATTTCTAATCCATTCCATAATAATTTATTATCTTTAAATCTAATACCTGTTTTGTTAGACTTACCTTCAATACTATACATTTCATCAAACTTTTTAAAATATATTTTCTTTGCTTGATGAAACATTAATTTTTGAAAAGCATTAAAGCATCTTGTAGCAATTTTTTGAACTGTAAAAGAATCTAAATTTGTTTTAAAATGATGTTGAATTAATTTAACATAATTAATTAATGAATACTCTGTCAAACCATATTTTTTATTTAGTTTTTGAAATTCTATATTACGTTCTTTTCCTTTTGTCATCTTAACTATTTTTCTATATTCTTTAGAATCTTTCATATGATTATACCTTTTATATAATTCATTTAAACAAGCATTATATATTTGTCTACTTATTTCTAATCTTTTGTTTAAAATATTTTCTTGAAATATTTCTGTCTTTAATTTTAATGTTAAAACAAAATTTGACAAAGTATCACCTCCTTTATTTAAATAAAACTTAAAATTATTACAATAATCTAATATTCTATTGTAATCTCAGTAAGACTATTACTAACACTCAAACAACTGTCAATTTCTACTTCAAACTCACTAATTTCTTTTTCTAATTCATTAATTTTTTCTTTGATTTTGATTGGATCAACAAGTTCAAATGTATTATTAATAATAAATTGTTTCTTAGTATTTTCTACATCTTCTCCCTGCGTTTTCCCTTCTTTATTTCCAAAAAGACCTATCACATAATTCTCTGCTTTACTTTGTAATGTTTCGCCATTCTCCTTCTCTGTAATCCTAATTGCATCAACATATTGTCTATTTAATTGATTCAATAATTCTTTCTTATATTGCATACCTGTATTTTTCATTTCAATTGCTTCAGCAACAGTAAACTCTTCAATACCTACTTTTACTTTAGTAACAGCATTAGATAAAACTACTGCTCTTTTGATTGAATTTCTACGTTTAATTAAATCATTAGATTTATCCCAACTACCTTGAATTTGAGATTTAAATTCATTAATAGGTACACCATTAATTTTCTCATTAGAGTGTTTATTTGCTTTGATGAATGTTGCTGTCGAAATAGAGGAATTAATTCTATCACCTATAATTTTAAGTTCTGCTAATGCTTTGTGGATTGTCATTGTTTCTGTTGTCATGTGTGATATCTCCTTTTTAATTTTAAATTTTAAAATTTGATAAATTACTTTTTAGGGTGTATTTAGATATATTTATTTTAATATAGTGAAGATAGAAATAAAAATATCTTCACTATATTTTATTAAACTATGTATCTAACTAACTAATCTCTACTTATATCTATCCTACTCATCTTCACCTTTCTTTTTCTTTTCTTTTACAGGTTTAACTTCTAAATCTGCAATAGCATCTAGAATAATTTTACCTACTTTTGCTTTAATGACATTATGTGCAGGAATTGCGATTTCTTCTCCAGTTTGTGGGTTTCTTCCTACCCTTTGTTCCTTTCCTAAAATTTCTAAATTAAAATATCCTACAAGTTTTACATCTTCTCCACTTGCTAACGTGTCTTTAATTAAATCAAGAAAACATTCACCATAAAATTCTGCTTCTTTTTTTGAAATCTTCTTAGATTTTTCAACCTTGTCTGCTTCAAATTCTACTTTCTTCTCGTTTAGTACCTCTGCATAGCGATTCATAATTTCCTTTTTAGTCATAATTCATTTCTCCTTTTAATTTATATTATTTTTATTTCCTCGAATTTGTTTTCCGAGGTTAAATGTATTATATATTTATTTTAGTATTCTGTCAACACTATTTTGAAAATAATTTTAAATATTTTAGGAAATTTGAGAATTATTTTTGTGTAATTTTTTATTTGTCATCCGTCAAATTTGTCGAGCGAGAGGGGGAATATATTATTTAACCACATCTCTACCTAATCAAATTCTTAATGCTTCTTTAAATACTTCAACATGAATACCTGTATCTTTCATATGTTTTATTGCCACAGGTAATACAGGACGAGATTTGTTCCACCAGTGGTTCTTATACCCGTACCCCTCTTGTAAATTTTCTAACAAACTTTTACTTGTATCATAACCAAATCCAGCATAGTCATAATCATCATTTCTATAAGCATCATTAGTTACTTTAAGTGTACCATTGATCACAGAATGATGCATTTGCGAAACATCACCCAAACTACCCGTACCTACAGGATTCCCCATACCACCATAAGCATTTCCACCCCTACGAATGTACTCTTCAGGGGTTCCACTCATGTATATTTCTGTACTTACTGCTGTTTGAATTTCTTCTTTTACATGTTTTGACATTTCTATGCGTAAACAATCGTTTACTTGTTTTTTAATTAACTGTTCAATTTTAAATAATTGTTGTTGTAAGGAGGGAATATTATTCACCTCCTTTAACAATAATCTTAGGATAACTTCTTTCGGCAACATTAATATTATATTTTAATTTTATTTCTTTATTAGCAGTTATTTTAATTAAACCATAACCATCTAATATTTCTT
>Ga0209319_1001631_pt1 | contig 17191 bp, 9 predicted proteins | sample RifGroE2_FD_184000 | JGI IMG/M metagenome (GOLD analysis project Ga0209319, IMG submission 184000) | Groundwater microbial communities from Rifle, Colorado - Groundwater E2 (SPAdes) (version 2) | ecosystem: Environmental > Aquatic > Deep subsurface > Groundwater | place: Rifle, Colorado, United...
AAAGCAGAGCAGCAAGCAGCCGCAAAACAAAATCAGGGTGAGATCGATAAATACAAGGCAATGGTTTTGCAGGCGATTTCTTCCAATTGGATTGTGCCTGTGGGAGTTGCGGATAATGCTACATGTTTATTGCTAGTAAGTGTCGCACCAGGCGGTGTAGTGCTCGATGTTAAGTTATTGCAAAGTAGCGGTAATCAGACGCTAGATCGTTCAGCGCAAGCGGCAGTGTTGAAAACATCGCCTTTGCCAGTGCCAGAAAGCCCAGCCTTGTTCGATAATTTTCGTTCCATCAAACTTACCGTGCGCCCGGAAGGGATTAGGTAGGGGAATGAAGGATACCGTATAAATCGTATTGTTATGATTACGTAGCCGCAGGCTTTAGCCTGCGTTAATACATGCGCAGGTTTTAACCTGCGTGATTGAAAAAGGCAGGATTTTGGTTGTTGGTGTGATTTCTATTTGTTTGGAATGTTTGGATTTATCCGATATTACGCGCAATTAAACATACGCGCATTATCGTCCACGCAGGTTAAAACCTGCGGCTACGGGAAATGTGAATTAAATATGCGCGGACTTAAAGCCTGTGGCTACGGTTTGTAGTTATGCGTTCAAACGCCAAATAAATTACAGGAGTAATGTACAAAGTCAGGAGTTGCGAGACAAGTAATCCGCCAACTACCGCCAATCCCAACGGGCGACGCGCTTCACCACCCGCGCTAAATGACAATGCAATTGGCAATGCGCCAAATAAAGCCGCCATGGTTGTCATCATAATCGGGCGAAATCTGGTTAAACATGCCTGAACAATAGCTTCCTTAGGTTTTTTATTTTCTTTGCGTTGTGCAACAAGAGCAAAATCGATCATCATAATGGCATTTTTTTTGACGATACCGATGAGCATGATAATGCCAATGAAAGAATAAAGATTGAGATCAACGCCACAAATCCAAAGCATCAATAAAGCACCCATAGCAGCCGAAGGTAAACCAGAGAGAATTGTTAATGGGTGAATGAAACTTTCATACAAAATTCCCAAAACTATATACGTGATAACGATAGTTAAAAACAGCAAAATGCCTAAACCGGAAACGGAGTTTTGGAAAGTTTGTGCCGTGCCTTGAAAATCAGCCGTCAAACTGGCAGGTAGATGCAGGTTTTGTTTTAATTTATCGATAGCGTTAACTGCCTGGCTTAGCGATACATTAGGGCGTAAGTTGTACGACAAGGTAATGGCTGGCATTTGACCTTGATGATTGATGCTCAGAAACCCAAAATTTTGTGAAACATCCGCAACTGCGCCAAGCGGTATTAATTTACCATCTTTGGATCTGATATAGAGTTGCGCTAAAAGCGTTGGATCGGTTTGTTTGCTTGGCTCTAATTCTATAATAACGGAATATGTATCATCAGTAGCATAGATGGTAGAAATTTGTCGACCACCAAAAGCATAATCTAAAGCACTTTCAATTTGTTCAGCAGAAACACCTAAAGCCGCTGCGCGCTCGCGATTAATATCAACTTTTACTTGTGGTCCAGTTGGCTGTAAGTCAGAAGTAACATCTTGCAAAATAGGAATTTGCGTTAAACCTTTGTGAAAAATTTCTGCAAAATGGCTTAGTTCATTAAAATCGGCATCTTGCAGAACATATTGATAACCACCTTTGCTTTGTTTGCCAATGCTAATTCCCGATGGATTCTGTAAGAAAACGCGTATTCCTGCGATGTGCGATAGTTGTTGTCTTAGTGATTGTAAAAGCTCAGGAGAATTGAGATTTCTTAGTTCACGTGGTTTTAAACGAATTATTAATCTGCCGGTATTGCTGCCGGAACTTGCGCCACCTGCGCCAACAACCGACATAACTGCCGCTACATCAGAATTTTTACGTACAATTTCCGCGGCTTGATGTTGTTTTTCAACCATAACAGGGAAAGACATGGAAGGATCGCCTTCAGTAAAACTAAACAACAATCCTATATCTTCATTGGGCAAGAATCCTTTTGGGGTAACTATAAATAAAAAGATGGTTACAATTAAAGTGCCAAGAAAGACCAAAAGTGTCATTTTTTTTCGTTGTAACACCCAGTGCAAAGTGCGTTCGTAAAATTTTAAGCTGGATTGAAAACCGTTTTCTAGATGTTGTTGCCAGTTTGGGAAAGATGTTTTCTTCCCAGTTAAATTTTTAGAAGATTTTAAAATAACATCTTGATTTATATAGCAATCTTGTTTACATATCTTATTGGGTTTTAAAAACTTGCTGCAAAGCATTGGGGTTAGCGTAAGGGAAATAAATCCCGAAAGTAGAATCGTTACGCAAATAGTTACAGCAAATTCATGAAATAAACGCCCGACAATGCCTCCCATAAATAAAATTGGCACAAAGACTACACCAAGAGAAATAGTCATGGAAATAATGGTAAAACTGATTTCCTTAGAGCCGGCAAGTGCGGCGGCGAAAGTTTTTTTACCCTGTTCAATGTGGCGAACGATATTTTCCAACATCACGATGGCATCATCAACGACAAAGCCAACTGATAAAGTCAAAGCCAGTAAAGAAAGGTTATTTAAACTAAAGCCCAATAAATTCATAACGGCAAAGGTGCCAAATACCGATAAAGGCAAAGCTATACCCGGAATTAGTGTGGTGGAAAAATTGCGTAAGAATAAAAAAATTACCAAAATCACCATCACCATAGCAAGCAGTAAAGTTATTTGCACTTCATGGATGGAATTACGAATTGATTGCGAAGCGTCATAGGCAATATTGAGATTAACGCCTGCTGGTAAAGATTTTTGCAAAGAGGGCAGAATTTTGGTGATGGAATCAACAACAGCAATGGTGTTACTGCCTGGTTGTTTATGAATTGCTAGACCAATATTGCGGACGTTGTTGTACCAGGTTGCTGTATAACGATTTTCTACATCGTCAATAACGCGTCCCAAATCACCAAGTGAAATTGGTTTTCCATCGTAATATTTAATCGTTAAATTTCGGTAAGCATTGGCGTCTTTCAGTTGTCCTTCTGCTTGGACTAAAAATGATTGTGTGGGTCCCGTTAAAGTACCACTTGGCAGATTAACATTGCTTTGTTGCACGGCTTGTACTACTTCATCGATACCGATATTACGTGATGCCAAAATATTAGGGTCGAGCTGCACGCGTACAGCATATTTTTGTGCACCAAAAACGTCAACTTGGGCTACACCATCAAGCATAGTAATACGTTGCCCAAACATATTTTCGGCATAATTATCGATTTGTGCTAGTGGTATGGTGTTAGAACTTAAAGATATATCCAGAATATCAAAGGCGGCAGGATTGACTTTGCGGTAGGTTGGGGGAGTTGTCATGTCTTTCGGTAGTTGGCGCATGGTTGCCGAAATTGCCGCTTGTACATCGGAAGCTGCTGCATCGATGTTGCGATCTAGAGAAAACTGCAGATTAATTTGTGTTCTGCCAGAACTGCTGCTAGAACTCATTGAGTCGATGCCAGCTATGGATGAAAACTGCCGCTCGAGGGGCGTGGCAACTGTAGTTGACATGGTAGTCGGACTAGCCCCTGGCAAGCTGGCTGAAACAACAATAGTTGGAAAATCAACATTGGGTAGGGCGTTGATCGGCAAAAGATAATAGCCAAAACAACCAAAAATAAATAAACCAACCATAAGTAAGGTGGTCATGATCGGACGGCGGATGAAAATGGCGCAAATGTTCATTCTTTCATTCATTCCTTCATTGATTTCATTTCCTGTGAAATTAATGCTCCATCAAACAATCGCATTTGTCCTTCAGTGACAACTGATTCACCAGCCTGTAATCCTTTTGTGATTACTGTTTCTTCGTTGATTTCAGAACCTAAAGCAACAGGGCGTATATTTGCTTTATTTTCGGCATTAACAACATAAACATAAGTTCCTTCTTGCCCAATTTGTACGGCACGAGTTGGAATTAATAATGCTTTAGGCAGAAAAATTAACGGGAATTTGATTTTGGCGAATTGCCCTGGCCAAAAATATTGATCTTTGTTGGGAAAAGTGGCTTTGAGTGTGATCATTCCTGTTTGTCGGTCAACAGTATTATCGAGAAAAATTAAGGTGCCAGCTTTGAGGTTTTTTTCACTCTCGGATAAATAAGCCTGTACGGTGATAGTGCCTTGTTTAATATTTTCTTTCAGTATGGCAAATTGTTTTTCCGGTAAAGAGAATTTGATTTCAATAGGATCGATTTGATTGATAGTTACTAGAGGATCGGTGTCCCCGGCTCTTACTAGATTACCAACGCTAATGGATGAACTGCCAGTACGTCCGTTAATGGGAGCGTGAATGGCGCAGTAGCTTAATTGCAATTTTGCTGCTTCTACTTCTGCTTGATCAGATTTGACTGTAGCTGCAAGTTGCGCGCTGTTAGCTTTTAATTGGTCAAAATCTTGTTTGGCAATATAACCTTGGCTTACTAATTTGCCGTTGCGTTCTAAAGTTACATTAGCGAAATTTAGTTGTGCTTGATCGCGTGCCAAAGCTGCTTCTGCTGCCTGAAGTTTCAGGGTGAATGGTTTTGGGTCAATGGTGAATAAAATCTTTCCTGCGGTAACAAAATCACCATCTTTAAAGTTAATCTGTAATAGTTGACCATCGACTTGAGATTTAACGGCAACTGATTCTTCCGCTTCCACATTGCCAACAGCGGTAGCGAAAACAGTAGCATCACGTTGCTCTACAGGGCTTGTGCTAACAAAAATAGTTTCTTGGGGTTTATGTTTTTTGGGTTTTTTATGGGTGAACAGGATCGCAACCACAATCGATATGGTAACTAAAGCTGCAATTAGTAGAAACCGTTTTTTGTTCATTTGATTGGATCGATTTTGGGTAGTAAACCGTAGCCGCAGGCTTTAGCCTGCGCAGCATGACTGTCTAAACAAAAACGCCACCTTGCAGCGCAAACCACAAAATGGCGTTTTTATTTTCAGATGCGCCAATTATTGAGCGGCTGGGGCTGGAGCGGCTTCTGGAGCTGCTTCTGCCACTTTGGCATCTTTTTTAGCTTTAGCAACATGTTTTTTTACGTGTTTCTTAACATGTTTTTTTACAACTGGAGCTGCTTTATCTGCAACTGGAGCGGCTGGTTGTACTTGTTGATCTTGTGCAACTGGAGCTGGAGCTGCTACTGGAGCATCTTCGGCTAATACAGCTGTGGAAACCATTAAACCTAAAGCTAAACCTAGTATACTAAGTTTTTTCATAATTAATTCTCCTAAGAATGATATTATTGTAAATTGTTTTTACTAACAAAATCAAATTAATGATGTGTGGTTAGGAAGTCAAGTTAATTTCAAATAATTGCATAAAATTGTTACTGTATTGAAATGTTTGCGTTAATCGGGTATTTTTTGGGTGGGTGCGGAGGGTTGGTGCGTACATTTATTCCAAAACCAAAGCTCACCTCTCTTAAAAAGATCATAAACATAAATTTAAGAAATTAAACACAATGGAAAAAACATTTAATCCCACAGAAATCGAAGCAAAACTCTATAAACAATGGGAGGATGCTGGTTATTTTAAGCCAAGTGGCGAGGGTGAGCCATATTGCATTGCTATTCCACCACCTAATGTTACAGGCAGTCTGCACATGGGGCATGGCTTTCAATATAGTATTATGGACGCTTTAACTCGTTATCACCGTATGTGTGGTTACAATACCCATTGGCAAGTTGGTACTGATCATGCAGGAATTGCTACGCAACTACTTGTAGAGCAGCAACTTTTAAAAGAGGGTAAAAAAATTCAGGATTTGGGGCGAGAAGAGTTTTCCAAACGGATTTGGCAGTGGAAAGAGATTTCACGAAGCAGAATTACGCAACAAATGCGCCGCTTAGGTATTTCTGTTGATTGGCAACGTGAGAAATTTACTTTAGATGAAGAGCTTTGTGTGGCAGTACGTAAGGTATTTATTGAGCTGCATAAAGAGGGGTTGATTTATCGCGGTAAACGTTTAGCAAATTGGGATCCGGTTTTGCATACTGCCGTTTCTGACTTAGAGGTTAAATTTGTCGAAAAAGACGGACAACTTTGGCATATTCGTTATCTTTTAGTTGATGGTGATGGGGAATTAGTTGTTGCAACTACTCGCCCAGAAACTATGTTTGGTGATGCTGCTGTCGCAGTTAACCCAAAAGATGAGCGTTATAAAAGCTTAATTGGCAAAAAGGTTCAATTGCCGTTGACTGAACGCTCGATTCCAATCGTTGCCGATGATTATGTCGACATGGAATTTGGTACCGGTTGTGTGAAAATTACGCCAGCTCACGATTTTAACGATTACGCGGTTGGGCAACGTCATAAATTACCTTTGTTAAATATTTTCACTCCTGATGCGTATTTAAATGATAGTGATGAGGTACCAGCGGCTTATCGCGGTATGGAACGCTTTGCGGCACGGAAAAAAATTGTTGCGGATTTAACGGCGGCAGGTTTGCTTGTCAAAGTTGAACCACATAAAAACAAAGTTCCAACAGGCGATCGTAGTGGTGCGATTCTTGAACCGTATTTAACTGACCAATGGTTTGTACGCACCGAGCCGCTGGCTCAAAAAGCGATCGAACATTTTCAAAAAAACGAACCACAATTTATTCCGGAAAATTGGAGCAAAACCTATTTGCAATGGTTAGAAAATATTCAAGATTGGTGTATTAGCCGTCAACTTTGGTGGGGGCATCGGATTCCTGCTTGGTATGATGAAAATGGCAAAATTTATATAGGCGAAAACGAAGCGGAAATACGTGTTAAGAACAATTTTTCGTCCGAGGTGATTTTAAAACAAGATGAAGATGTGCTTGATACTTGGTTTTCTTCGGCTTTGTGGCCGTTTTCCAGTTTGGGTTGGCAGGAGAGAAAACCTTTTGCCGAACAACCTGAAGATTTCCAGAAATTTTATCCAACCTCAGTTTTAGTAACTGGTTTTGATATAATTTTCTTTTGGGTGGCGCGTATGGTGATGATAGGTTTGAAATTTACCGATCAGGTGCCATTTACAAAAGTTTATATCACTGGATTAATTCGTGACAGCAAAGGACAAAAAATGTCGAAATCGAAGGGGAACGTTTTGGATCCACTCGATTTAGTTGATGGAATTAGTTTAGAAGATTTGGTAAAAAAACGCACCAGTAACATGATGTTAGCTTCACAAGTTAAAGAAATAGATAAAGCGACACGCGAGGAATTTCCTAACGGCATTCCACCGAGCGGCACTGACGCCCTGCGTTTTACTTTTTGCGCTTTGGCAACCATGAGTCGCGACATTAACTTTGATATAAAACGTCTTGAGGGATATCGAAATTTTTGTACTAAATTATGGAATGCGACTAGGTTTGTTTTGATGAATGTGGAAGGGAAGGAATTAGTAAATGTAAATCTCGAAAAACGTCATAAATACGATCGCTGGATTTTAGCGGAATTAAATAAAACCATTGCTACAGTACGTGAAAATTTTCAAAATTATCGTTTTGATCTGGTCGCGGAAAGTTTATATAAGTTTATTTGGCATGATTATTGTGATTGGTATTTAGAGTTTTCTAAGTCGATTTTAAATGCTGAAAGTATTGATGATGCGCTAAAATCTGGTACGCGCTATACATTGGTGCAGGTTTTGGAAACGGTTTTGCGGTTAATTCATCCTATTATGCCGTTTATTAGTGAAGAAATTTGGCACACGGTCGCGCCGTTTTTAGGTGTTGAGCATGAAAAGACTAGCTTGATGATACAAAAATATCCTGAAGTTGATGAGAAAGTTATTGCGGATCAAAAAGATAATTGTCAGGAAATCGATCTAACGCGAGAAATTATTTTAAAAATTCGCCAAATTCGTAGTGAAAGCGATATTTCACCACAAGAAAAATTAGATTTGTTTGTTCGGGGTGAAAATGGCGCTCAAATTGAGCTGATTAAAAATAGCGGTGAGGCAATTAAGTTTCTTGCCAAAATACAAAACCTGGATTTTTTGAAAGTCGGTGAAGAACCAGTTTATCGTTACGCTAGTGCAGTGATTATTGATGCGACACACGCGTTCAATCAGCCGTTGGAAGTTGGCGTAAAATTAAATAATTTGGATAAGGAAAAAGCTCGTCTCGAAAAAGAAATCGCCAAAAAAGAAAAGGATTTTGCAGTTCTGCAAAGCAGAATTGATAATCCAAATTTTGCCAAAGCGCCAGCATTAGTTGTTGAAAAAACCAAGCTGGAGTTTGCGAAAATAAGCAGTGAGTTGGAAAAGTTGAACGAGCAGGTTGAAAAGTTGTAATTTTAAATTTAAAAATCGGTATAGGGCTTGTGTTGTGCTACCTAACAATTCCCCAGGGCGACGTTCGCAACAGGAGTTTACTCACTTGCCCTGGGCTATTCTAAATTACCCTTACAGGGCGATTAGTTGAATAAGGTTATTTTGAATAGTTCAGCATATTTTGCAATACCGTATACGATATGAATTGAATTGGTTAGCGCTTTACTGTGGCGTTGTTGAACGATTGGTATTAATAACGCTTTTGTAGCTGCAGGCCGTAGCCGCAGACTCGTAGCCGCAGACTTTAGTCTGCGTAAATAATAATTATTGCACCTAATATATCGCTGGCTAAAGCTTGCGGCTACGTAATCATAACAATAGCCCAGCCTTAAGACTATTTTAATGATTTTGGCAAAAGATGTGGTATAATAACTACACGAGGAATAAGAATTTACTAGTAGTTGTCAGAGGTTTTGTGAGAGAAAAAATATAGTTATAACGAATGAAAAATTATATAATTAATCAATGACTGATTTTATTTTTACGAGGTTTGTAAAAAAAAAGAGATAAAAATTATGATTACAAGTAGTAGCCCAAGTAGTTCAAGTAGTTCAAGCAGTTTAAGTGTTGTGCCTTCACTTAGTTCTGTCAGCTCTAATTTGCTGCCAAGTATTGCATCGCTTGCGCCAGTTTTGTCACGTCTTACGATAGAAGATCTTGCTAAGGGTAATAATCCATATATTCAGGAAAGAAAAAATGCGACAGATTTACATGGCGCATGGATGTTTGACAATATACCGGAAGATGCGATGGGGGCAGAAGAAGGTATCTCATCGGAAGAATTGGATATACGACGATTTGAACATGACTATAAGGCTTTTTTAGCTGATGCTCGCAGGAAACCAATAACTATAGGAGCAGCTCAATACAATGGTTCATTACTTGAACGAGATCTCTTAGCTTTGACCAAGAAAGAATTGGGAATAAACGGTGCCTCTGCTGATTTACAGGCTAAAACGTTGTTAATGAGTTATAGTCAATTTCTGAGTAACATTTTGGTTGGTATAATTTCAGGTAAAGAAGAAATATTCTCTGTAGGGCTTAAAGGTAAAGTCGATGAAGACATATGTCCTCGATACAGGGTATATCGTGATCTTATTGATGGCGATATTCATTGTAAAGTGGAAATTACTGATGGATTTAAACTTTCGCTTTTGCCAAGCGAGATTATGATTGAAAACATTCATGTTCGGGATATAAAAGTCGAAGTTGCGGGTAAAATGGTAGGTGATTTTAAATCTCTCAATAAAAGCTGGAAACTTTCCTTCATAGAGATAGAAGAAAAAAATTCTTTGATGAGAGGAATATGCTTGGGTAATGCTAACACTGTGCTCATTTTGAAAATTTCTTGGTATTATAATTTGTTACAGAAGCAGAATGAACGTTTAGATGCAAGTTCAGACAAAAAACGATTAGTCGAGGCAATTTTAGCGCAAATGCAAAAATTAGGTTTTGATCAGCCGGCGGCGTTATCAGAAGTCGCTTTTGCTCCGAGTAATACAACAGCATTGCAGGGATGTTTAAAACAGTTGGAATTTTTAGAAGATGGATATGAATTGGGGGCGCAACAGTCAAGCACTCCGCGTGCAAGTATTCCTAGTAATAAAAGTTCAGCACCACCAATAAGGTCAATCAACTTATCCCAAGAAGCAGCATTAACAGCTAGTTTTGCAGCAATAAGAGCAATAAGAGCAAGAGAAGAAGCGCTTGCTGCTCAGATAGTAGGATTTTATCAATCTGTTAGTTTGATAAAATCAAATTCTTTTTTACCTGATGCGCCAGAACCAGCCATTAAAACAGCTTGCTTGGAATTATTGTCCTTTATTCAACAGAATACAAAGCTGGACTTAGCTGTTCGCGAGAATATGCTAAAAACATTGGATAATATTGTTAGGGTGTGGGGGGAATTTTACGCTCCTAAGATTAAATTTTATGGAAATCAACATATTGAAAAGTTGGAATTTGAAGCAGTTATTAAAGTGTTACAAGTATATCCAAAATATGCTGTTTCCATAAACGGAATAGTAACAAATATTGATAATTGCATATCGGGATTAAATACAAGAAATGCCAGTGGAAATAGTGGGCAAACAGTTCAGAATTTACTGAAGACGGTAATGGAATCTATGGGGGTTCTTTCTAAAGTAAGTCCAGAAGTAGCAGAAAAGGGTTTGGTAGTTGTTAATGAAGCACTTTTGCAAAGAAATCGCGATATCAGCCAGACTGCAAAAATCATTTCTACAATTTCTACAATCGGAGATATTGTTCCGACAATAAATAATACCAAAGCATCTAAAACAAAGGAAAATGGTTTTGTCAGATTCTTAAAAGGAGTTGCTGGATTTTTAAGTATTGCAGCAGGTGTTGTCGTCAAAATTGTGACATTGGGAATCTTGGGTTCAGGATTGATTACCAAAGGCAGAGAACTAATGGGAATTCCGCAAGAAACTGCGCTTTCAAAGGCTGTGAAAGGATTTGAGAAAGAGGTGGTTGCTGCCAAAAACCGGGCGCCTGTGGTAATTGCAACAGGAAGAACAGCGGTAGTGGTGCCAGTAATGCAGCAGATACCTAGTCCTGTGCCAGCTGCTAGTTCTAATGCGTCTATCATCCAGGCAATTACTCCTGCCCCGTTGCCTTCTGCAAGTAATGCGGGGGGTGATACAGTTAAAAAAGCTCAAGAAAGGGAGAGACAAGTAAGGAGTGTTTTAGGTGAGGTACAGGTAGCTAGGAAAGATGTTATTCAAAGTTTCCCGTTCCCGGTCGCACATACTGACCCGCAGGACGGGGTTAGTAATTCAGAAGTACACAAGAAAGGTGAGTTAAAGGATTTGGGTGGACAATCAGACGCGCAAAGTAAAAGTGGCGGATCGTTTTTAGTGTGTAGTTTTTAGAATATATTTAGTATAGAATCTATATAAGAAAAGCTGTAGAATTGTAAGTGTTTTAGAATTTTTCAAACCGTAGCCCGTAGCCGCAGGCTAAAGCCTGCGGCTACATTCTTCGGCTACGGTTGCATGGTTTTTTGAATCATTTAACAATGCCATGGTAATTAAGTAAAATTTGAGGAAATATCTATGGGTGCTGTAGATAAAGTAAGCCTATGTTGCAGTTTGTTGTATCCTGCTTCAAAAAGAATAAGTTCTGATGAGAAGGTGCACGAAGTTCAGCATCAGCAGAAGGAGAAAATAATAACATGGAAGAATAAATTAAAAGAATCTGAGAAAAGTTTGAAATTATTTGCGGAAGATATAGCGAAAATTCCCGATACTCATCTTAAGGATAAGCAAGATTTGTTAAAGAAATGGAATGATTTATGTGAAGTTTATGGTAAAGAAATGGATCAATTCCAAGAGTTCAGCAAGAACTATGAGGAATTTTTACGTGAGCGTGGGCAAGAAAGTGTTTCTGAAGATAGTTGTACTTATCAGCTAAGCCCTAGTTTTGCAATTAATTAGCGTGATTCTCAGCTTTTCATATAAATCACTTTAAATAAACCAACAAAATCGAAATAGCGGCTGGTGTTAAGCCAGGAATACGAGCGGCTTGTCCGATAGTGGTAGGTTGGATAGCTTTTAATTTTTGGCGCACTTCATTGGAAAGACTGATAATTGTATCGTAATCGAAATTTTCCGGAATTTTGGTTTCTTCGTGGTGGCGGTGTCGCTCAATTTCCTCGGTTTGTTGTTTGATGTATCCTTCATATTTTAATTGAATTTCCAATTGCTCGATAGCTTCTTGTGGAGCGCTATTTTGTGCAATTGCAGCTATTTTTTGTAACGTTAAATAACTCACATCAGGGCGGCGTAATAAGTCCAGAGCACGCACTTCCCGTTCCAGAGGTTTTTGCCAATCTTGTTCTAAAAGGGCGCTTTCTTCAGTGTTAGGGCGTACTAAAATTTCTTGCAAGCGTTTGCGTTCACTTGTAATGGCTTCGCTTTTTTGGGTGAATTTTTGCCAACGTTGATCGTCAACTAAACCAAGTTGCCGTCCAATCGGAGTTAACCTCAAATCCGCATTGTCTTCCCGTAACAATAAGCGATATTCGGCGCGACTTGTAAACATGCGATAAGGCTCATTGGTGCCGCGCGTAATTAAATCGTCAATCATAACTCCTATGTAAGCTTCATCGCGGCGTGGTGACCATGGTTCCTGATTTTTTACTTGTAGAGCAGCGTTAAGACCAGCGATTAAACCTTGTGCAGCAGCTTCTTCATAACCAGTTGTACCATTAATTTGACCAGCAAAAAAAAGTCCGGTAATAGCTTTGGTTTCTAAAGTTGGTTTTAAATCGCGCGGATCAAAAAAATCATATTCAATCGCATAACCCGGACGGATCAGCTTGGCATTTTCCAATCCGGCAATACTTTGCACTAATTCGATTTGAGCATTAAAAGGTAAGCTGGTTGAAATGCCGTTCGGATAAATTTCGTCAGTATTTAATCCTTCCGGTTCTAAAAATATTTGGTGCGAAGTTCTATCGGCAAAACGCATGATTTTGTCTTCAATGGAAGGGCAATAACGCGGTCCAGTACCTTCGATAATACCAGTGTACATAGGTGATTGACCTATGTTTTGCCGAATAATTTCATGGGTGTGCTCGTTAGTGTGGGCGATATAACAAGGAGCTTGCCTTGGATGTTGTTCAATGCTGCCCATAAAAGAAAAAACTGGAGTTGGTGTATCGCCTTTTTGTTCGATGAGTTTACTGTAATCAATACTGTTACCAGCGATGCGTGGTGGTGTGCCGGTTTTAAGTCTTCCAGTTCTCAACCCTGTTGCTTGTAAAAATTGTGCCAAAGCGATGGAAGCCGGGTCGCCCATACGTCCGCCTGGGAAACTTTTTAGACCGACATGAATCTTGCCATTCAAAAATGTTCCGACCGTCATAACCACGCAAGGAGCAGAAAAAGTCAGATCAAGGTTGGTGATTATACCGCCAACACGATTGTTTTTTATCTTCAAACGATCGACTGTTTGTTGCAAAATAAATAAATTGGATTGTTGTTCCAGTGCTTGGCGTATGGCTTGTTTGTACAATGTGCGATCAGCTTGGGCACGAGTGGCGCGTACAGCTGGACCTTTACTGGCGTTTAAAATGCGAAACTGAATCCCTGATTGATCGGCTGCCTGAGCCATTATGCCGCCAAGAGCATCGATTTCTTTAACAAGATGTCCCTTGCCAATACCCCCGATAGAGGGGTTGCAAGACATTTGCCCGATGGTATCGAGGTTGTGTGTTAGTAGTAAAGTTTTTGCGCCACATCTTGCAGACGCCAAAGCGGCTTCAACGCCTGCATGTCCTGCGCCAATAATGATAACGTCGAATTTGTTGTTTAGATGTTTCAAAGTTGAATATGATTTTTATGTTGCAAAGATCAAAGGATAGGGGACCCATTGCCCCGCCCAACTCATTGTAAACACAGATTTAGCTAAGTGTAAATACCGTATTTTTGTGGTTAGTAGTACGGTATTGCAAGATTTGATTTTGGGCTCTATACTGAAGCTCGGTGGGAGCGTGGGCTTCCATTTTTTGTGGGTGACAAGTGAGTGAGTTTTTGAAAAAATTATTGAATAATTCAAAAAACCTTGGAACAACCTAGCCGCGAGCTTCGTTTGTGATATATGTGCAATAATTGTAAGTTACGTAGACTAAAGTCTGCGGCTACAATCTCCAGTTGCGGCTACGAAATCATTATTAATACGAATTATTCGACAAAACCTTTTATTAATCCAAATTTTACAATTATATTTAATTTCGTTTATGGCGAAATTTTGCGAGGCAAATTCATGAATAATGCAACAGTGCAACACCGTCCTTTGATTTTGATGATTCTTGATGGTTGGGGACATTCAGAAGAACAAAAAGATAATGTAATTGCTATGGCTAAGACGCCGAATTTCGACCAGCTTTGGCAGCATTATCCACACGCTTTGCTTTCCGCATCAGGTTTGGATGTTGGTTTACCGCCGGGGCAGATGGGTAATTCTGAGGTTGGGCATTTACATATCGGAGCTGGGCGCTCGGTGTTACAGGATTTAACTAAAATTGATTTAGTGATTCAGACAGGAGAGTTTTTTAAAAATCCGGTTTTAATGCAAACTGTTGACGAAACCATACAGGCCCAAGGAGCGGTGCATATTTTTGGTTTGCTTTCAAAAGGTGGAGTGCATAGCCGCGATGTGCATTTGGAAGCTATGGTTGAGTTGGCGGTGAAACGTGGTTGTAAGAAGGTCTATGTACATGCTTTTCTTGATGGTCGCGATACACCACCGAAATCGGCGTTGGTATCAATACAATCGATGGAAAGTAAATTACAGCTTTTGGGAACAGGGAAAATTGCTTCAATTTGTGGGCGTTACTATGCTATGGATCGTGATAAACGTTGGGATCGTGTGCAGGTTGCTTATGATATGTTAACGCAGGGGAAGGCGGAATTTTTCGCGAAAAATGCAGAAGAGGCGTTGGCAATAGCTTATGCGCGCAGTGAAAATGATGAATTTGTCAAACCAACTTGTATTAAGCAAGAAGATGAAACACCAATTACTATCAAAGATGGAGACAGTGTTATCTTTATGAATTTCCGCGCTGATCGTGGTCGCGAATTGAGCTATGCTTTTACCGACCCGCAATTTAGCGGTTTTGTGCGCCAAGCACAGCCAAAATTGACAGCTTATGTAACTTTAACTGAATATGCTGGTGATCTGAAAGTTCGTGTTGCTTATCCGCCCCAAGATTTAACTAATGTTTTTGGTGAAGTATTGGAGAAGAATCATTTGCGTCAATTACGTATCGCCGAAACAGAAAAATACGCACATGTGACTTATTTCCTGAATGGCGGTCGTGAAGAACCGTTTGTAGGTGAAGATCGTATTTTAATTCCATCACCAAAAGTTGCTACCTATGATTTGCAACCAGAAATGAATGCTGGCGAAGTGACAAAGCGCTTATTGGAAGTCATTCGTGCAGGGACTTATGATGTGATTATTTGTAATTACGCTAACCCTGATATGGTGGGGCATACGGGAAATATTCCAGCGGCAATTGAGGCAGTTGAATTTGTGGATGATTGTTTGGGGCAGGTTGCGGCAACATTGCGTGAAGTTGGTGGAGAAATGGTTGTGATTGCTGATCACGGCAATGCGGAAAAAATGGTTGATGAAGATACGCAGCAAGCACATACAGCTCATACTATCAACCCAGTGCCATTTATTTATGTGGGCAGAAAAGCGGAAATGACAAAAAAGTTAGGTAAGTTGATCGATTTGGCGCCAACTATGCTGAGTTTAATTGGAATTGATGTGCCGAAGGAGATGACTGGGGAATGTTTATTGAATTTAAATGAAGGAATGACAAAATCGGCATGAAGCCAGATTTTGAAAGGCTGAAAGCCGACCCCGTAGGGGGCGAATTGGGAATAAACAAAACAAAGTTTTGTTCCAATGAGCGCCAAAAACAAGGAGTATTTGGCTGGCTTTTTATGTGAAACAGGAGAGTGAAACATAAAAAGGAAACAGGATGTTTCGAGTAACGAACGAATTGTTGAAATTTTGAATAATTTTCCGGGAAATTGCGGGTAAATTTCATTCCCGCCCACCCACCCAAAATAATGAATTAAATTTGATTATGCAATACCGTAAAATGTACGGTATTGTGTATTTTTGTGGAATATTTTAAGCTGGGTGGGAGGGCGGAATGTTTTTTATTTTAACGTTTTTTAGTAATATCTCAAAAAGTTAGGGCATTATAATTATGTTTACGTAGCCGCAGGTCTTTAGCCTGCGTCAAATCATGTAGATGCGCGATATCTAATACGCAAGTTAAAACTTGCGGCTACGTTATGTTTGTGATTCGCCTGTGGTTTTTGAGAAGTTACGTTTTTTATTTTTAACATATTGAATTATATGGCAATTTTATTTACATATCTTTAATGGTATTGTGCAGCGATTCATGAATGTAAAATACAGCATTAAAAATTTAAAATTTCCAATATTATTGTTGCTTGGTATATTGAGCAGCAGTCAAGCCTTTGCTATTTCGCCATTTACGCAGCTAAAACAACTGATTGGTAAAATCCATATTTTGCAATCCAATCTTACGCAAACTCAAAAACAGCAAGTAGCTGTGCAGCAACAGTTGCAACAGTCAGAGGTTGCGATTGGTAGTGTTGCACTTGCCGCCAAGCAAACCAATAAAAAACTAACCGAACAACAGATGGTTTTACAAAAATTGAATTTGCAGAAAGTAGGTTACCAAAAGCAGTTACAGGAACAAAAGCAACACGCTTTCCATGAGGTGCGTGCTGCCTATATGCTTGATCATGACGGTTATTTTAAAATGCTTTTTAATCAAGAAAACCCTAACGATGTAGATCGTTTAAGTGTTTATTTTCGATATTTATTGGCGGCGCGTGCTGAGTCCATTCACGCGGTGGTTGTTACTTTGCAAAAACTGCAACAAAACAATGATGCGATTCAGAAGCAGACACATATTTTAAAGGGATTATATTTACATCAGGAAACGGAAAAGCAGCAGTTAGAAAGGAAACGGCAGGAACGTAATTTGGCTTTACATTCAATTAAATCCAGCTTGCAGGATCAGAATGCAAAAATGCAACACTTACTTGCCGATAAAGCTGCTTTGGAGCAAGTTATTGTGCGTATTACAGAAGAAATCAAAGCGCGTGAGCGTGCGCAGGCTTTGGAGCGCGCTCGTAAACATTTGCCTGTAGCTTCTTTGCCACTGGGAGGAAAGTTTTTAGGTAACTTACGTGGCAAATTATTATCTCCAACCAGCGGTAAAATAGAAAATGCAGGTGGTGGTGAGGCGCGATTGGGTGGTGTTATTGTTGCGGCAGGAGAAGGGC
>Ga0209319_1001632_pt1 | contig 17162 bp, 32 predicted proteins | sample RifGroE2_FD_184000 | JGI IMG/M metagenome (GOLD analysis project Ga0209319, IMG submission 184000) | Groundwater microbial communities from Rifle, Colorado - Groundwater E2 (SPAdes) (version 2) | ecosystem: Environmental > Aquatic > Deep subsurface > Groundwater | place: Rifle, Colorado, United...
AAGCATCATCTAAATCTAGACAAATAGTTGTAATAGTATAACTAGATATTTCTTTTAACCAATTGTATTTTTCTTCTTTTTTAATATTTATAAACATTTTTGCTAAATTATAACCACTTAAATATTTTTCATTATTTTTATATTTTTCTATTTGATAAGACAATCCAAAATTCCATACAAATCTTGCTGTATGTATATGTTTCCATAATAATTGTTCTTGTATTTGATTTGGATATATTCTTATTTTAAAGGATCTTATCATATATTATTAATCCCAAATAAATCTAAAATTAAAGCAACACGAACATACATACCATTTTCTACCTGTTCCCAATACTTTGCTCTCTTATCTTTATCAATATCAACACTAATTTCATCTCTGCGTGGCAATGGATGAAGAATAATTGCATTTTCTTTTAATTTATTTATATTACTACTATTTATACTATATTTATTAGTATCTATAATTTCATTTGTACCACCATATTCATCCTGTAAACGTGTCATATAAATAATATCTACTTCTTGAATAACCTTATTAAAATCATTTGTTTCTATGTATGGAACATTTAATTGTTGTAATATATCATCTTTTATTCTAAAAGTTTTAGGCGAAACAAAATATAGTTTAATATTATTAAGTTTGTTTAATAATAATGCTAATGATCTTACTGCTCTACTCCTAAATAAATCACCAACAAATGCAATTTTTATTTCTGTTTTATTTTCCAATCCATATTGATATATTGTATAAAAATCAAGTAATGCTTGTGTTGGATGCTCATTAGTACCTGATCCAGCATTAATTATTCTCATATCATTAGATAGATTTTCTGATATTTCATAGATAAAATCAGATGATGGATGTCTCATTATGATTAAATCTACATATTGAGAGAATGTTTTAATTGAATCTAATTCGGATTCTCCTTTTACTTCTGATGATGTACTTGTGTCACGTATTTCTGAGCATGAAATGCCTAAAATATGACACGCATTTTCAAATGAGAGAAATGTTCTGGTTGATGCTTGTTTGAAGTAAAGTATTGCTCTTTTATCAGATAGAATAGTTTTTAGATATTTTAATCCTTCTGAAGTTGATGCAATATTTCTGATTGTGTCTGTTAGTTTGCATAATTGGATTAGATTTTCTAGGGAATATTGTTGTGAGTTTATACATCTTGATTGTTGATTTGTGTTAATAATAAACATCTCCTTTTTTAAATTATTTTATTTTTAAAATAACCTTTATTTACTAAAGTAAAATCAATTTCCTCATCTAAATTATTTAATTTTAAATAGTCATCCCAAGTAACATTACTGACTAAACATCCTGAATCTATAAATCCTAAAATAAATTCAACATGACATCTAGTTTCAATTGATAAATTCATCTTGTGTCTATTATTTTTATAAAAATGTTGTGGTGTATCACCAAATTTTCTACTCATGCCTTTCCAATCACAAATCATTTGTTTGATATATTTAATTGGCATATCAGTTGCAATTCCATTATTGTTTGTCCAGTAATTCCAATGATGTTTATTATTTTTATAATGATGTTCCCATGCTTCATTGAAATTATTTTTACATTCCAAATAATTTTTACTTAAGTTAGACATTCCATTATTTAATTGTTCCGAATTATATTCTTTTTCTAATTTTACTCCATGATATCCATAAAAATAATTAGCATAAGGTATAAATTCTATTGGATTAAATTTACTTAAATCATGTGTAAATGCGTGTAGATATAATCCTTCTTTCCAACATTCAATAAATACATTTTTCTTATGCTCTAAGATGTATTTTAAATAATTAAAGTATTTATTCATAATTTCTCCTTTTTTATTTACACTTCATCTACAAAATTAATATTTTCTATTTCTAAATTTCCGTCATAATATTCTATAGCATCTTCTAAAACTAATTCTTTTGCTAATTTAATTGCTTCTTCTTTATCTTTAGCATCCACAGTTAAACTAGCACAGAATCCTACTGCCATTTCTATAACAAATTTTTTCATAAGTTACTCTCCTTCTTTTAAATTTTCTATTAATTCACTCATAATATTTAAATTCATTTTAATTAATTCTGGTTCATCATTATCAACTTCGTCTAAAATAATTTCTCTTAAACTTTCTTTAAATTGCATTATTAATTCTTCTAAATTTATACCTTTTTCATCTATATGTTTCTTTCCTTTTTCTGTAATTTTAAAATTTAATTCAATATTAAATTTCATTTCTGCTACAATTGTTTCATTTATCATAATTAATTCCTCCTTCTAATTAATTTATATTTTAATTTCATATGGTGAAACATAAAATACTTCTGGTTTATAATCAGCATATGTAACAGTACGTTTTTGATAATAAATTTTAATATCACTATCATCTTTAGCAGTTAACCAAATATACTTTACATTTTCACTATATTTAGGATCATTAATTCTATATTCTTGTCCTGATTTGATTTTAATATTTTCTCTAATAATTTGAGATTTGTCAAATTCAACAAATGCTCCATAGTCACCAATAACAATTCTATTATAACCGTTAGAGATTAAAGTATTTGATAAGGTATATATTTTAAAATTTATATCACCTTCAATACATAATACTTTAGGAATATTATCTAAATATTTTTGCCTTACTTCTGCTGATAATTTTTTATTTAGTTTTCTATATCTATATTTTGTTGCTAATAATTCTTGAAATTGCAATATATTTTCTATATTTATCACCTCACTTCCATATCAACACCAAATCTAACTTTCGTCATGATTTTGATACTAGTTATAGTAGTAATTTTATATTTATACACTATATCTAGTATATTTTAAGTTATTATCCACCAACTTGATATATTTCTTCAATAACTTCACAATCATCCACTTCATCAAATTCTAATACTTCATCTACTTCTTCGATATTGCCGTTATTATCTAAAATGACAATAGCAATTCCGCTAAAATTACCTTTAACTTTTGCTTTAACTTTTCTTCTCATATAATAATTCCCTCCTTAAATTCTTTTATCTCCATGTTTAAATGGTCTGGATTTATTATATTCCATTTTTATTTTAATTGCTTCTTCTAAGTCAATTCCATACTCTCCGCAAGCATCAAATATTCTAATTATAACATCTGCAAATTCAATAGGAATACCACAAGGTTTATCATTTTCATAGTATATTTCTATGAATGATTTTTTATTTCTATATTCTTCTAATGCTTCTGATAATTCACTATGTATTAATGAAATAATATCACCAAAACTTCTTGGGTTATCTAACCATCCATGTACTACTGCATTTTCATATGCTTCTTTGACTAATTTATTAATCAATATAATTTTCTCCTTTTACTTTAAAAATCTTTCATAATATCGTAAACATATTCTTTTAACTTTTTATCACCATCAATCATTGTTTTAAGATATTCTTTTAAATCCTTAATTTTATATTTCTTATCATAAAAACATTCTAATACAAATGCTATGATATGTGCTTCTCCCATTTTATAATATCCGTCAAGAGTTTCTTGTAAATTTTTACTTAATTTATTTAATATAATTTGTGAATGATTATATTCTCTATTTACTTTTACTCTATTAAATAATTCAAGTAATTCTTTGCTTTTTGTATTTATTAATTTCTTATCAGATATATATTTTTCTAATTCAGTTCTAGTTAATGAATCTAATATGCTATAAATTTTTTGTTTTCTATTATTGTTCATAATTTCTCCTTTATTATCCTTTAATTTCTACTTCCTTATTCCTTCTTTTACATTCATTCTTAGCATCTTGATATGAAAAATGTAAATATTTATCCATTTCATAAAAGAAAGAATCTTTACCTCCCCAATATCGCAATTCTCCATCTTCATCTCTATCAATTTTATCAATTGAAACTAATTTCTTATTAACTTCCCATTTCTGTTTAGTTTTATTATGTATGCCTTTTCCACCACATTCAGAGCATTTCTCGTCAACTTGACCATTTTTATAACATTTATTACAAACAACCTTTATTTTATAATCTTGTAGTTTAATATGATACATTTGAAGGTTAGTATTATAATATAGATTATTTTTATTTTCTTTTATTATTTCTTCCTTTTCTTCATTTATAATTTTACAATCTTCTCTTAAAATATAATTATGATTATATTCAGAATTAATATCAGTAATTATATAATCTACAGTATTACTTTCTTCTACGTTAAATTCTTCTCCAATATGTTCGCTATACCAATAATCATTATATGTTGCTTGTATAATTTTAACTTTCATGTTAATTCTCCTTTTATTTATTTTTAATTTATATTAAGATTCTTTTCAACAATTTCAATATAGAATTCACTTTCATTATCTTTATCTAATATCTTACCATCCATTCTTGCTTTTAGAAAATATTTGGGATTATTCTCATACCATGCAGTTAAATTTTCATCAATTTCAATTAATTTACCATATTCTACTTCATTAAACATTTCCTTAACACAAGTGTTTAATAAAATATCTGCTTCTTTCTTTGCTTCTTTGATTGTTTTAAATTTATTAGGTGAACCAAAAATTTGACCTTTATCCCAATGATTTAATTTAATTCCACATTGAACTTCGTACATAGATTTATTACTCCTTTATTATTTATTTTATCTTTCATCTTTAATTTCTTCTAATACTCCAAGCACCTCTGCTATACCAAAACTAATTGCTAATATAGACCATTCATTATATACTAATGATAATGAACAACCTGATATTCTTATTAATGATTTTAAATATGATAATTATAAATGCCATTTACTGTTCATATTAATTATTCTCCTTTTAAATAATTTACAGGCTCTATTTCTACTTTTCCAAATACTCTAATTTGTTTTTGAATATAGTAATCTCTTTCATGTAAACTATATTCTCCTACTTTTGCACCTGAAACATCTCCGCAAGAAGAACAAAATGGTTCATCTCCTATATTTTCTGCACATATTGGACAATAACTGTCTGTATTATTTTCTATTTGAATATCTGTTTCAATTACAACATTTTTAATTTGTTCCGATGTACCAATTTCTGATTCCAGCATTTCTTTAAAATCATTGCATACTACTTTCTTATAATCTTCTACGGTTATATTCTCTTGCTTAAGAAGATTATAAAATAATTGTTCTTCTACTTCATATGTAATATGATTATTTATTATAAATTTCATATGTATACTCCTTTCTATTTCATGTTAAAAACTAAATTTTATAATGATATTTTTAAATAACTTTAATCTCTTGTTTCCCACTATTATTAAAAATAAAGAATGAATAACTCGTAGCGTCTGTTCCTTTACCTGTGAATGATGGTCTTTGACTTAACACATATAAACCATTCAAAGGATGTTTTTGCCAAAATTTATATCTTTTCTTACTCTCAAGAAATGCAGTTCTAAGTAACATTATTATCTCAGTTTTATCAGTAGCAATTTCAAAACATTTTTCAATAAATTCTAAAGCTAAACTGTAGGGTGGATTTCCAATTATTGTTGTATATTCTTTATCTGCTTTCCATGTTAAGAAATCTGTAATAATAACATTGTCTGCACCTGAATCTATTAAATTATTTCTTTCTTCTTCTCTTAATTCTATTGCAGTAATTGGATTGTAATTGTTATATCCTTCTTCTCTAAGTGCAATAATAAAATTACCGTTTCCAACAGATGGTTCTAAGATATTACCATGTTGAAGTTTATAATGTTTTAGAAAGTTTTTAATTACAGTAATTGGAGTACAATATGTATCTGATTCAATTCTTTTTGAACCTCTATTTGTTGCTGATATATTAATTACCTCCCTTTTATTTTATTATTTTTCAATTAATTTATCTAATCCTAACCTATCTTTACAATAAATCATAAATTCATCTGCTTTTAATTCTTCTTTTAATTCATTAAAATTAAAATCATTCATTGATATAATTTCAACTTTAATATTATCGTTAAGTGATAATAATTCTCTAAATTTTTTAATTGCTTCTTTTGGTGAATTTGCTAATATAGGATAATGATTTCCTCTCCATAATTTTTCTTCTTTATATTTATTAAATATTAGTCCATTTCTTCTCATGTATGTGTATTCATATTTTAGTCTATAAACATCCATAATATCTTTCTCTCCTTTTAAAACTCATGATTAATCTTCAATTCTGTTTCAATATTTCATAATTATTAAAATTAATTTCTTTATAATTATACCATCTCTCAATATCCACTTCATTTCCTTGTTCGTCAGTATTGCACCATCCTAACCATTTTAATTTTATTTGTGTTTCATTTTTATCTGTAACAAGTGCTTCATGAAATAAATATATATCTTCTATGATATCGCCTATTTCAAGTGAATTAAAAAATTGTATTCTTTTGTTTAATTTATTTTTACACTCTATTTCACATTGTTCAATTTTTTCTCTTATTTCAGATATATCACCACATAATTCACATTTATAACAAGTTATTATTTTCATTTAATTCTCCTTAATTTACAATAAACTTATATAATAAATACTATTTTTTGTATAAATCACATAATTATCATCTATAATCTCTACATTAACTACTTTAGAAGTGGTAATATATCTTCCATCATCCATAAACATAATTAAACTTTGTCCTAAACAAATATCTTCTGAGAATTCAACATTTATTCCAAACCAATCAATATGTTTATTTTCTTCTTTTGAATTAGTTATTTTATTAATAACACCTTTCTTCATAACACATTTGCCTTTTACTATGTTACCTTCTTCATCAACGTAAATTCTATATAAGGAATTGCCATTAATACTATACCATCTACCATTTAATTCTTTTCTTTCATCTTCGGTTAAATTTCTACAATCTTCTTTTCTAAACTCAACATTTATAAATCCATAACCTTCTTCAAAACTTCCTATGTAATGTGTTTCTGTTTCTTCATGTATTCTGATATGCTCATCATTTAATCTACTAATATCACCTAGCATATGTATTGCTGGACTTCCACCTTTAAGTATCATTAATTTATTCATGTGTTAATTTCTCCTTTTTATTTTATTGTTTTAATTCTTTCCTTAACCACATTAATCTACTACAAAATTCTTTTTCAGTTAATATTGTATGAGATGCATCGTTTTTACCTATACTATGAATTAATACTGCGTCCTTTGTTACTAATAATGCTTTTTTAAATCCTTCATTTTTAGATAATTCTAAATATGCTCTATCTAATAAATCTTGATATTCTTGACTGTGCCTATCAATTTCTTTTCCTCTCCACCATAATGTTTGAGTTAACCACCACTTTTTAGGTTTGCCTTTATATTTAGCAGTTTTACCTACTAAAGTACAAACGTATTCTTGCATATTAATATCTTTGAATTTCAATCCTTGAAGAAATCCTTCCATACTATTACATTTAACTCCATCTATTTCAAAAGGATGTGGAGCAAAATTTGATAATGCAGATGCAGGATAACCACAACCACTTCTTATGTCCATATTTACCTCCTTATTTATTTTGTATTTTTAGTTCGTGACAAAATTCCGATTTCATGCAGAAATTGATGTCTACAAACCCTTGATTTATAAGGGTTTCTAAATTGATGATTTTATGATTTAAACTTTATAAACCAATTTCTTTGTTTTTCTACCAAAATAATTATAAATATCACATGACAAAGTTCTATCATCATATTTAAGATTTACTACTTTTGATTCTCTAGGAATTGAGCAACCACTTAAGCATCCTAGAATTGAATTTCTTACTATAGTTTTACATTCTTTAATTTCTTCAATAAAATTATCCCAACTTTCAATTTCTATTACTCTTGATTGATGGTCTACTATATTGTCATTACTGTCTAAGGATAAATTTGTTTCAATTACTTTAATCATATTAAATCTCCTCCTTTTTATTTTTCTTATTACTTGTAAATTTTACTAATAAACAAAATACTCCAATAATAAACATATGAAATGCTATGCTTATTTTACCTGGATGATAATAATTTAGTAGGTATAATATGGTATAAAGCAAAGATATACTTCCACATATTTTAAAAAGAATATTCATGTATTTATCAAATTTAGATATATTATTCATCATCTTTCCCTCCTTTCTTAGTATCTCTTAACATTTTCTTCAATGCTAATTCATTTTCTAATTCATAAATCTCAAAATCTTCTTTATTCATAACTTCTATTTCACTCTCACTATCTCTTACTTCAAACATTTTACACTCATAACATTGATGATGTGGTTTATGATTTTTAGAAGTTCCATCTTCATTACCAAATGCACCAATTGGGCATCTTGATTCTTTGTGATTATTATTTTCTTTACATTCTTCATTCTCATTGTATATAACAATTCTAACTTTATTACATATATGAAATTTTTCATAATATGCATTTCTTTCTTCTGGAGAAAAATATCCATATTCTTTACACTTTTCATGTGATAGTTTATCTAATCCATAATTAATCCAATCTTGACCTTGCATTGAATCACAATTTATACCTTTACCAAATCTAGCATAAAATAACTCTTGACCTGCTAATGGCATATTATTAATGAAGTCTAATATTTCTTGTTCGTATTTGTAATTATATTCCATCATATTATCTTCTGAATATGATTTTACTATTTCTAAATTCCACCATATAGAATTTGTGAGATTATAGCAATTTGGACAGAGATATAGTTTAGATGAGAAGTTTTCAAATTTGCTACCATGATTAAGTGCTGAAATGTGTATTGTGTGTAGTTGTTGGTGGTTTTGTAGACAATTAAAACATGTAGATTCTGGATTTTCTATTGCTATATGATGTGGGTTAATAGAATTGTTTGTTTCGATTAATTCTGTTGCTGTTGATTCATTTAATTGTGACAATAAATTATCTCCTTTCTGAACATATTTATATTATTAGTTTATTAATATCATATAACTAATGTTAAATTACCATATTCTAATTTATTATATTCTTCTTGTAATTTACTGATTCTATCTTTTAATTCTTGTTTCTTTTGTTCTAATTTTATTTTTTCAATTTCTTCATTTTTATTGTCTAATTCATATTTATCTTTGTATTCCCAATAATCACTTTGTGAACCATCCCATGCATAATAACCTAAATTAGTAATTTTTTCTATTCTAAATGAAGGTGCTGTAAAATTACAATTATAACCACAACAATCATATTTATCATTATAACCTTCATCTTCAGGTTCACAATCACAATGTCCTAAAGGTCTTTCATCGTATAAGAATTCCATATAATAAAAATAATTATAATAAGTATTTATTGTATATTCATTATCTTTATTTTGTTTTTTAATTAATATTTTTATTCTTCCATTTGTGTAACCTCCAGAATATTCTTCATCATAGTTTTCAATACGATATGTATGCATAGTAATATCGTCAATAAATTCTTTACAATTATTTAATTGCTGATTAATTACTGAAATTATAAAAGGAATGTCAATTAATTCTTTATTATTGTTTATTCTGTTTTCATTTTCACTATTTAATTCATTGATTAAAGTTTTGATGAATTGATCTTTTGTAGAAAGTGAGTTGTTGGTGATATTAGTAATAGTCATATGGTAACATCTCCTTTATTATATTATTTTTTTTATTTTAATATTTTTTATTGATTGTTTTTAATTAATTCTTCTAATTCATTTAAACACTCTAACTCTTTTATTAAATCTGCAATTTTACATATAACTTCTTCTTTTTTATTTGGTATTTCTTTAATGCCACAACATTTATTTGATATAATATGTTCGTTGGTTAATTGACATATATTATAGTAATTATCACTGGAAAAATATAAGAAACATTTTTCTTTGATACATTTATATTCTTTTTCTTCCATAGTTTGTCCTTTCTATGTACTTATTTTACATTTATTTTGTCATTTTGTCAAGATATATTTTAATATTTTTGTATGTAAGTTTAGCAGAGGTTGTTAGTCTCTGCTAAGTTTGTTGAATAATTATTTATTAGTAGATCCTAATGAATTCATACCTCTTTCTGATTTAAAACTTTTTAATGTTTCATAATCAATTTCATCGACTAAAACTTTTGGAATTGGTAATAAAACTGCTTGACAAATTGCTTTTTCATATGGGTAAACTATGCTTAATTCTTTGAGTACGGTTAATACCTTTTCATCTTTTTCTTTTGTAATAATTATAGGTATATTATTATGATTCGTAATAGGTATAAACCATTCGTTTCTATACCCTGAATCAATTACACCGCACCGTTGCCCCATACCTTTTGTTCCTGTAGATCCTCTTTCAAATAATTGAAAATAATAATCTTCTGAGCAAACACTAGCAATTCCCGTAGAAATCATTTTTGTTTCATGAGGTTTAATAATAATATAATCTTCATCAAAACAGCAATAAACATCCATACCAGCATTTTCATCAATTTTAGAAGGTATAATTGCATTTGATTTAATTTTTGCAAATATTATAGTAGTTTTCATAATAATTTATTCTCCTTTTGTTTTTATTATTTTATTTTTAACTTATTTTTACAGCAAATTGATTATCTGACACTAACCATACGTCTAATATTTTATCATATTTTTTATTACTATCATGTTTATATCTGCCAAATTTCATAATAATATTTCTATATTTTTTTAATTGCTCTAATTCTTCGTCAATCTCTTCAGGATAATAACCAGTAAATATTACTATATCATCATTTGACACAATTCTAAATTCTTTAATAAACATAATAACTTCATTAAATTGCAACATAGGCTCTAAACCAGCTATTATAATTGCTTTAGTGATTGGATTATTGTTGTACCTATTTATTATATTTTTTATAGGTACAACAATTGTTTTTTGTTTTATTAAATCAGAATTTTGACAAATAGATAAGTCTAAACCTTGTTCTTTTAAACATTTCCAATCACATTTACAAGTTGCTAATAACATAGATGGTTTTTTATAATCTTGAAAGTTTTCGTCTATTATTTGTTTTAATCGCATTTATGTAAATTTCTCCTAATCTAATATAAACCATTTACGTTTATCAAATTCCTTTTTTCTATCTTTACTATATGATTGTGTAGATACTAAATATCCTACGATTCTTGAAAATGTATCTACCATTGGTTTACCACATACTGGACAAATATCACCATAAAATCCATGTCCTTCTTCACAAATAGATATTTTTATATTATATGCAGAATAAATAACACCTGATTTAGCAATATAATTTAACATATCCCATGCTTGTTCTTCATTGGTAAATTTTCCTTGAAGATTAATATGACTAATTTGACCTCCACCACATTTTACATCTAAAATAGAACCAAGTTTAATTTTTTCTTGTAATGTACAATTTTCCATAAGAGGAATCCATTGATTACTATATAAAAAATCTTTATTTTCATTTGGGTATAATAAATTATCTTTTTCACATAAAACTGAATTTGCCCTTTCTGCTGGAACGCATTCGATATTTAGACTATAATTAAAATTATAACTGTCTTTAATTTCATTTATAATATCATAAATTTTACAAGCAAATTCTAATCCTTTGTCAGTATAATATTTATTACCAAATTCATCTTCTTTTATATACCCCATATCTCTTACTGTTTCATATGTAGCAGTTGTTCCAAGTGTATTATATTGGTTTTCCATTTTAATTAAACCATATGTATAATTAGGTAATAATCCTTTTTCAATATTTCTCTTAATAATATTTCTAATCACATCTAATACTTTTATACTTAAATGTGTTCTTTCTGTAAGAATTTTAAAATACATATTTTCATCTTTATTAGAATCTAAAACAATTTTTCTTAGATTAATAGTATTAACTTGCACACTTCCTATTGAAAGTGATGTACCACCTATGCTATTAATAAAACCATTTAATTTTTTTGTATCTGATAATAATCGACAGCAATTACTTAATGTAGATACATCATTTCCAACATAATTATTGCTATCATACCATAATAAATTATGTTTATTACACCATCTAGCAAATTCTTCATCCACAAATTTATCTTCTTGAAATAATAATGAAAATGTTAAAACAGGGAAAGTCATAAATAATTGTTCTCTTATTTCTGCAATAGTTTCCATAAATACTTTTTGATGTTGTATAATTTCTTCAATATGATCAATAACATATTCTCCATTAGGGAACTGTCTTTCTCCAAATAATTCTACTAAATAATTTCTATCCATAATGGTGATATTTGTAAATGCACATTCAGTAATTCTTAAATATGGTTGATTAAGATCATATATAAATTTTTGAAAACATTGTCTTCTATAATATTCTTGATCTTTAAGATAGAAATTATTTTTTACATCTTTATTCCAGTAATAATAAGAGTAAACTAAATAACTAGGTAAACCAACTGCACCAGAACTTCTATTAGAAGTCCAACTAATAAATTCTAATACATGATCATTAAAAGTTGTTAAATGTTGTGCAGGTTTTGATTTAAATTTATCAATAAAAAATAAACCTTTTTCTACCACTAAATCTAAATCATAAGCATAACAATAAGGTAAATACGAACTTGTTGATGCATTATGTAAGTAAAATGAACCATTCCATTCATTTTCTAACCATTCTTCTGCTATTGTTAATCCATACTTTTTAGTAATCTCATAGAATATTTTATTAAATGCTAATAATTTTAAATGTGGTTTCATCATATCTGATTTAAGAGTATTAATATCTTTTGAACTACTATTAGCATTTGCATCAATACTTACATCTGAAATATTTTTTGCATCAATAAAATTATCAATAAAATCGTTAAAATTAAGGTTCATTTGGTGAAATCCGTTTATTCTTTCAAATTTTTCTCCATATTTTTGTTTCATTTTATTTAAACAAGTTACAAATTTTTTATTTAATTTAAGATTAATTTCCATATTATATCTCCTTTACCCAATTAACTGCATTTAAATAATTCATAACTTTTCCATCTACTTCTAATATCGGCATAGACATAAACCCTTTCTCCATCATTAAATCAACATTATTACATTCTTCATAAACTACACCTTTTTGGTCTAATTTCATTTTTAATATTTTACACTTTGGACATTCATTAGAATATAATATAATCGTGATAAAATCCTCCTTTTGTAATGTTTTTTAATTTTACAAACCCAGTAATATCAACACTTTGTTGACTATGAATATTTATAATTTAGGTATTTTTACAAACTTATATAATTACCTAAAATTTTAATTGTATATAATTAGATATTATTAGATATTTTAAAAATCCTTCATAATTTCATAAATATATTCCTTTAGTTCTTTATCAGTTTCTAATATATCTTTAATATATTTTTGTAAATCAGCAATTTTATATTTTTCATCACTATAATCATATAAAATAGGTGCTATTACTTTTGCCATTCCTAATTTATAATATTTATTAATTAAATCTTGAAGATTATTATATAAATTTACAGTAATGGTATCATGATGATTATTTTCTCTACTTATTTTAATTCTATTTAACATTTTATATTTATTCTTAAATTCTTGTATTTCAGTTTTTAATAAATTTCTATCGGATATATAACTTTCTAATTCTATTTGAGTTAATGAATCTAACATTTCGTATATTTTTTGTTTTTCATTATTATCCAAAATTTTATCTCCTTTATTTATTTTATTATTCTATTCTAAATTCTAATTAAACAACCTTCCCTAATCTTTTAACCTCAATAAAATAATCATATTCATTCTCTTCATTGCATATTTCCTCTGTATCATATAAATAACTCTGATTCTTACTTGGTTTTGCTAAAAATCTAAGACAATATTGTGCTTTCTCGCATTTATCATTGCCACACATTTCAATATCTGATATAATAATCACCCCCTCTTAAACTAATGTTATTTTAACATTATATTATCATTCTGTCAAGAATTATTTTCTATATTTATAATATTATTCTTCTTTTGGTCTACAACAATAAGCTTCGGGATTGTAGTATTGACAACACCATTAAAATGCCAATAATTATCTTCACCTAATTGAACATCTTACGACTTTAATCGCAAGATTCCCCTTCAATATACCTTACAGTACAAGTTATCAGAGGCTAAAGGATAATTCCTACCCAAGTAATCTTAATCCTTCATTTAAAATATTTATTGCTGCATTAATATCACGATTATGTTTCTCTCCACAATTAGGACAAATCCATTCTCTTAATCCTAAATTCTTAACATCTTTATTTTGATAACCACAATCTGAACATAATTGACTACTTGGAAAAAATTTATCTATAATAGATATTATTCTTCCATACCAATTTGCTTTATATTCTAATATTCTTCTAAATTCATACCATGATACATCACTAATTGCTTTTGCTAGATTATGATTCTTTAACATATTACTAACTTGTAAATCTTCTAAACAAATTACTTGATTTTCGTTAATTAGTTGAGAAGATAATTTTTGTAAAAAATCTTTACGTTTATTTGTTATTTTTTCATAGATTCTAGCAATTCTAAGTTTCTGTTTTCGCCATTTACCACTACCTAATTTCATTTTTGATAATTTTCGTTGTTGAAATTTTAATTTATATTCTAAACTTCTTAAAAATTTAGGATTTTTATATACAATGCTATCTGAAGTAATAGCAAAATCTTTTAATCCTAAATCAATACCAATAGATTTATTTATTTTAGGTAGTTGATTAATTTCTGTATCTACTAATATAGAGATATAATATTTATTTGTAGGAGTTTTTGATATCGTAGCAGATTTTATTTTACCTTCAAATTGCTGACTATTTGCAAATTTAACCAAATCAAGTTTAGGGAATTTTATACGGTTATTTTCAATCCTAATGTTATTATTTACACATTGACTTCTAAAACTTTGCTTATTGTTTTTCTTAGATTTAAATTTAGGAAAACCCGGATTTCTACCTTGTTTAACTCGTCTAAAGAAATTCTGATATGCTTGGTCTAAATCTTTTAAAGTTTGTTGAAGAGATATACTATCAACTTCTTTTAACCACTCTTTTTCTTTTTTAAGATTAGTTAAATTATTAGTACATTGATTATATGTTAATGATTTTTTCTCTGTTTTATATAATTCTATTCTCTTTGCTAAATAATGATTAAATACAAATCTACAACAACCAATAGTTTTATTAATTAATTCTATTTGTTGTTTATTGGGGTATATACGATATTTATATGCTTTAAGAATAATTTTCACCTCCTTTTTCATAATTAATTATTATTTTACTATTTATATTAATGTTTTATCAAGTTATTATTAAAAATATCTAGTAATTCTTGTATTATCATAGTTAATTTCCTTTATGATTTACTTTCTTTTATTCAATTCAAATTTTAACATACTTAATTTTTCTTTAAATACTTTTCTATTAGTTTCCGTATATTCACCATCATTATAACATTCCCAATTTAACCAATCCTCAAAATAATTTTCAATATCATCAATTAATTCTTTTGCTAATTTAATTATATTTTTATCAATTGTGTATGTTTTTACTTTATTATCATAATTATCAACAATAATATAACTACGATAATATGAAGATACTAAATGAAATTCATATCCTTCAGCATCAAAATATACTATAGCAGTATTATTTGTTTGTAAAGCATAGATAAATGCATCTAAACAATCCTTCGGCACATCAGTTAAATAACTTGCTCTTTCTGAAAAGTTATCAAATTGTAGATTTGTCCATCCATATTGAGGTTTTGTAAGCATATTCATTAATCCTTTCTTAATTATTATCTACAAGTGTTAATTGCCATTTCAGCAATATTTCTTAATTCTTGTTCAGTTTGAATATCAGTTGTTTCATCTGCTAATTCTAATAATTTATTGGTTAGGGTGATAAGAAATTCATTATCAGCGTACATATTGACATTTCTCCTTTATATTAATTTGCCATTTAAACAATTGCTACAATGTAAATTATAATTTTTATCTGTATCTGAATAAGGACATATTAAATTTTTGTAGTATGGACATTTTTGCATATTATTAATCCTCCTTTTTAAAATATTCTATACTCTCAATAATTTTATTATCTCTTAAATATTCTTCATAATTATATTTAATAACACAACAATAATCTTTGCTATTGGGTGATGCAATTATTACTCCTATATGTATTTTTCAGGACAACAATTTGCTTTATTATAAATATCTATGTATTTAAGTTTTCTATCTTCTGATAGAGATTGGTAGTTTATGTGAGATTGTTCTTCGCAAATAATTTCTTCTATCATAAATTAACCTCCTTTTTATTTTATTTATTTTATTTAATATCTTACAATCCTTCAATTAATATTTCATTTTTCTTAAAAATATCATTCACAGTATTACGATATGCTATTCTTTTTAAGGTGTTAAAAGTATCTATTCTGTAAATATCATCTCGTTTATACATTTCTTTTCTTCTACTCGAACATTGTTTGACTGTATTTATACCTTTGAATTCAAATTTACCATATCTATTTCTAATGGTATGTTCTGGCATATTTACCTCGATTAATCCGATTTTATCTGGTAACTTGTCTACAGATATAACCCCTACGGGAGCGATAATATAAGTGTACTCACATTGACAGCAAAAACCATTTAGAAAATCTGAATATGACGCTTTAGCTTCGATACCCATAATCTTAAATTTATCTACTATATTTTCTCTTAGATTTAAATAACTTCCTTTAATTCCCACTACATCAATTGTATTTTTAGATGTCGCTTTACCGTTAAACCATTCGTAATTTTTTAGATATTGTGAATATTTAGAGAATTGTACTTCAGTTGCAATGCAATTGTAACCTTTAGAATATAATATATATTTTGCTATCTGTTTGAGTTCATAATGTTCTCTACTTTCATTTTTATTGTAATTTTCGTTAATTAAGATTATATATCACCTTCTTTCTTTATCAATTCTAATTCTTCAACAATTTCTGCTAATGTATCACACCATGCGACTTGATATTCCTCTCCATCTTCATCTGTTTTAAAAGCAAACCAACTTTTATAACTATCTGCCATATTAAAATCACCACGTTCAAGTCTAACATTAA
>Ga0209319_1001646_pt1 | contig 17021 bp, 18 predicted proteins | sample RifGroE2_FD_184000 | JGI IMG/M metagenome (GOLD analysis project Ga0209319, IMG submission 184000) | Groundwater microbial communities from Rifle, Colorado - Groundwater E2 (SPAdes) (version 2) | ecosystem: Environmental > Aquatic > Deep subsurface > Groundwater | place: Rifle, Colorado, United...
TGCGACCTGTTCTTCTGTAAGCTTTTCTCTTCTTTTCACTTCATTCCTTGGCGCTCTCTTTTGAATACTTTTTGCCAAGAATAAGTGTACCTGTTTAGTGTCTTTTTAAAAACGGCGCTCTATAGCTCGCAAGAACAGCAAGCTGTGGCGAACTATTTTGTTTATTATTAAAAGTTGTCCAATCTTCTGGTGTAAGCGCACCGGTTGTTGCTTCACTTGCTGTTGCAAGTGAGAGTATCTGACCGCCAACTCCATCTATACTGAGCCCGTTTGCATTGCCAATCGTTACTGGATCATGGGACCCCTGGTTAATCGTAAAGCCCGTTGCGCCCGGAGTAATCCATGCAACACCATCTGTTGCAGGCGCCTCAAAAGCCCATGATACACGATCTCCTGATGTTTTGACATACCCCGTGACCCCACCTGCCTCTTCCACCTGCAAACCACAATCAGAACCCGTTGTTGCTGATCCACCAACATTTGTCGTGATCAATTTATTGGTAACATTAAGGTTTTGAACATTTTGGTATGACAGTGTGCCCAGAACGTTAACCTGCGACCCTGGCTCAGAATTGCCCAGATTAATAATACGAGGACCAGCGCCCGTCGCAATATTTACGATACCTGCATTAATAAGACCGAGATTGAGCGTACCCGTAGGAGCAGCCCTCATTGTTTTGTTACCATTTTTTGTGCGAGATCTGCCCGGACCTACATCAATACCATTATCAGCAAAAATCTCACCTGTCATTACGATAGAACCCGTGAACCTTGAATTACCGGTAAACGTTTTATCACCAGAGATCGTTTGAATATCTGTTGTTACGGCACCAGCTGATGTCTCGCTTGCCGCTGCAAGCGTAAGAACCTGGCTCGCATCTATCGCTAAACCGTTCGCTGGGTCACCAATTGTCACAGCATTATGGGGCGATGGTGGCGTTTGCCATGAGAGATTTGCCGAACCAGCCATACCATCCGTCGTCAAAACTTGGCCAGAAGAACCCACATTGCCTGGCAACTTAAGCACAAAGCTTGAAGGAACACTGTTTGGTGCTTGCAGAGCAACGTAATGCGCACCTGTCCCATCTTTGAGCTGTAATTGTTTGTTGCTTCCAAGCACCACATTGTTCGCAAGAGTCGTGATACCGGTCACACCGAGCGAACCACCTATCGTTGTATTACCTGCAATAGAAGGATTATCTATTACATTCACGACAACATTATCACCCGTTGTTGATACATTGGTGTTTGTACCAGAGGCAATATTGCGCAGATTAAACGTTTGTCCGATCTGGTTTTTATAAACTTGCCCTGCACCACTTCCAACATTTACCATCTGATAATTTGATCCAGAAGAAAACTGTGCCCATGTTGTCGGATCAGTATCGATGGTAAGAGGAGGGACTCGAGGGCTCGTGCATACCCATGCAGAACCGGCATTAAGTGTTCCGGCTTGCACGTATACATAACTGCCACCGGGATTCACGCCATTCGGAGGCGGAGTCGTACCATTATAATCAGTTGAACGAGTCCAGAACGATGTATTTGCAACCCATAAACCATTGTGTACCGCGTTTGACTGATTTTGTGCAAGCACCCTATTACCGTCAACAACTGCAATGTCATCGATAATTTGTTCACCTCTCAGCACAATATTATTTGTGGCAACAACACGTGCAGGGGCCAAAACATTAAGCCCCTGAGCCATAAAATCGACGTACTGTTTTGTCGCAAGATCATGGATACTCGCTGGTGAATAACTTGCAATCGTCGTTGGAATACCATTGAATAACGCTTGTGCATTACACGTCACATTTTGATTAAAGGTCACATCACCATTAAAATCCGTTGCAGAAAGTGAATTGCCGATTATAGTCGAGGACATACCCGTTGAGTTAATATGCGTTGCGCCTTGAATACTTGTGTCACCACGAATACTCGTTACGCCTTGCATGGTTATGGTATCAGTGGATTCATTGCCAAGCACCGTATTACCCGTAACGATTATTCCATCGTCAAAAGCTGTTGTTTGACCAACAATAACGGGACCATTGAGTGTTGTTGGTCCTGCAACGGTCAAAAATCCTTTTACAACAATATTGTCAGGAACAGGGTTTCCTTGCGACTGTGGTCTTGATGGTGCACCAACAGACTTTTGTGTAGATGGGCGCAGAGCTCGCGCAAAAACTTTTTCCTTAAAATCTATCGCCTTAAGAATTGTTTCAGTTTCATTATCATTTAAAAAAAAAGGCTGAGATTCAAGCACAGAACACAGCTCACGCACAATAGACTCGGGCAAGATAGAAAATTTTGTATACTCACGTTGAGCCAAAAACTCGTGTAATTGCTTGGTTTTTTCTGGTGCAAGCGAGCAAACTTTTGCAAACAATGCGAAAGTCTTTTGGTCATACATCGAGAACTCTCCGACCGAACAATCGCACGTCGAAGAATCTTCGGGCAAAAGCATCGTAGTCGAAAGCGTTCCGAGACTAGATTTAAAAAACACCAAAAGCAAAGATAATATGCTTATTCGTACAAAATTTTTCATACACTTGCCCTCAAAAAGTTTCAAAACATATTGAGGGCGAAATTAGCATGCAAAAACTAAAAAGTCTCCACAAAAAAAATATTTAAAAAAAACTCCATTCAATGCTCTGATGACTACTATACAACAAAATTTAAATCGATACGTTTTGGTTATCGTTTTGCGCAGACTATTAGCAAGATTCACTAAGCTTCGCCCATCAACCAGACACGCCCTGAGAAATGTTTGTAGGTACGTATTACTTGAATGTATAGCAAGGTCCATTAAACATTGCACATGTAACACTCCTGCTAATGGAGCTGATAATCCAAAAAACCATACAAGAATAAGAATAAAGATTGATTGTACAATCAAAAAAAATACATCTCGCAAGAAACGACCAAGAAGCAGAGCCAACCTACTTATGGGTGTAACACGAAAACGCTCAATGCCCCCTGAACGTATGTCATCGATAAGGCAAAAGCCACCAAACGCTGTTCCATACATCGCAGTCATAATCGCTTTATCTGTAGATCAAAATTATTTTATGACTTTATCATTTGATGTTGTTTTTTGAATTAATCATTGCAACCGTCGCATTGCGTTGGTCATTTTGATCACGTCGCCAGGAGCAATAGTGTGTGTGGCATATGGTACACACATGATGTGTGTCATCGATGTTGTGTGCAGGCACACCCGCCTTGAGCATACGATTTTTGACATAACCAACAAGATCGAACATATGCCCATGGCTTTGTTTGACAAAAAAAGACGCTACACAAGGATCGCCCGTTTGTGCGCAAAAATCATCGCTTACTTGATAACAACATGCTCCACCGCATGGTCCGATCATACATTTTAAATCCTGAGCACAACAACCAAACCGTGTTCCCATGGCGTCAAAACATGTTTCTATTACTCCACTAACAGCTCCACGCCAACCCGCATGAATCACCGCAACAACTTGTTTTGACTCATCAATACAAATTATCGGCACGCAATCGGCAGTTAATACACCGATAGCAACGCCCGGAACATTGGTTATTAAAAAATCACCTGGTCTTAGACAAAGTTCATTACCACTCAGAGGTGCATCAACGACAACACCAATCTTTCCGTGTATTTGTTCTAAAAGAACTAGAGATTTTGCCCCTATTTTTTGAGCAAGCTGCTGATATGGCATTTCATCATACGGCGCGCAACCTGTTTTTTTTACCAAGCCATCGATTGCATCACCAAAATAAAACATACAGAACATCGATATATCCTCATCCATTCACAAGAACATTAGAAGACACATCAAAACTATGCGCACCATGAGACGATATTTCAGTAATGTGATAGAAAGGATCTTCTCGTTTTTTTAGTATCGTAAGAGTTTTACCAACATCGTCCAGTTTAAGCCGCACAAAAATATTTTTTTGAATTGATCGATACATAGTAGTCAATAAGGAAATCAAAAAATCACAAGAATCGCCTTTAATTCCTACCAGGTTAAGCTCCCATACGCAGGTATCTTGCATATTAATTTCATAAAAAAGCATCCCGATCACTCTATAAAATTGCTCCCCAAGATCATGGCAATCGAGCGTAAGCAAAGAATTATCTTTATTGAGAAGAACATAAGCAGAAATAGCATGTATGTGCCCGAAAGACAAAACCGCCAAAGCATTTGTAAGCATATCTATCGGCTGAACAGACAACACTGCAGGGATACTCGGGCCAGCTTCAGACAATTTCTGTCCACACAAGTTCACATGAGCCATTTGAGAACATAATGCTTTTTCAGGATCAAAAAAAGGTTGAGGATTTTGTTGTTCCATTGAATGTATTGGTATGATCAAAAACAACAGAATGGTTAAAAGAAGCTTCTTCATCACAATCCCCATTAAAGCTGGTTGAAATACATCGACTATTACCAGCGTAAATGAGCAGCTAAAAAAAGTAAGAGATGTTTATGAAAAACGTTTTTTTGATGCATAAAGACATACAAAATTAGAATGAAGTTGGCTTTTTATTGCTTTTCATCAGCAATTTCTTCTAATTGCTTACACCATACATCGCGTTCATTCTGAAAAACACGTACTAACCTATAGGATACTGGCTCATATGAACTATTTTTTATGCATAAGCATGACCACGAAAAATTATTTTCTCCAACAAAATGTAACATATTTATTGTTTTACATTGGTTCATACATGTTTTCATTTTAGAAAACAAATCGGCACGAATCTCATATGGATCTACGCTCATATGCAAAAACAACACGGCTGCTACACATATGTCAGCGTGACTTAATACTTCAAAAAAATCATTTATCGTACAAATAACCGAGTGAGGATTGGTAATCTTTGTACAATCAAAAAAAAACTCATGGGTTGTTGCATATCGTTTCATAAAATCACAAAAATCCAAAGTTCCTTTTTTTATATATATTTTTCGTTCTGGAGCAAGAAGACCGAAACCATCTGTGCTAAAATCGCATTTGTGTAGATTTTTATTAAATTCACTCGTACGAGTTGCAACATTTTCACACGCATTCATAGACTTGGCGCCGCAAAACATACCTAAAAAAAATATCGCCATTGCAACACGATTAATCATCATACCCCCTCTCAAACCATATATTAACGGTCATGCTTGAGGGTATTATTTTGAATCTGAAAAAGTAAAGGGTTTTACACTAACAACAGTTATTTGGGAACTAAAAGCATATTTTGTGATAAACTCTATCAACAATCTACATGCCTTTTTCATCAATTATGGCGAAAGCCATGGTGCGTCATAAAGTAGTACGGCCTTTTAGAGGCGTACCAAGACCGCACTATTTTAGGCCCGCTCAAAAGTGTTTTTTGTTTATGTGATTAAATCACACTATTCATGATCACGAATGTGCAGAGTTTAGCCTGCCCGCCGAAGCCTCGGCGTAGGCTGGGTGGACCTCGCTATATCTATCATAAAATTACTGTTTATCTCACACAACACAAAATCTGTTAAAATGTGTAAAAAGTGATTTCCAATGGCATAAGAACTTTACCCCAAAGGACGCCCTATGCATTTTGGTGAATATTCCATTCGTGCATCAATTAAAACTGATGCATCTGAAATACTGTCTTTATACAAAAAAGTTGCACAGCTCACACCAGGAGGACTCGTTCGTACGCCTGAAGAAATAACACAAGACTACGTCAATACATTTTTATCAAAAACGCTTGATCATGGATTAGGATTTGTCGTTACAAACACCGAACATAAAATTATTGCCGAAATACATACATACTCATTAGGCATCAAAGCCTTTAATCATGTATGGGGAGATTTGACCATTTGCGTAGATCCTGACTACCAGAACAAAAAAATTGGCTCAACACTTTTTGGATACCTTCTCGATCAAATTACTCAAAAATATACGCATATTCTCAAAGTATGCATTGTCGTTCGATCAACAAATCAACGTGCTCGTCATGTATACGAAAAATTAGGATTCATTCAAGAAGGCTTATTCGCTCGCCAAATTCGTGATCAACAAACAGGTCAATTTATTGACGACATTCCATTTGCCTGGTTTAATCCTGGCTACCAAAAAGATTAAGGACCACACATGAAAAATTACGCTCACGAGTATGCGCTTTCAGTGAATAATCCATCAAAATATTGGCTTGAGCAATCAAGCAATATTGCATGGTCAAAAACGCCAACCCGTGGCTGCTCGTACAATTGGGAATCAACTAAAGGCACCATTTTTACCGAGTGGTTTGCAGACGGAGAACTTAACATCACGGTGAGCTGCCTTGATAAACACGCACAAAACACGCCCGAAAAAGTAGCTTTATTATGGCAAGGTGAACAATCAGATAATGTACACACATACACCTACAAACAACTGTTGGAAGCTGTATGCCAGTGCGCACACATGCTTACCAACCTGGGCATTAAAACCGGAGATATCATTGCGCTCTTTATGCCCATGATCCCCGAAACCTATATCGCGACACTTGCCTGTGCACGCATTGGGGCTGTGCATAGCATTATTTTTAGTGGCCTCAGCGCACATGCCCTTGCAACACGCCTTAATGATCTCAAAGCACAAACGCTCATTACCGCAGCTTCTGCCGTGCGTAATGGCAAAAATATTCCTTTACTTGATAGTGCCCGCCAAGCTCGCGCATGCTCACCAAGTATCACGAAAACAGTGGTGATCAATCATGATGAACAAAGCTCGCTCGAATCGGATGAGTACAATTGGCATACAGAAATTAACAATCTTCCAAAAACATTTGAGCCGGTTATTCGCCATGCTGAAGACGCTCTCTTTATTCTTTACACCTCAGGATCAACAGGCAAACCGAAAGGGCTGGTGCATACCTGCGGAGGATACATCCTGTACGCATCCATGACACATAAACAGGTATTCGATATACAACCAGAAGATGTGTACTGGTGCACGGCGGATATTGGTTGGATCACGGGTCACAGTTACGGGCTATATGGACCGCTCTCGAACGGCTGTACAAGCATCCTTTTTGAGGGAGTACCAACCTACCCACAACCAGATCGTTACTGGCAGATTATTCAAAAATATCGTGTAACCAAATTTTACACCGCCCCCACCGTAATTCGCCTGCTTGCACAAGCGGGTACAAAATGGCTTGAGCCTTACGACTTATCATCTCTCAAAATACTTGGCAGCGTTGGTGAACCACTGGATCCCACAAGCTGGCAGTGGTACCACACACACGTAGGTAAAAATCGGTGCCATATCGTCGACACCTGGTGGCAAACAGAAACGGGCGGCGTCATGCTTTGTGCACTACCTGGTGAGCACAAAACGCAAGCAGGCACAGTTGGACAACCATTTTATGGCATAAAACCTACCCTTGTTTCTGCAACAGAAGATCGCTCTATCACAGATCTCTGTATTACCCAGCCTTGGCCAGGCATTGCACGAACCATTTTTAATGATCATGATGCGTACGCAAAAACATATTTCACCGCCCATTCTGGCATGTACACCAGTGGTGATGGTGCATTTTTAGATCATGACAATTACGTTATTACTGGCCGCATTGATGATGTACTTAATGTATCAGGACATCGTATAAGTTCGGCTGAAATTGAAGGTGCAATCGTCAAACATCCTACATGCGCCGAAGCGGCAGTCGTTGGCCAGCCGCACCCGATTAAAGGTGAAGGCATTGCCGCTTTTGTTGTTCTTAGTGCTGATTGCATTGAAACCGCAAAGCTACTGGATGAAATCAACCTATGCTTACGATCATGCATCGGACCCATCGCAAAAGTAGATTTTTTATATGTCGTTGAAGGGCTCCCCAAAACTCGTAGCGGCAAGGTCATGCGACGCATTCTCAGAAAAATTGTTCATGGCACTACAGACATAGTGGGGCTTGGAGACATATCAACGCTGCTCAACCCTGAAATCATTTCAGAGATTATTAATAAAATTATTCATGGCTAACAACCGCGACGTCTTTGCCATGTTTTTGCAATCTGATATAATTATTACAATATGAATATTTTTTTTTAAAGCGTGTTTTATTTTTAGGAGAAAAAATGGACTTACTACTCGCTATCGTTGCCGGTATCGCAATTTTTATGATTCTCGTCTTTTTGTTTAACTTAAAAATTGTGGAACAAAACACCGTTTTGGTTATAGAATTCTTGGGAAAATTCAACCGCATTATGGAAGCTGGGCTTAATTTTAAGATACCGTTCCTTGAACGCGTTGCTGAACAAGTTTCTCTACGATCACAAAACTTTGCGCTCAAGGGTCATTATCCATCACAGGATAAAGTAATCGTGAATGTAGCAACCAACCTGATTTTTACGGTTAATCCTTCAATAGAAGGAATCAAAAAACACGCGTATGCCCTGCTTAACCGCCAAGACTCAATCGGCGCTGTTATAGAAAACTCACTGAGAACCTATATCGCTAAAGAAACGCATGAGGGCATCCTTGAGAAAAAGGAAGAGCTCGCGATGCATATACGCTCGGACATGGAAAAACAGTTTGATGAATGGGGTATGAAGATTATGAGCTTTCAGATAACTCAGGTCGACTTTCCACAAACGATTACCAACGCCATGTCAGAGGTTGTCGCATCACAACAGTTACGCAAAGCTGCAGAGAACAAAGGGGAAGCCTTTAAAATTCAGGCAATCAAAGAAGCTGAAGCTGAAAAAGAACGTAAAAAACTACAAGGCGAGGGTATCGCACTTGAACGTGAAGCGATTGCACGTGGACTTCGTGAATCAGTAGAAATGCTTCAGGGCGCCACGCATCAAAGTTCCGAACAGATATTATCCATTCTTACCCTTACCCAATACCTTGATACGATGAAAGGTATCGGCTCAGCAAATAACTCAAAAGTGATTTTTATTGACTCAAGTGTTGGCAAAACATCTGAGCTCATGCAGCAACTTATGAGTGCCATGGAATCAAAAACACAAAAGTAAATACACTCTTAATTCATGCATACTATGGCAAAAGCCATGGTGCGTCTTTGAGGACCGCACTATTTTAGGCCCGCTCAAAAGTATCTTTTGTTTGTGTGATTAAATCACACTATTCATGATCACGAGTGTGCATAGCTTAGTGGGCTTCGCTATAAAAAGGCGTTTACCATAATTATTTTAAAACTATTGCTTATTTGTCTTTATTTGTAATAAAATAAATAATTGACAATATAAACAAACAATATAAAGGAGGTTTCTATGAAAGGTCAAAATTTGTTGCTTCTGCTGCTTTGTACATGTGCAGTCCCTCAGATCATTGGGATGGAACGAGTTTCTGCGAAAACTGGTAATAAAACAGCACCAGAAAAACATTTAAAGGAAAAAGACAAAATTGAGATGGAGGCATTGGCGGCTCGTTGGGGAAAAATGGAAGAAATTACACCTGAACAAGGAGAGAAAGCAATGCAAGACCTCAATGATATGTTCGAAAACATGAATCAAGAATTAGAATATCGGCAGAGCATGACGGCCTACACAAGTGAAGGCATGCCTTTTCAAACAAAATACACACCTGAACAAAGAGAGAAAGATCTTACTGCCATGTTAAAAAAAATGTCTCAAAATCCACAAAGGGCCAAAAAATAACGTCAAAATCATTTACGCCTCGCTTTGCTGCTGTTTCCACAAGAACGCATAATACCCATCTTGAGACAGCAGCTGCGAGTGCGAGCCCTGTTCAAGAATTTTGCCCTTATCGAGCACGATAATGCGATCGGCATGTGCAACTGTTGTTAACCTATGGGCAATGATAAGCGTAGTTAAGTCTTCAGAGAGCACGCGCAAATTATGACTAATCTCACGCTGAGTATATGCATCAAGCGCTGAGGTTGGTTCGTCAAAAATATAAATTTGTGGTTTTTTAAGGAACACGCGCGCTAGGGCAATACGTTGCTTTTCGCCACCCGAAAGGGCAAGACCACGGGTGCCAACCATCGTTTGATAACCATCTGGCAAGCTTGTAATAAAGTCTTTTAAATGCGCAAAACGAACGGCATTCTCAACGTCCTGCTCGGTTGCGTCTTGATGTCCATATACAATGTTATCGTAGATCGACATATCAAAAAGCGTTACATCTTGAGGCAAGATACCAATGGATGCGCGCAGAGAATCCTGTTTTATATTTCTGACGTCTTCACCATCAATAAACACTGCGCCCGAGCTTACATCGTAAAAACGAAACAACAGTCGCGCAATGGTTGACTTACCAGAACCGGTTGAGCCCACAATGGCAAGAGTTTGACCAGCGGGAAGCTCGAACGAAATGTCATGGAGCACTTTACGTTGTTCTTCATACGCAAAAGAAACATTACGAAACTCGATTGTGGGAGATTTTTTCACCACAGGCAATGCCATCGGTCTATCTATAACTTCTGGGGATATGCTCATAAGATCGAACACATACTCCATGTCCACAAACCCTTCGCGAATTTTGCGCACCATGTACGGAAAATTGTTCGCAAGTGAATCAAGCGACTGAGTAAAATAAGTGTGAATAGCAACAAAACCACCAATGTCTAAATCACCCCAAACAACCTTATAAGCGAGAAATAGCGTAAAAAGAAAAAGGCTTATACCCATAACCAGACCACCGCCACCGTACACCCCAACAAAACTAAAAATCCACCGGCGACTTGCAGCGCGTTCGCGATTTTCCAAAAGTTTGTCACACAAAGCATGCTCATAGCGATGTGATGAAAAATATTTAACCGTTTCAAAGTTTGAAAGACTCTCAACTATCCATGCACTGGTTTTATTATGTACGTCATTAAATGTACGCTGATACGTCGTCGATTTTTCTACTGCCAATAAAATGTAAACGCAGTATGCAAGGGACGCTGAGACAAGCATTGCAGCATATGTCCAACCATATAAACGTCCAAATACTATTCCGGCAGAAAATAGTTCTATCACCGTAGGTATCACATACAAGCCCATAGCCCAAAAGAGTTCTGGTAAAGCGTTCTGAGCACGGTTAATAGCCGACAGTACCGCACCGGTTTTGATGCTTAAGTGAAACTTAAGAGACAAAGTATGCAGATGATCAAACAAATCAAGGCTTAATCGTCTCACTGCCCGCTCAAGAACACGAAATATAATCGCGTCCTTAACCTGAACAATCACTGCGCCGATAGTCCAAAATATTCCGTATCCCCCTATGATCAAGGGTACAAGGACTGAGACGTGCTGAGAGCTCATGCTCTTAACCGCATATCCGAATAAAAGCGGTGTTATAATATTAAGAGCAATGCCACAAAACACTAAAACTACCGCGGTTACCAGACGCAAACGCAAACGCCAGCCGTTATTCCACACGTAGGGAAGAAGCGTCTTAAGGACTGACCAACTCGATCTACTCATATATACTAATATTCTTCCATTATTTTTTTCTTACTTTGCTCTGCTGAGCCCACAAACGGGCATACATGCCGTCAAGAGCAATAAGCTCTTCGTGGGTTCCTTGCTCAGCGACCTTGCCCTTATCAAGAACAATAATGTTATCAGCATGAATCACCGTTGATAACCGGTGAGCAATAATTATGGTCGTTTTAAGTTGCGATATTTCTTCAAGACTTTTTTGAATCTCTTTTTCGGTTTTTGTATCAAGAGCCGAGGTGGCCTCATCAAAAATATAAATTGCAGGCTGTTTGAGCAACACGCGCGCAATACCTATACGTTGTCGCTCGCCTCCAGAAATTTTTGCGCCACGCTCACCCATCATCGTAAGATATCCATCGGGCAATCGTTCAATTAAATCTTTAAGTTGAGCCATCTGAACAACTTTTGCCAAATCTTCTTTGGATGCTTCAGGACGAGCATACATAATATTTTCAAGCAACGTAGTATTAAATAATACCGTGTCCTGAGGAATTATGCCTATCATCCTTTGCAAAGATTTTTGGGTTACCATTTTTATATCAATATTGTCGATTTTTATCACACCACTGGTGATGTCATAAAAACGATAGAGCAATCTGCCGATTGTCGTTTTTCCCGATCCTGTTGCACCAACAAATGCAACCGTTTGCCCAGATTTTACCTCAAAGGTCACCTCATCTAAAATGATTCGGCGCTTATCATATGCAAAGGTTACATGATCAAATATGATCGAAGGGTTGTTTACCCATAAATCCAAGGCTCCTGATGCATCAACTATTTCGGGTTTTTGATCAAGCAACTCAAAAACGTGTTGCAAATCAATAAGCCCCTCACGCGCTTTACGCAATGTATATCCAAAATAAGCGAGAGGAAGAACAAATTGTAACAAGTAACTGTTTATGGTTACAAAATCACTCACCGTTTGTGCATTAGTAAAAACCATTTTACCTGATAAATACGTAAGCAGTATAAGCCCGCAACCTATAAGAATAAACTGACCTATCTGTACATACTCGCTTCTCAACCATCGTTGAGTTGCGGCATTCTCTTCTTGAGCGAGTAATTTATCACATTGCTCAAATTCATAATCATGATTTGCAAAGTATTTTGTTGTTTCATAATTAATAAGACTATCAACAATACGCGCACTCGTTTTTTTTCGTATTTCGTTATACTCCTGCTGTGCCTTTGTTGACCAAGTTATCGCAAAATAACTAAAAGCAGCATAGCTCGCAAGAATTGATAAAAGTAACACACCATACACTGCACCATACAAATACCACAAAACACACGCTGAAATAATAATTTCTGCAGTAGTTGGTCCAATCATCAAAAAAAGTCCCCAAAAAATATCAGGCAATGCGTGTTGTGCACGATCAAGAGCACTGATGATCGCGCCCGTTGATTTTTCAGTATGAAACCGTTGCGAAAGCGTATGAAGGTGTTTAAAAAGGTTTCCAGTTAATAAACGAGCTCCACGGTTCAGCAAACGAAAAAGTACTATTTCGCGAAATGATGCCATAACCTGACTTAATGTCCATATAGTACCATATGCTAATAAAGCCACGAATACCAAAGCCCATGGTTGTTTAGTAGATAGCATTGCAATAGCATGCCGTAATACCAGAGGAATGGAGACATTCAAAAACAAACTCATTGCCACGAATATCAAACCAAAAACAAGCCGCACACGCAGCTTCCAATCGTTTCCCCATAAAAATGGCACAACACGTCGCAATGTTTGCATCGTGGTCATACCCATAAGAACCTTTCCATTCGTTGTCAAAAGCTCAAAAAAATCAAAACATTTAGCATAGCCCATTGAGACCAAATGTAAAAATAAACATTGTGCTGATGCTGCTTAAACACGCATGTTCACTTTAGTACGTCAAGATCCCATCATATAATGGTGTTTGCCATACAAAGAATATAATAAACAACCATAATAAAGAAAGGGCTATGTGCTTAACAATAATACTACACCATGAAATTAAAAACTTTTGTTTTTTCATTTTTCATAAAAAAAAGCCTAAAAGAAAATTTAAAAAAGGACATTATTCGATATCTCTGTGCCTCTTGAAAATTTGAGTTATACTAGTGAAAGTATCTCTGTACTAGTAATATTTTTTTGAAAGCGCCTCTGCATGCGAAGAAAAAAGGGTTATTTTTCGATCTCCGCAGTAGCTAAAATGTTTTCGATACATCAACAAACAATACGTTTGTATGAAAAAGAAGGGCTCATCAATCCCAAACGTTCAGAGGGTAACACGCGCCTTTTTTCGGAAGAAGACATTGAACGACTCGAAGAAATAATCCATCTAACCCACAAAATGGGTATCAATATCGCAGGCGTTGAGATGATTCTGCGCTTGCAACGCCAGGTACAAAAGCTTCAAAAAGAAATGAACACAATGTTTGAATCGATCAACAAAGACTTAGCTCAACAAAATGCCGAAGCTCAAAAAATGGCGCATGATACGGCAAAAAAAATATCGCAGTTCAAAATAACACCGCTTCTTCCTGCTGTGCATAAACAAAAAAAAACTACTTAAAAGGACCGTATGTCACAAAAAAAAGTCACCTTGGACTCTGAAAACGTTTCAATAACTGAAGAAACCTTGCAAACTATCGAATGGCTCGTTGAGTACGATCAAGAAATACTTAAAGCGCTTCTGTTACGTACATATCAAAAACGTTGCGCCTATGAAATTAACCAAATGCAGCAACTTGATCCTCAAGAAACTGTTTTAAAATTGCTCTCACTCGTCGATATACTGCACCAAGAAATTATTGAGGAATCCGCTGCTCAACATGTTTTGCAGAATGCATTGATACCAACCATAAAACAACTCGATACCAGCTCGTTCGGTAAAAAAACCGTCGAACAAAGTACACACAAGGCCCTCACCAAAAAAACAAAGATGTTGTCCAAAGAGAACAAAAAAGCGATCCTTTGCCGTGAACTTTTACGTCGCTGGAAACCCACAAAAAAACAATCGCCCCATTAATCTCTTTCATTCAAGCTCAGGCAAACTTTTTCCCTGAAAAATCTTCTTGTTATTTCTTTTTTATATTTTTATTGCAAAATGGAAATAAAAAAAAGTATGCTCAAGGCATAACAGGATACAAGATTTGATTCTTTTAGGGGGAGAAAGTTATGAAACGTTTACTCGTAACGGTTGTTGCGGCCTGCTTGTTCATCAATCTGTATCTCACGTACTCTATTCAGACGGGCAAAAAGACTACCGATGCCACGCAAAATATGGCAACAAACATGCAGCAGTACCGGGATAAAATTGCAGCGGAATTTATGATCGATACAACGATAGCTCAATCAAAAAAGCCTAACGCATCCAGTGCGTCTTTTAGTTGATGCAATGGCAGACCAATAAGTGTTGAACAAGCTCCTCGTATATCACGCACAAACAAAACTCCAGGTCCCTCCATTGTCATAGCACCCGCAGATACAAGTGCTACAGGATTGGCCATAAGGTACGTATCAATCATTGCGTCAGGTATATTAATAACACACCATGAGCTATCGACAGAAACATAACGCCCGCCAACACATTCCCAACATTTTTTTTCAGAGCAATACCGACGTCGTTCCACGCAAAAACCTGAGTGCGCATATAACCCTGGACGCATGCATTTAATTTTTGCAACAGCATCAGCATAATCGAGAGGCTTGCCATGCACCTGACCGTACATATCTTCGAGCATTGAGTCAGCCGTTACCACATAAATGCCATGTGAGAGTTCCTGCGCCGAAACATCTTTTATATCGGGCATAACAACACAATCCATTTTGGCGTTTGCAATAAGCTTCACAAGAGTCTTTGGATTATTGTCTGGCACAGAAAGACTGCGCTCGTCACATGTTTGGTCCAAAACCACAACCTCAAAACAAGCATCATGCAAAAGCTTTAAACGCGCTTTTGATCCGGAGGCTAAAAAAATACGGTGTTTATATACTTTTACTGGCGGCACAGGAAACCTTTCTTGACCAAATAAAGGGCACATAAGTATTGGAACAAGAACTAAAAAAACACGCTCTACATATTTTGCCATATAAACCCCACTCTTTTATTTTTTCCTAAAACCTTTTCAAAACTACATGCTCAATCAAAAAAACCTGCGGAATTTATGATCGATACAACGATAACTCAATCAAAAAAGCCTACGGCATCAAGTGCGTCTTTTAGTTGATGCAATGGCAGACCAATAAGTGTTGAGTAAGCACCGCGTATTTCACGCACAAACAAACCTCCAGGTCCTTCCATCGCCATGCCCCCAGCGCACCCAACGGCTATCGGTTGAACCGTAAGATACAACTCAATCTTGTCATCAGGAATATCTAAAAAACACCAGGCGCTGTCAACAGAGTTATACCGCTCACCCACACGCTCCCAGGATTGTTTGAGCTCGGAGTATTTTCTTTTTTCTACGCAAAAACCTGTGTGCACAAAAGAGCCCTCGCGCATGCTTTTTATTTTTTTAATCGCATCGGCATAATCATCAGGCTTGCCATGCACCTGTCCTTGCATATCCTCAACCATTGAGTCAGCAGTCACAATATAAAGACCCTCACACTCATGCTCAGCAAGTGTTTCTACCTGTGGCATAATCACACAATCCATCTTGATGTCCGCAATAAGCTTAACCAGGTCTTCTGGGTTATTGCTTGGCACGGTAACACTACGCTCATCACAGATTTGATCTAAAACTGCAACCTCAAAATATGCGTCCTGAAGCAATTTTAAACGGGACTTAGAACCAGACGCCAAAAAAATACGATGTTTATATACCGACATAGATCAACTCATGGTTTTAAATTTAAGCTATACAGACCCTTTTTTAGCAACGAAAAAGGCGCACGTTTTTCACGCACGCCTTTATAAATTTTCTTTGGCTGGGGCGGAAGGATTCGAACCTCCGAATGCCAGGACCAAAACCTGGTGCCTTACCGCTTGGCGACGCCCCAAAAACCCCTAAAAACCAAAACTTAATAGTCTTCGCCAACCGGTGTAAATCCACCCTCGGTGATCACTTTGTTGTATTCCGCGATGATGCTCGACTCGATCATCTGACGCATTTCCGTGTTCAGTGGATGCACGATATCACGAAAGGTGCCATCTTTCTTTTTACGTGACGGCATCGAAACAAACAATCCCTTATGACCTTCGATGATTTTGAGGTCGCGAACAATAAAACTGTTCTCAAAAACGATCGTCGCATACGCCTTAAGGCGACCTGCTGAGGATACGGGGAAAATTTTAATCTCGGTGATGTTCATGGTGTAACGCTTTCCGTAGATGTACACACACTGTCCAAAAAAAACAACTGATTATTAAACTACGAATCCTACACGATGTTGTCAAGAAAAAATGAGTATTTTTTTTCTTTTTTTGTTTTTTATCCAAAGCAGTGCGTCGTTTTTTTATTATAATTCAACGCGCGATATAACCCCATGCAATTTCTCCGCCGGTTAGTTTGTACAACTGTACATACGCCGGCGTGATTTTTTTTAATAAGCATTGCAAACAAAGGTGCTTATTTTATATCTTTTCAAAAAGATTTTCACGAACA
>Ga0209319_1001655_pt1 | contig 16959 bp, 9 predicted proteins | sample RifGroE2_FD_184000 | JGI IMG/M metagenome (GOLD analysis project Ga0209319, IMG submission 184000) | Groundwater microbial communities from Rifle, Colorado - Groundwater E2 (SPAdes) (version 2) | ecosystem: Environmental > Aquatic > Deep subsurface > Groundwater | place: Rifle, Colorado, United...
TCGGTGTTAATGAAGAAACGGTGGCAAAATATGTTAGGTTGCAAGGGCAAGAAGATTCTGGACAAGCGAAGCTTGAATTCTGACCGTAATCCTACGGGCGTAAGCCCGTAGTAGTTTAGAGTATAAGTTTGCCAGTACGTGTTTCAATTCCGCCAGTATTAGTAGTAAACAGTTCTTCTGGTAGCAGCAGCGCTATTGTTAATACTGCACAAATACCTCCCATTGTTCCAACTCCTACAAAAACTCCGCTCAAAATATCAATTTATAGTACAACTCCGCCCAAAGCACCAAACGACGAAACTAGCGACGACAAAAATAGAGTTTCCTGCTTTTCTTGTTTCTTTAGTTGTTGTCACCCAAAACCAAAGCGTCAGCTGTATATTGAAGCTCCAATGCCTGTTATTTCGCACAGTGTTACTAGTTCAAGCAGTACTAGTACTGACAGTGACACTTCTAATGAACCAAGTAATCAGCCGATCGATTTTACTGCTTCTTACATTATTAAATATCAAAATTTACAAATTGGTAATGAGTTGGGGCGTGGGGCATTCGGTGTCGTATATCACGGGACGTTGCAACACGCTGATGTTGCCATTAAGCAATTGCAATTAACTACAATGTCTCCAGAAGTAACACGTAAATTTCTTGAGGAAGCGAGAGTCATGACTAATCTGCACCATCCTAATGTGATAACATTTTATGGTGTTTGTACGGAACCTAATCATTACAGTATGGTAATGGAACTTGCACAAGGTGGATCACTCGACCATCTTTTACAGAGTAAAAAACCATTATCGTGGGGAGAACGTTGGCGAATTGCTACAGACATTGGTAAGGGTTTATTACACTTACATAGCCATGAGCCACCGATTTTACACCGTGATATGAAAAGCGCTAACGTGCTTTTAGACGGGCAGGGTAATGCTAAGCTTACCGATTTTGGTTTAGCTAAAGTTCGTGCTGAAACACGCACCTTGTCAATGGAGCCAACCGGGCGTATAGCCGGGTCATTGCTTTGGATGGCGCCAGAATTATTTGGAATGAGTATCAAGCCTAGTAAGGCTGCAGATATATTCGCTTATGGCGTAATTTTATGGGAAATTGCGGCGCGGCATTTGCCTTACGAAAATGTTGCAAGTCCGGATTTGATTCCTATGTTAATTAAAGAAGGTAAACGTGAAGCAATTCCTGCAGGCACGCCGCCAACCTTTGCCAGGTTGATTTCTAGTTGCTGGGCGCAAGACCCTGCTGCTCGTCCAATTGTCGAAAACATAGTAAGCGAGCTTGAAGCACATAGTGGTGAGATTGAAAATTCAGTAATACCAGTCAGTGCACACCGCTGCATTTTATGATAATAACTGTATTACACTTCTATAAAGGTACTTAACATGTCTATACAAAATCCCAATTTATCACATAGTTCTTCTACGAGCACTGCAGTAAGTATTGCTATCAATCCATCTTTTCCTGATGCTCTTTATCAAACTATTATAGAAATCTGTAATAGTGGAATAAATACAAGTCAAAGATTGGAGGAGAGTATTAATCCATATGTGAAAATCGAAGAACTTAGGAGTATCGAGGATATTATTTTATGGTATAAAAAAAAGAAAATTTTAACTACTGAAAATGTACATGCTATTTTTATCAATTCTCAATATGCAGTTGATATTTTGTGGGTATTTTACCAGCTTGGGGCAAATGAAAAATTAATTCCAGAAAACATGCTTAAGGTTATTGGCAATGCTCAATATGCTTTTGAGATCGCGCGAGCATTTAATTTTTTAACTGGAGGCGGTCATTCTAATCATTTCACTCAAACAGAAGTGGATCGTGTTTTAGCAAATCCTCAGAATGCAATTAATATTGCTATTGATATCAGAAGGGTTAAGACTCGTTATTTAGATATGGTCGATGTGAGTACTATAGCTAACAAAGAGTTGGCTAAAATCGTTAATACCTGTTCCCCGCGGTATGTTGGTAAAATTATTAGTGCCATTGAAATGCTTGAGCGAGAAGGCTTGTGGAATCAAGCGATCAGGAGGCATATCTTGGACAGATTGCGTGCAGATGAAGTAGAAAAAATCGCTAAAAATATTGTGATTCTTAAGGAACGGGGATTATGGAATCGAGATTCTGTTAAGATGGTTGTTTATAAAGATCCCATCAATGCGATACGAATTATCAATACACTTGCAGCACTTGAGCAAGAAAATATATTAACCGCAGAAAATAAGGCAACTATTGTATTGGGTCTTTTGGAAGATCCTATGTATGCGATAAAAGCAGTTGCCGTACTTAACATATTTAAGACCGAAAATCTTTTAACTCTAAGTAATATAGCGAAGGTTATTAGAGCTTCATATTACGCTGAAAATATTGCGAAAGCACTCCTGGTACTTAAACAAGCGGTTATGCTAACTCCAGAAATTGTGGTCTCTCTTCTTCAGCTGCTAGATTTTGAATATATTGAAAAAATTGCGAAAGCTATTGTAGATATTAAAACAGCGGGAATTTTAACTTCAGAGATTATAGAAATTGTTATTAAATACTACAAACATGTCAGCGAAATTGTAAATGTGCTGATTATGCTTAATACCGCGGGTATCTTGACGCCAGTTAATGCTGAGGCTGTCCTTAGTGGTTATCAACCACAGATGGTTGCTAAAGGTCTAGTATTGTTGGCGCAAGGAAAAATATTAATTCCGATGTATATAGAGGCTTTGTGTAAAAACCCATGGAATGCTGAAGAGATTGCGAATGGTTTGGTAATATTTGAGCGCTTACATGCATTGTCTCCGGTGGATGCCAAAGCTGCTTCCGCTGATTCATCTTGCTCTCAAATTATTGCCAGAGCTCTTTTGGTACTTCAGCAAGCAGGTATATTAACTCAAAACATTATGGTAGCTATTCTTCAGCTTACATTTCTTGATCACGCTGAAAAGGTTGCCAAAGCTTTTGTGGAGCTTAAAAAGGCGGGAATTTACACTTCAGAAAATGTAACAACGGTTTATAATTGCTGCAGTCACGCTAACGAAGTTGCGACTGCACTTATATCCTTTAATGCAGCAAATATTTTGACGCCAGATAATCGTGAAGCTATCCGTAATAGTCATTACCCTGAAAAAATTGCGAAAGCTATGCTGAAGCTTGAACAAGAAAAAATATTAACCCCTGAAAATAGGGAAGTATTGTGTAAATACCAAGATCGCGCCGAAGACATTTCAACTGCTCTTATTGCTCTTAATGCAGCAGGCATTTTAACTCCAGCTAATAGGGATGCTGTTTGTAGTAGTTTTTACCTTGAAAAAGTTGTATCGGCTTTTATTGAGCTTATGCGAGAAAATATATTAACGCCAGAGAGTAGAGAAGCTGTGCTTGAAGAGGACAAAAATGCTGAAAAAGTTGTGATGGGGCTGATAATGCTTAAACGAGAAGGTTTATGGGATGACCAAGCTATTAGGTGTGCTGTTCTTAGAGAACCATTTCATGCTGATGAAATTGCTAAAGCCTTTGTGGATCTTAAAAATGCTGAATTTTTAACTCCTGAAAATCGGGATATTATGGTTAAAATATCATGGTATAGGCTAAAAGAAGTTGTGGATTCCATGATAATACTTAATGCTGCAAGCATCTTAACCCCAGCTAATAGAGATGCTGCTATTAAGCATACTTGCCCTGAAAAAATTGCACAAGTTTTAGTAATACTTCATAACAAAAGAATATTATCCCCGGAAGCCGTTGCCTATGCTTCTGAACATACATATGATTTTTTGAAAGTTGAAGAGATTGTAAAAGATGCATGTTCAAAATTTAGAGTTTGTTCGAGCATCGATTCTACTACTGCGCCATCTAGTTTAACTAGTTCACTTTCATCTGCGTCATCTTTCTTTAGTGTGGTAGGCAGTATTTCAGCATCACCATCTTTTGTTTCCGGGGCTTCTTCTTCTGGCTCTTCAGCAAATATAGAAACAAATTTATTAACTCTAAAAAAATAATCAAAGAAAAAAACACATTATTTACGAAACTTTTGAGGAAAATATTATGAGAGAACGTCCAAAAAATATGCCTAAGAAAAAGAGCATTTCAGATAGGGGTCTAAGGAGCAATGGAACAGAAAACCGGTTTAAGGTCAGTAATCAAACCAAATCTCAGTGAACCATTTTTTGTTTAGTTGGCAAAATATTTCGCTAAATCCATTTCCACCCAATCCTGATATTCAGGAATTCTGATCCAAATTTTACGACTTGCCGGTTCTGCGACAATCTCATAGCTGGTTAAACTTGGAGTTCTGAACGCTCCACCTTTTTCAATAGGCGTAGAAACGATAGTTATCGCTTTAAAAAGCGTAAATAAATCGGCTGAAATATTTATTAAATGTAAAGCAAAAAATAGGTAAGATGGGGGTCAATTTTGGACGCTGAAAGGGGGTCAGTTTTGCACGCTGATTGACATTTATACTCCGAACGAAGTTTTTAGCAGGCAGTTGAATCGAAGATCGGCTAGCGAGTAGCCAACAAATGATTCTTCTGAATTTTATTCACGTGGTGCACTTACTCATTGAATGTAAGTTTTAGGTATGGCAAAATTTATTTTCCACAGCTAATCTTATTTTAAGATTAATGTGTTATATTACAGCAGTATAGGTTGAAGGAAAGAAGCGGCGAGTGATATGAGCTTTTCAAGTAGGTAATTAAAATGTTTTATCAAACAGTAGCAGCAGCTAGGACAACATTAGAAAGTTTACAAAGATTAGAGCAGGAAGAATGGAAGGTTGGGGTAAAACAACATATTAAATTGTTGTTAGATGAAACAAGGTATCTTGATGCGATCAGTCTTATTGTTTATGGTTTTATCAATAAAACTAATTTTTATGATGCAAAGTTTTTGGAATTCATGTCAGACAGCATCGAGTCAATGTGTGCTAAACCTGATTTTTGTAATTTAGATCTTTTACAATTCATGATGGAGAATGTAGAAACTATTCTTGCTAACCACGAGAAATTTGAATTTTTTGATACTAAGCAGCTACAATTTATAGTAAAAAGCATACAGTTTATTTGTCGTAAAGATGCTTCCTCTCGCTTAGCAATGCTTGAGTCTGGCAACAAGTATTATTACATGGATTATAAAAGGATTTTTTCTGAGCTAATTGTAAAATGTTTTGATAAAGACGATTATCAATTGGCTCTCGAAGTCATCAATGAAGGAGCGTTATTTAATCTTTCCTCTTCATTTGAAAAAGAACGTCGTATCTGTGAAGATTTTTTATCCTCTCCAGTTGGAAAAATAAACCGATACAAAACAATTCTTGAACGTGATTCGATGAATTTAAAAGCACACCTTGGAATAATAAGAGAGCTAATTTCCCTGGGTAATCTTATTGAGGGAAAAGACCATTTTTGTAAAGCAATAAAACTTCATCCAACTAGTCATACACTTTTAAAGCAAGGTCAAGAACTTATAGCACGTGAGGTATTTTCACCTCAAGAATTATATCATCTTGATCTTGTATCGCGCATTAATCTTGTTCCCGAATTTGAAATTGCTTTTTACCTTGATAGGGTAAAGTACGCTTTTGATACAGGGGCTTTTTTTGGTGTTTATATTCAATCAAGCCCAACGATTGCTTGTAAAGGTGGTTGTTGGTATTGTCTTGCTGATGTGGAAGGTAAAAACAAAAGACATGATGAATGTGGTCCAGTGGATGCTGACACATTAGGTTTGCTTGTGAAAAATATTTTTCATCTTTGTTCACCTACCGCAAAAGATCCACCAATGATTGACATAGCTGGAGAAGACACGTTCAGTGATTTGCGATATTTTAAGAGTATTTCTCCACACCTTCTGTCACTACTCGGTTCTCATATGATAGTAACAAACGGACTGGAATTGTTGCGTATTGCCAATCAACCTAATGGTGTTGTCAGTCTTTCGGAAATTTTTAGAGGTATTTTTAGAAACATTTTAGGCAGGGAACTAGGTTTTTTGTTTCAGCTTAGCTGGGATATTGACAAGATATCAAGATGGCAAAATGTATTTGGTGGAGTTGAAAATCTAATTCAAGCAATGGCGAAAGTTATTGTTGCATACAGAGCGGTTTTTCCAACGCAGTTAAACGAACAACCAGACAAACAACAATATCGATTAAATATAAACATAGTTGATATGATGGAATATGGAATAAACGAATCAAGATCGGAAAAAATTGATATTTTTCGTCAACAATTATTTACTGCTTGTAAAGATTTACTTTGTGATACTGAACAAAAAAACAATATTGAAGCATGTCTTTCCATTGATTTTATACACAACGTTCCAGCTCTAATTACCCCCAAAGCAGAAGAGATAGCAAGAAGTCTAAAAATAAGATCCCAAAACAAAACATTTTTAGATAATTACTGTAGTGAAGTTGGAATGGATATTATAAGAAAAGCACCTGCCCCTATACTTGTTGGTGTTGACTGTGCTGCTAGAGGTGATGTATTTCCTGATTGCTTGTTTCCAAACTCCCACCGAATGACTGCAACGATGTATTTGACCGAAACTCAAAAACAATTAAAAGTAATTACCAGTCACCCATTTTTGCGACACTATTATATTTCTAAAGATGGTGTATTTGATGTTAGGGACACGTTTAACAAAAAAATAATCGGTTTTTTAATGACGTTGAATCCTTTCTGCAAAAATGAGGAAATGCCATATTCTTTATTGAACCGTATAACCAGTGATCCTCATTTAGAAAACAATCTCTCATTACTACTTTTACTAGATGATATTGTTACGAGTAAAACTGGCGATGAGTTTAAGGTGCGAAAAATCCCAGAACAATTAATACAGCCTCTAAAAGGTCATATTCAACATTTGTTTAACTATTACAAAGGCTGCTGTTTACTTTACAGAAGCGCTGAAATGCCACCAATGATTAGGGAATTTTTCACTGGGGATGGTAACTTTACTGGTTTTCAAGCATATGCCGAAAGGGCTATTGATGCCATACAAAAACCCAAAAATGTTATTGGGAAAGAGCGTACTTATTCGCGTGTTTGGTTTTTCAAGGAGGAAAAAAATCGTACAAGAGATATCGAAGACATAGTAGTGCCTCAACCATCGGTTGCTGCGCCACCGCCGTCTTATTCGTCTATATAATTGTTAAGTATAAAATATTTTTCAAACAACTGATAATAAGAGGAGTAATTTACAATGCCAACATCTGCGTTACTGAAGAAACTAAGAGAATTATCTGCATCAAATAAACAGGGGTTAGCTATAGAACTGGGAGAATTAAAAATTGCTCAGTTATTGGAAATACTGACAGAACTGGGAATTGATAAAAATTCTTTAGGTGACGAATTAAATGCTTTATGGCTGAAAGAAGGAAAGCAAGGTGATCATCCTTTTCTTGATCCACTAACTTATGAGATTATGAAAGAACCTGTGCGTACTGAAGGAGGTACAGTTTATGATCAAGAATCCATTAATAAATATTTTGCTACACAACAGCTTAAGTATGCTAATACTAATGATGTACCAGAACCTTATCAAAGAATACAAATACAAAATGGTGTAACAATCGCGGCCAGAGATGTTGAGATAAAAATCAAAGCATTTTTAACCAAGAGAATTGAAGAAGAACTGTATCGACCACGATCCTCTTCATCTTCCAGTGTTTCTTCTAGCATTATTGAACCTTCTAGTCAGCCACGATCCTCTACCGCTATTATCAGCCAAACAACTGTATCAAACACTATTCCCGTAGCGAATACAGAACTTCGACCAAGTATAACCGGGCAAAATTTATCTACTCCGGCACTCAGTACACTGGATCAATCGAATGGAAGAGTAAGGCTTCTTAGTGAAGTGGACCTTTATGCCGCAGCAGTATTTGGTAGATTTTCTAGAACTATTCCTATATCAGGCAATACCTCTGCAGCGGATATAGAGCTTCGTCCAAGTATAGTCGGACAAAGTTCAAATGATGTTGAATCGAATGATCCTGACGTACTTAATCGCCGTGGAATTAAACTCTTTAATTTACAGCGTTATGAAGAAGCGCTGAGATGCTATAACAGGGCTTTGGCATTTAGACCAAATGATCTTCAACTTATTCATAATCGTAGTGCTGTACTTATCGTTTTGAATCGCAATTTAGAAGCGTTAGAAAGCTTAAACAGATTATTGGAATTTAGACCAAATGATCCCTATGCCCTTAGTAATCGTGGTTTTGCACTTACCATGGTAGGTCATTATGTCGAAGCCATATCAAGTCTTAATCAATCCTTGGCAGTTAGACCAAATGATCTTGAGACAATTGGTTGGCGTGGTTTTGCATGTAGTCTCTTTGATTGTTCTGAAGCAGCGCTGATAGACTTTAATCAATATTTAGCAATAAGACCGAATGATTCGGGTATGCTTTATAGCCGTAATATTGTGCTTTATCTCTTAGATCATCTCAAGGAAAAGGAAGTGATAGAAAGTTTTAGAAAATGCGCAAAAACTGATTCAGAAGAAGGTATTTTTAGTGCGTTTTCTGGCGCTACCCGAATATTAATAAGGCACACGAGTAAAATTTTACTAGCTGCAGCGAGGGGTGGAAATATTGAAACAGTTAGCAAATTTCTAAAATTAGGAACCAGTACTTTTATTTTAGGAATTGACATAATGGATGCTAGAGCAGGAGCTGAGCTCAATGGGCACACAAATATTGTTAGCCTGATTGATAAGCATCAAGCTGATCTAGCTAAAAAATTGCTTATTGCAGCAAAAGCAGGAAATGAAAATGATGTTTGTGCTTTCTGTATACGCTCGGCATACCATATGCGAGGGACAAAAATAGAGAAAGATACTGCATTTAGAAGTAGTGGATGGTGTGCCCTACATTGGGCGGCATATGGTGGTCATGTTGCCGCGGTTAGAGCACTTTTAAAGCGTTTCCCGGGACATGCAAATGATTTAACAAATCCAGCTTGGTTTGGAGGACTTTTCCATTGTAATGGAAAACAAACCCCCGCAATGCTGGCTGCTATTGGAACAGGAAGCGAAGCGGCTAAAAAAGAAATTATTGAATTATTAGTATTCTGTGGCGCAGATTTGACTTTAACTGATGTTCAAGGGCAAAGGGTTCAAATTGAACATAACAGGGTCACAATGAACAAACCTTTGTCATTATCAGAAAAAGAAGCTGTTGCAAGCCTAATTATTACGGAGAAACTAAAAGTAAATTGTAATGTATCTGATGCTGCTGGTGGTTGCACCAGATTTAAATTCCCCGAAGAAACACCAGCAAATGAACTTAATCAATCTATTGATCATTTAGAACAATTGCTCGGTGTAAAGCCAATTAAATCTTATCATGCAGGATGGGTAGATATACTTACCATGGATTTAAACTCCGTGGTTGAAAGATTAAGAACTGTAACACATGCTCCAACGCTATAAATAATGGAAATTAATTTTAAATGGACAAGCAGGCACATTCGTGGGATTTTATACGGTTTCATAAGCTGAAAACGCGATTATTTTGATAATCACGCTATTAAAAAATATGTTAAAATTAAACCAATAGTGTGTAACAATCATTTCGCTTCGAAATAAACCATTAATAATATGAGCATAATAAAATATTATGATTAATTCCGCCGATCAAACTTCGCATATATTGCATGCGTTTTATAATGAACTAATTTTAAGTTTTCCATTTGCTGGCAAGATTTATATTCAGCCGCATGATCGTCTTATTGTGGTAGAACCAGTAGAAAACGCTTCAGCAGTGGAAATACAAAGAGCTTGCCAATATTTACGTGAAAATATTGGTGGTAAGATATTTGTTCTTAGTAATGAAAACTCTGGTCTAGGTTTTATTAACCATTTTGAGAATAATGAAAATCCTAGCTTGAACCGTATTCGCGCTGTAGTTCCACAAGTGTTACTCGATTATACTGCTATGCCTGCTTCTGATACAATCAGAACTCTAGATGGCGAACCAGCACGGTCTTGTATTTTAAGTCATAGAGCTGAAATTATTCGTTTAATGGAAAATTCAGGATTCTCCCGAGAAAAAATTGCTGATTATCTTCGCAAAGGAGAAGAAGGGCTTGATGTATTAATGCATGGTTCACATCCCATAGTTTCAATAGAAAATGGTCACCTGGTTGGCTTCTGTAATCTGTCAACTATTGGTACTAATGTTTCTTATATTTCAGATACTGTGACTGTACCAGGACGGAGAGAAGAGCTCACTAGGCATCTTTATAATAGAGCAGCTGGTATTGCTAAAGAAAAAGGATTTATCGAGATAAAAATCATTGTACCAGGAGGTCGCGAAGATGAATTTACTAGCTATGGTTTTGACAAGCATCATTCACGAGCAATGTATGTAAGCTTGACCGAGTCTAAACCTGAAATGGACGAGCTTTATCGAAAATTTTTGCAATTTACTCGCGAGCAAAAGAATTGGTTATCCCAATTTGAAGTAACCGCCAATAATGAGTTACGAGTACAGTTAAGCACTTCATACTTAGATATACGTTCTATTAGTGAAGAAGATCGTGCATCTTGTTATTCCTTATTTGCCAATAATGAAGCGCGCAAGTATTACGGTAGCGGTTTACCGTTACTTACTGCGCAAGTTGAACCAATTTTTAATATGTGGAAAGATCGTTGGTTAAAAAATAATCCGTATAGCGCTTTTAGCATTTATACTAAAAATCACGAATTCGTGGGTATCATTTCGATAGGAACAACAAATCAAGAAGGTCTTACAGAAACTGCTTGTTTACTACTGCCACAATTTATAAATGGCGATTGCGCTACTGAAGCAATGTCAATGTTGGTAAATCGTTATTTGCCAGAAATAACGCGCTTAGAATATCGAATAAAATATAGTAAAAGAAACCCAGCTGACCTAAATGGACCTAGGCTAGAAGGTTCAGTGCCTTTGCAAAAAGTGCGCTCTACAGCATGGGAATCTGATACAGCAATACAAATAGCTCTCGAGCGCTCTGGTTTAGCACCCAATATGCAAAGCGGTCAAAAAGAATCTATGCTCGATGAGTGCTATATTTGTCAAGCAGCATCCCCTCCAGATCCTTATCACCTAGAATTTTATCCGCTTACTGCTTATGTGAAAATTCAAAGTGAAAATCGTTTGTTTTATATTGATAGAAGAAGCGATGCACAGCAACAAGTTGTAGAATTAACTGCTCAGACTAATTTTGCACAATTTGACAGTAATGTACAATTTCATACCATTCCGATTGTTGGTAGAGACAAACCAAGAAAATTAAATACTCAAGAATTAGATGCCATTGGTAATATTACTAACCATCGGAAACATGGTATTAAAAAATTTACTTATCAAACTGACTTGCCACGATTACAAGCTAGGCTAAGAGAAGAAGCAATTGCTGCTCATTCACGATTAGTTAATGCTAGTTCGTCGTCATTAGCAGCAGGACTATTTTCGCCTCCGGTATCACCACAATCACAGCAGCTGACTGGATCACAATCGCCATCATTTACGTTTAAATAAATGGTTGCACTTATTTGTTGAATCCACCAATTTATTATGGCTAAGCAGGGTGCCCTGCAGCATATTTGTGTAGCACACTGGCTATCAATGTTTGATAGGGCATACCTTCATAAACAGCTTTTTGTTTTAAGTGCTCTAAATCTACGCTTGAAATTCTGATATTGGGGTTCCAAGCCCTAATCGACCAAATTTCCGTCAACCTGTTTTTAGTCCATAGTTAGCTTAGCAATTAGCGTTTCCAAATCTATAGCATGTTTATTGCTGCAGAACACATAATGCCCCAATAAATGAATATGCTGCCAGGCTACAGGAGAAATTTTTTGTAATTTTCGTATTGCTCTATGGTTACCTTCCCACTGATATTTTTCAAGCAATTGTGAAAGCAATGCAGAGTTGTAATAAATAATGGCGTTTGCAATCAATCTTCCACACTGGTTACTTATTTCAATTTCTATATCTGTTTTACCAGCAAGTTCTTTTTTACCGTTAACTTTTGCAATTGCTCCACGTAATTGATGGTAAGATTCTATGCGATTTTGGGAACGGTGCACATCTTTTTGCATTTTTGGATCTAGTAAATATTTTAATGTGTAAATGCTACGGTACAATTTGGGGTAGCGGGCTCATTCGTGCCAAAACCTACGGTTTTAAATTTTTATTCAATATTTTCAACAAGTTAATTTTTATAAAATCTCAAACCATATAAAATCCCATAGATATGTCTGCTTGCACCTCGTTTGAAAATTTTAAGATTAAAGGATTAGGCACTCCCAACTCTTACTAGAGCTTTGCTCATCTTCCATTTTTATCTTTTTTTCTAGGTCTCGAATTTGCATCCAATTCAGATTAATTATTTGCGGAAAATATTTAATCCCATGTTTTTCTAAAAAATTAAGCTGGGTTGTACCAAATTCAGGCATTTCGACCTGTGCTCTAGTTAACCCAAGATTCACACCTAGAACTTTAATGAAGTGCAATGTAGCTATTTGTGGAAAAGATTCGACTCCATGTTTTTTTATAAATTTAACATGTTCTGCTTGAAACCAAGGTGGTTCAACCTGTTCTCTAGTCAACCCAGCTGCTACACCTTCAAATCGATTGACTTCTAATCCAATTAGTTTATCAGGAGCATTTTTTGCTATAATTTGCTCAATTTTTTCTTTGCTTTTATATTCTTCTATACCATTCCTAGCTATTTCATCTACTAACTCGGTACTTTTAAGGCGAGCAGTAAAATGAGAGATTTGTGTAGCAGATAAATCACCGACAGCTATTCTGTGTTTAATAAGATGGAATATTTTTTGGCGTCTTATGAATTCTTCTTTACAAAGAGTGCGTAATTCGTGATTGATTTTGGCAACTTCTTGTAGCTTCTGGGTTGCTAAGAAAGTTAAAAGTGTACCCTGCAAATTTTCTTTTGGTAAAGGGAAAAGTCTAAACATAAATAATTTCTAAATTTAATAGCATTGTTAATTTTAAAAAAATATATTAACACACGAATCTTAAAATAATATTAATAATAATACCGATTTTTGACTAGGATAAATCTTCCAAATTTCTATTAATCTTTCCAAAACCCTTTGAATCTTACAGGAGATATTTCAGTATAACGCACAGTATGCTGAATATTTCTATGCCCTAAATAATGTTGAATGCTACGAGTATCTTGCCCATCATTTGCTAACTTAAATCCAGTTGAGTGTCGCAACATGTGTGGATGAATTGGCATACCAAGTTTTGCTTCTTCTCCTGCTCGTGCAACCATTTTTCTAAAAGTTGAATCGGTTATTGGTGTATTGCGTTCGGTCATGAAAACATAGTCACTATCTGGATACTCCCTTTTCACAATTCGTAACGCTCTTAACTCTGGTCCAAAAAGTGGATGGGTACTAGCAACTCCGTTTTTACGGCGAGTAACGTGCAATAATCCTTGCTTTAAATCTATTTGTGACCACTTCAAAGCCACTAGTTCAGAAACTCTAAGACCATGGCGATACGCCATTAAAATCATGGCGGCATCACGTTGGCGATATCTACCAATTTGTTTGACGGCATTAAGTAATGAATCAATTTCATTGGGCGTTAAATATTCGCGACTGCGGCGATCGATATTTTTGGTTCTTTTGGGCGGAATTGGCGCTTGCTTCTCTAACTTTCCCATAAACGATGTTTGGCTAAAAATAATTTATGTTTTAATAATCCTAATTTTCTTGAGGCGGTTAATGTCTACTTTCCCATAATTGCACGCTCTTGGGAAAGTTCTAATATACAATAAAACTTCTTACAATTAAAGCAATTTACTAACTGGAGTATTAAAAATGAATAAATCAAAAGCTCATTATACAAAGGATTTTTCCGATGAAGAAATAATACGTGATTGGACTCTCTCAGAACGAGACATTCAAATGTTGGCAAACTATAGAAAAAACAATCGCCAGAATATCGCAATTCAAATATGTGCCATGAGGTTATATGGCAGATTATTAGCCAATTATGCAGATTTGTCGCCTAAAATTGTAAATTACATTAATCAGCAATTGGGTTTCCTGCCAACTTTGTCTGCTCCCGTGTTAGAACGGGAAGCTACATACCTTGAACATCGTAAAAATATTTTCGAACATCTTGGATTTACGGTATTTAGGGATAGAGCTAGAACCACATTGCAAAAGTGGGTGGTGGCGCAAATAGAAGTAAGCTGTATGCCGGTAGTAGGTGAACTACTTCCTAATGCTGAGCGATATTTATTATCAGAAAAAATAGTTTTGCCCGGTCAAACAAAATTAAAGCGCTTATTGAACTCTATATGTATCCGATATCAACAAAATATATTTGAACAAATTTATGCGGAGCTTACTCCTACACTTAAACAATCCATTGATAAATTATTAACGATCGAACAGGCTGGAGATAAATCCCTGTTTAATTCTTTTAAAGAATACCCACCAACGGCAACAATAACATCTTTGCAAACTTATCTGAATCGCTACCAACAGCTAGTAAACACAACAGTACGGGAAGTTAATCTTGCTGGAATTGAACCGAAATTTATCCAATATCTTTTTAAATTAGGCAAATATTATGACATTAGCGATATAAAGCGGTTTAAAGTACAAAAAAGATACGCGATTGTTATCGTGTTTTTACATGAGTCTAGCAAAATAATTTTAGATTATTTAATGGATATGCATGATCAATATATTTCAAACATTTGTCGCGAAACTAAAAATGCTTACGAGGAAAAATGTAAACAATCAACCCATAGGCGTGAAAAAGCTCTCGAAGACATTACTAATATTGCCGATATATTTTTTGCTTCTGATATTAACAAGCCAATTTATCCTCGCGAAATATATAAAAAATTGGGTGGTCAAGAGAAGCTACGAGCTTCTCGAGAAAACATAAAAGAACATCAAAAGCTTACCAAATATGGATTTGCTGAAATGTTGCAAAACCGTTACGGCAGTATGCGAAAATACTTCGCTGACTTTTTGAAATTGCCTTTTGAAGCTGAAAAAGGTACTGGACGCTTGTTAGAAGCCATAAATATTTTAAAACAATTAGATAGTGGCGAGCTAAAGCATATCCCTGATAAGGCGCCAACTGGTTTTATAGATAAACGTTTGCAAATCCATCTGTATGATGAGAATGAAAATATAAAGCGTAATGTTTGGGAATTGGGTATCGCTCTTGCAATGAAAGAAGCGCTGAAATCTCGCGATCTTTATGTCCCGCAAAGTGTAAAGCATGTTTCATTTTGGAATCTTGTCTATAACGATTCACAGTGGCTGGAAAAACGTGATCAATCTTATGATATCCTCGGGTTAAAACAAAATCCTGAGGAAGCAATTGATGCGCTTTGCCAAAAACTGCACAAAACAGCGACCGTTGCTAAAAAGAGGTTTGGTTTAGATGGCTTTGCTTATATCGAAAACAATGAATTAAAACTACATAAAGATGACAAAATTGAAGAATCAAAAGAAGTAAAAAAATTGGAAAAAGTTATTGCCGCAAGTTTGCCTAAAATACGTATTGAGCAATTGTTACTTGAGGTTGATCAAATGATTGGGTTTAGCAGGCAGTTCGTGCCAATTCATGGACAACAAAGTTTACCGAAGAAATTTTATAAAACTCTGCTTGCCAGTATTATTGCACAAGCAACCAATATCGGGGTTGTGGCAATGCACGACTGTGTTACTGACATCAGCATTGATATGATGCGCTATGTTATTCGCACTTGCATACGAGAAGAAACTATAAAAACAGCGAACACAGAGATCGTTAACCACCATACTAAATTGCCGTTAAGTTTGTTACATGGCGCTGGGGAGTTGTCCTCTTCCGATAATCAACGTTTTGGCATCACAGCAAGCAGCCTCATTGCTTCAATTTATCCAAGATATTTTGGTTATTATGAAAAAGCTGTTGGCGTGTATACACATACTTCTGATCAATTATCAGTGTATGGAACTAAGGCAATTTCTTGTGTTCCACGCGAATCCCTATACGTTTTAGATGGCTTGCTTGAAAACGATACCATTTTAGAAATTAAGGAACATACCACTGATACTGGAGGTTACACGGAACATATTTTTGCTCTGTGTTATTTGCTTGGATATGAATTTATGCCAAGAATTAAAGACCTTAAAGATCAGCAACTGTATAAAGTTTATCGTGATCAGGATTATGGAGAGCTAAATCGTTTGCTAACTAAAAATGCCAATATTGAAATTGTTATCGAGCAGTGGGATCAAATGGTTAAAGTGGCTACATCACTAAAACAGCGCCTTACTCCAGCGAATGAAATTGTACAGCGTTTAACTAAAGGCTCTCCATCAGACAGGTTGGCAAAAGCTTTTACTAATTTAGGTCGAATCGTTAAAACAGAATATATCCTAAGATACCTAACAACCCCAGATTTGAGACGCAAAATACAACGACAATTAAACAAAGGCGAATATCGCCACTCTCTAGCGCGCTGGGTATTTTTCGCTCATCAAGGCGAATTCCAAACCGGCGATTACGAGGAAATCATGAATAAAGCAAGCTGCTTAAGTTTAGTATCAAATGCTATCTTATATTGGAATACTATCCACATATCTAAAATTGTAGAGCAACTAAGGGCACAGGGAGAAAAAATCGATGACGAAGACTTATCTCATATATCGCTATTGATATATAAGCATGTGATTCCAATGGGCTCTTACTTTTTAGTCAATGCGCACTTGTTTGATACCTAATGATAGACCCGTAATTTTGACAAAACCTACGGTTATAAAATAGACTTTTGATTTGAAACCGTAGGTTTTGGCACGAATGCGCCCGTTACCCCATTTAGTGAAGTTTTATTTGTAGGAATGCCTGCTAATGTGGAAATTTGTTATCAAGTGTTTTTGCACCTTCACCAATTATTTAAAAAAGCTAATGCTACT
>Ga0209319_1001658_pt1 | contig 16952 bp, 15 predicted proteins | sample RifGroE2_FD_184000 | JGI IMG/M metagenome (GOLD analysis project Ga0209319, IMG submission 184000) | Groundwater microbial communities from Rifle, Colorado - Groundwater E2 (SPAdes) (version 2) | ecosystem: Environmental > Aquatic > Deep subsurface > Groundwater | place: Rifle, Colorado, United...
TGGTATGATGTATTTTTTGCAAAATTAAATAATGCAGGAGAAGCAATATGGGCAAAAAATTATGGCTCAGCAAGTCAAGACAGAGGTGTTAAATTAGCTATAGATTCACAGGATAATATTTACATGCTTGGTTATGAATATTGCGTAAGTGGTTCAACATCCATTACTATTGATAATAATACAGCCAGTCTCCAATGTGGAGAAATGTTTTTAGCTAAATTTAATGCAACAGGTATATGCCTTTGGAATAAAAGAGTTGGTGGTACTGGACAAGCAAGTTTAGAACAAGATATGAAAATATTTAATGATAGCTTTATTTATATTATTGGATTATATGATAAAACATTTACAATACAAGGGACAACACTATATAATAGTGATTATTTAAAAACAAACGTTTTTTTAGAAGTTTTTGATGCAAATGGAAATTTGAAAAAAGTAAAGCAAATAGGAAACACAAATAGTCATATTGGTTATCCAGAAATAGAAATAGACAAAAACAAAAATATACATTTAGCAATACAATTATTTGGAGATACGGTAACATTTGATACAACTATAGTAGCAACAGACAGCAAAACTGCATTTAAAGGAGTGTATTTACAAATAGATACTAATTACAATGTTGTAAATGTAGAAAAATATTTTGATTGTTCTCGTAGTGCTTTTACTATTGATGATAACAATAATACATATATGATAGGAGAAATACAAAACACTACAATTATTATAGGTAAAGATAGTCTAACTCGAACAAATGAAGGCCTCTATTTAATAAAGCAAAATGAAGAAAGAAATAAAACTTTATATCAACTATACAAATTAAACAATTTATACTTATCTCACTTAGGCTTAAAATATTTTAACAATAATATTTATGTTTTTGGCAACTTAAATATAGGCACAATAGCGCAGCCATGGTTTTTAGATTTAGACACTAATCACATCACAGATGTTGGCTGGTTTATTACTAAAATAAAACAAATTGACTCCACTACAGTAGGAATTGATAAAAACAACAAGCCAAAATCCCAATATTTTTGTAGAAATTCACAATATCTACGGACAATTACTAATTGATAATGAAAAATTGATAATTGATAATGGCCTTGGTGTAGTGAATATAAATCATTTGGATAGGGGTATTTATTTTGTGAAAATTGGAAATAAAACATCCAAGTTCATAAAACAATAAAATTATGAAAACTGTCTCGTCTTAAAATAGGTTTACACAAAAAAATTAGTAAAAAGGTTAGATTAATGTTGTACATTATTATAAAACAATGACGATTTTGTATTTAACAGTGTATTATATTGTTTATTAATATATTATCTCATTTTTGTTAGTAAGTTTTTTTATTGATTTGGACAAATTGTTTTATTTTTGTTTTGCATTCGGTTCTTATTAGATTAAAAAGGGAATCCTGTGAAAATCAGGAACTATCCCCGTAGCTGTAAGTTTGATTGATGTTTATCCAAATAGGCCACTTTTTTGTTTTTCAAAATGGGAAGGCGGATAAATTAAAAACAAGTCAGAAGACCTGCCGCATGTATTTAACTCGTAGCTTTCGGGAGAAAAGTGCAAGGATTCCTTTTTTTAGGTTTCTTATTATATTCCCCTAGAGTTACCATTTAATCTTAAATATTAATTAAAATTTATAAAGATGAATGGAACTAATTTTTTTAATATCGTCAAGCGTAATGGCGAATTAGCAGAATTTAAAGAAGAAAAAATTGAGCATGCTATTTTTAAAGCAATGCGATCTATTGGAAATCCCAACAGAAACAATGCTGCCCAGTTGTGTAAACTCGTTTTAAAAAGAATGGTTGAAAATCAGGTCAGAGAAGTTCCCACCGTTGAATTTGTGCAAGATTGCGTAGAGGCAGTTTTGTTTGAAAATGGAGATTTTCAATTAGCAAAAGCGTACATGCTTTATAGAAAACAGCATGAACAACTAAGAAACACTAAAGATTTACTTTCTAACATTAATGTTATTGATGAATATCTTAGCATGTCAGATTGGCGAGTCAATGAAAGTGCAAATTCTTCATATTCTCTACAAGGACTAAATCAACACATATCCACTCTTATTACATCTCAATATTGGCTAAATAGATTGTATCCGGAAAATATTGCTAATTCTCATAAAAAAGGGTATTTTCATATACATGATTTGGGATTTTTAAGTGTATATTGTGTTGGATGGGATTTAAAAGATTTGCTCATTACTGGATTCAGAGGAGTAGATGGAAAAGCTCAAAGCAAACCCGCAAAACATTTTCGCACAGCACTTGGACAAATTGTCAATTTCTTTTACACTATGCAAGGAGAAGCAGCAGGAGCTCAGGCATTTTCTAATTTTGATACTTTGCTTGCCCCTTTTATAAAACATGATAAATTATCTTATGAACAAGTAAAACAATCAATACAGGAATTTTTATTCAATATAAATGTTCCAACACGTGTTGGTTTTCAAACTCCTTTTACCAATATAACTATGGATTTAATAGTACCCGATTTTCTAAAAGATGAATCTATTATTATTGGGGGGGAGCTTCAAAACGCTGTTTATGGAGATTTTCAACAAGAAATGATAATGCTAAATAAAGCATTTGCGCAAGTAATGACAGAAGGAGATGCTGCAGGAAGTTTGTTTTCTTTTCCTATACCTACTTATAATATAACTAGAGATTTTGATTGGGAAAATCCAGAATATGACGGTATATGGGAAATGACCTCAAAATATGGAATTCCATATTTCTCTAATTTTGTAAATTCCGACATGAATCCAGATGATGTTAGAAGTATGTGTTGCCGTTTAAGACTTGATAAACGAGAACTAGTAAAACGAGGAGGAGGATTATTTGCAGCAAACCCTCTTACTGGTTCTATTGGCGTTGTTACAATAAATCTAGCTAAATTAGGCTACGAGGCAAATTGTGAAGAAACATTTTTTCAAAAATTATCAAGCTTGATGGAACTTGCTAAAGATAGTTTAGAAATAAAGCGTAAAATAATAGAAAATTATACAAAAAATGGATTGTATCCATATTCAAAATTTTATCTTAGGGATATTTATTCAAGATTTGGGCAATATTGGAAGAACCATTTCTCTACAATTGGAATAAATGGTATGAATGAATGTTGTTTAAACTTCTTAGGTGTTGACATTGCAAGTATGGATGGACATGCTTTTGCAATTAAAACAATGAACTTTATGCGGGAGAAATTATTAAGTTTTCAGGAAGAAACCAATAGCATATATAATCTCGAAGCTACCCCTGCAGAAAGTACGGCTTATCGATTTGCCCGTATTGATACAATTCAATATCCAGATATTATAGTTGCAAATCAGCATCATTATAAAAATGGAGCTCAACCCTATTATACTAACTCAACCCATTTGCCTGTAAATTATTCTGATGATTTGTTTGATACTTTAACTTTACAAGATGAACTTCAAAAGTTATATACTGGAGGAACTGTTTTTCATGTTTTTGTTAGTGATAAACAAATGTCAAACACTTCCGTAAAACAATTAATAAAAAAAATCACAAATAAATTCCATTTACCATACATAACCATTTCACCTACTTTTAGCATATGCCCTTCTCATGGATATATATTCGGAGAACATTATAATTGTCCTCATTGCAATGCAGAATGTGAAGTATTTAGCAGGATAGTGGGATATATAAGACCTTTAAATCAATGGAATAAAGGGAAAAAAGAGGAGTTTGCGGATAGACTATGTTTTAATGAAAAAGAAAAAATTGCAAAAAAGGTAGAATTAGAAAAATGCGAATAGGTGCTTTATTGAAACAAAGTTTTATTGATTGGGATGGTTATATTGTGGCGGTAATATTTACAAAAGGATGTAACTTTTGTTGTAATTATTGCCATAATCCATCCTTGGTACTATCTCAATTACTCAATGAAAGTAAGGATGTATCTGAGGAAGAAGTTTTTGATTATTTGATGAAAAGAAAAAGTTGGCTTGATGGAGTTGTTGTCTCAGGTGGAGAGCCAACAATACATAAGGATTTGAAAAACCTATTCATAAAAATAAAATCATTAGGTTTAAAAACAAAACTTGATACAAATGGAACTAATCCTAAAATACTTCAGGAATTAATTCAAAATAAACTTATAGACTTTGTTGCATTAGATATCAAAACATTGTTAAACAAAAAAGATTACGCATCTGTAGCAAACACAATATCTGATAATACAATAAAAAACATAAAATCATCTTTAAATATATTAAGCAGATCAGAAATTAAATATCAGCTAAGAACTACTCTAATACCTTCCCATCATAACATGAATATTATAAATAATCTTAAAATTTCTTTTACTAATGAAGAAAATTATATCTTCCAAAATTATAGAAATACAGACAACGTACAAAACTACATATAAAAACACATATGCATTGTCATAAATTTCAGCTATATATGCATTCCATGTCATTTAGCAATTGTTAACAATTGCTATTAATAATGTTGTTAATAAGTATTAAAAAGTAATAATAAATAAACATGGGCTCCAAACTGTATTAAAAATGACACAAACAAGATGAAAGTTTTAAAATTTTTTAACAAAAATTAACAAGCAGTTAAACAAAAATCATAAAAAATAGAAATTAACAATGTTTGTATTAACATTAACTAATAATTATGATTAAAATTTGAATGTCAGGAAGTTTTATTGTTAATACAATGTTAACAAAGTTATAATAAAAACAAAAACAAGAAGAAAATTATAAAGTTTTCATCAAATTAACAGCCTTAATAATGATGATTAATTTTTTTTTATAAAATCTTAAATAATTTATTATTTATTAATAATGTTGAAAACTCTTTTAATTTTGTACAATCAAACAAATTAATTTTTGTTGTTATTTTGTAAAAATTATGTAAGTTTGAAATATTAAAAAAGAGATTTATGAATAATAGTGATTTTATAGTAGAGATTAACAAATTGCGAATAGAAAAGAATGCTGTGATTTTAGCTCATTATTATCAAATACCAGAAATACAGGATATAGCTGACTTCGTTGGTGATAGTTTGGAGTTAGCAAGAAAAGCAAAAGATAGTAAGTATGATATTATAGTTTTTGCAGGAGTTCATTTTATGGCTGAAACAGCTAAGATATTGAATCCTTATAAAAAAGTATTAATACCTGACATGGAAGCAGGTTGCTCATTGGCTGATTCATGTAAAGCGGAAGATTTTGGTGCTTTTAAGAGTAGATATCCAGATGCTATTGTAGTGTCATATATAAATTGTTCGGCAGATATAAAGGCAATGTCAGATATTATATGCACTTCATCAAACGCTATTAAAGTAGTAAACAGCATACCAAAAGATAGAAGAATCATTTTTGCACCAGATGTTAATTTAGGTAATTATGTTGCTAATGTAACAAATAGAGAGTTAATATTGTGGGAAGGTAGCTGTATTGTTCATGAGGCTTATAAATTAGAAAGTATTATTAATCTTAAGCTTAATTATCCAGATGCTAAATTAATAGCACATCCTGAGTGCAAGACACCAATATTAGAAATTTCTGATTTTGTAGGTTCAACTAGTGCATTACTTAAATATGTAAAGGAAAATGAGAGTAATGAATTTATTGTTGTAACTGAAAGTGGTATAATTCATCAGATGAAAAAAAATTCACCAGAGAAAATATTTTATAATCCGTATTCAGATGAAAGTTGCAATTGTAATGATTGTAAATATATGAAAATGAATACAATTGAAAAGATTTATAATTGTTTGAAAAACGAATCGCCAGAGTTATTATTAAGTTCTGAATTAATAGAAAAAGCAAAAAAACCTATATTAAGAATGTTAGAAATAAATTAGTTAGTTATTTAAAATTTATGATTAGGATTTATTTCTTATATTTAATATTATTTTTTGGTTTCTTATGCTCTTATGCTCAAGACAATGATTCATTAGTTTATAAGGAGTTTTATTACAGCAATGGTAAAAAATCAAGTGAAGGTCTATTGAAAAATGGGAAACCAGATGGATATTGGAAAAACTACTATGAAAATGGTTCTTTAAAGTCAGAAGGTAATCGAAAAGATTATTTGCTTGATAGTTTATGGATTTTTTATGATGAAAATGGAAACTTATTAAGCAAGATAAGCTATAAAGAATCAAAGAAAAATGGGAAAAAAATAGATTATAATAATGACAAAATAATTGAAGAAAATTATAAAGATGATATAAAAGACGGTATAGAAAAGGTTTATTATAAAAATGGTAAACTTAAGAAACAAATGTTTTATAGTAAAGGAAAAATTGATAGTTTAAGTCTGGAATATTCAGAAAATGGTTTAATAAATACAATATCTAATTACGATAAAGGAAAACTAATTACTATAGAATATATTAACAGAATTGATAGAAATGGATTGAAACAGGGTATTTGGAAAACATTTTATACAGGAATAATAACAAAAACCGAATGTAAATATAATGATGATAAACTGAATGGCTATTTGAAAGAATATTCTATAGATGGACAAATATTGAAAATTGAAAAGTATGAAAATGGAAATTTAATTAAAAACGTTGAAGAAATAGAAACACCAGAGTCAGAAATAAAATATTATAAAACAGGAATAGTAAAACAAAGAGGTTTTTATAGGAGCAATATGAAGGATGGAATATGGGTTAATTATGACTCATTAGGAGATATTGAAGCTACAAGTATATATAAAAAAGATATTTTACTTGAAAAAGGAATAACAGATAAGGCTGGGCTAAAGCAAGGAACATGGGAGGAATATTATGAAACTGGTGATTTAAAGGGGAAAGGAAATTATGTTAATGGAGAAAAAGATGGTAAATGGTTGTATTTATTTAAAAATGGAAATGTTAATCAAGAAGGAGAATATGCAAATGGTCGTTGTATAGGGCTTTGGAAATGGTATTATGAAAATGGTAAAGAATTAAGAACAGAAACATTTAAAAATGGTTTAGAAGAAGGAATTATGACGGATTATGGAATTGATGGACAAATTATTACAAAAGGAAAATATGAAGAAGGTATGAAACAAGGTGAATGGTTTTTAAAAGTTGGTGATTATAAGGAAGAAGGGGTATATGTGGACAACGAAAAAGATGGTATTTGGAAACATTATTATGAAAGTGGTAAGCTCAGTTTTATTGGTGAATACATGTATGGAGAACCTTTTGGTAAACATACTTACTATTATGAAAATGGGAATGTTATGGAAGAAGGAACATATAAAAATGGGAAAAAAAATGGTATTTGGAAGTTATTCACAGAAGAAGGAATACTCCTAATTACAATAGAATTCCAAGATGATATGGAAATTAAAATAGATAATAAAATTATAAAATAATTTATAAACAATTGTTTATGACAAAAAATAAAAATTTTCTTGAAACTTTAGATCAAAACTATTTTAATCTGGCTGAGAGTGTATTTTGTCCTATGTTTATAACAGATAAACAATTTATTATTTATTCAAATAAAAGTGCTCAAAAAAATTTAAACCTAAATAGTATAAATAAACTAAGCGAAATATTTAACGAAGATAGTTATAAAATTGTTGTTGATTTTTTTTACAGCTCTAAAAATGAAATAACTTTAAAACTACGATTTGCTAGAAAAGTAAAAGATAAAAGTTTTTATTATGAAGATTATGTTGTAAAAATATTCAAATTGGAAAATGATAAACATAATTTTCAATTTATAGTGAGAGATGAAAATTATGAAAATATAATTATAAAAGAAAAAGAAAAGTCTGAATTAGCAGAAAAAACACTTGTTATACTTAATGATGAAATACTTAGCAAAAAAAATTTTGAATCTAAACTAAAAAACATAATAGATGAAAAGGATATACTGCTTAAAGAAGTGCATCACCGTGTGAAAAATAATATGCAAATAATTTCAAGCATGTTAAGCCTTAAATCTAGAACTATAAATGATTTATTTATTCAAAAAGTAATTGAAGAAAGCCAAGATAGAATTAAAACAATTGCATTAGTTCACGAAATTTTATATCAAAATAATGATTACACTAAAATAAATTTTAAAGAGTATATATTAAAATTAAGCACATATTTATTACGCTCTTTTAATGATACATCAAATAAGATAAAACTTAATTTTGATATAGATGAAATAAATTTATCATTGGATTATGCAATACCTTGTGGTTTGATTTTTAATGAATTATTTTCAAATTCTATTAAATATGCTTTTGTTAATAAAAAAAATTGTTGTATTTTTGTAAAATTAAAATTGAAAAAAGAGACTGTTATTTTTGAAATAGGTGACAATGGAATAGGAATAAGTCAAGATTTTGATATGAAAGAAGTTAAAAGTTTTGGTTTACAATTAGTAAACATTTTAGTAGAACAATTAAAAGGTCAAATAATGGTTAATAAAAATAAAAAAACAAATTTTCTTATAACATTTAAAATTTAAAAATATGGCTAAGTCAGAAATACTAATCGTAGAAGACGAAAATATAGTAGCAAAAGATATACAAAATAGTCTTGAAAAATTAGGCTATATTGTTTATGGTGTTGTTTCTTCAGCAGAAAAAGCATTCAATCAAATAGAAGAAAAAAGACCTGATTTGATTATGATGGATATTATGCTTAAAGGAAAAATTAATGGAATTGATGCTGCAAATATTATTAAAGAGCGCTTTAATATACCTGTAATTTTCCTTACTGCTTATGCTGATGATAATACTTTGAAAAAAGCCAAAATTGCAGAGCCTTATGGTTACATAATAAAACCTTTTAAAGAAAAAGAATTACAAACAACAATTGAAATGGCTCTTTATAAACATGAGCAAGATTCTCTTATTAGAAAAGAAAGAGATATATATCAATCAATAGTTGTTAATAGAGATGAAAAAGATAGCATATATGTACGTTCGGATTATAAACTTAATAGACTTAAATTCATTGATATATTTTATGTTGAAGCATTAAAAGATTATGTTGTAATTCATACTTTTGAAATGTTGAGAATATTGCCTACCAATCAATTTGTTAGAGTACACCGTTCTTATATAGTAAGATTAGAAAAAATATATTCCATAAAATACCCTGAATTAGTTATTGAAGGTAAGAGCAAAGTATTACCTATCGGAGGATTATATAGAAAAGAACTATATTCGAGACTTAACTTATTGTAAAATATTATTTTTCATAATTATTTAAATAAACCTGATCGTTTGCAATTGCTTATTATCAGGTTTATTTTTTATAGTTTTTAAATAAAAATTAATATGAAAAAATTTAAATGCGAAGTATGTGGTTATATTCATGAGGGAGAAGAACCTCCTGAAATATGCCCTGTATGTTCTGTTGGACCAGAACTTTTCCAAGAAGTTGAAGAATAGCAAATATATAATCTAAATTTGCTGATTTTTATGTATAAATAATTTTTTATACTTGTTGTTTTCTTCATAAATTGACAAAATACAAGGATAGGGACACGAATAGAATAATGATGTATTATAAACCTGATTTAAGCCATTTTTAGCGTATTTAAGTAACAATCGTGTTATCTTTTTCAAACGCACTTTAAATGCTTTTAGAGAAGAAGTATAGTAGCAAAAGTAAATACTATAATTAGTAAGGGTTGAAACATTAAGTAAAATACTAAGGACAGGTATTTGGCATGCATTGCTGAATTTAGACACCAATTTACTTTTATTAAAGAATTTTTACAACAAAAAAATATTAGCTTTTTAATTTTGTTTAAATTTGCACAAAATACTTAATTCTAAATAATGATATATTTTCATACAGAAGGAAAACTTAATTTTAAACTAGAAAATAAACAAAAAATAAAACAATGGATTAAGCAATCTGCTGAAATAGAAAAACATTCTATAGGGGAACTTAATTTTATATTTTGTGATGATAATTATCTGTATGAATTAAATCAAAAATACTTACAGCATAATACTCTTACAGATATTATTACTTTTGACTATACAAAAGAAAGAATTATAAATGGAGATGTATTTATCAGTATTGATAGAGTTAAAGAAAATGCAGAATTATTTAATACAGATTTTTATAACGAATTATACAGAATTATAATTCATGGAGTATTACATTTGTTAGGATTTAAAGATAAAAATAAAGCTGACAAGGAAATTATGACAAAAAAGGAAAACTATTATTTAGATTTATTCCCTAAAAAATAATTGTTTCACGTGAAACAATAGTTAAGATATTTATGAAAATATTTAAAAATTATGATATTATAGTTGTTGGAGCTGGACATGCTGGTTGTGAAGCGGCTTCTATAGCTTCCAAACTAGGCAATACGGTACTGCTTATAACACTTAATGCAAAAACAATTGCTGAAATGTCATGTAATCCATCAATAGGAGGTATTGCTAAAGGACAAATTGTTAGAGAAATAGATGCAATGGGAGGTATGATGGGTATAATAACTGATAAGTCTATGATTCAATTTCGTATGCTTAATCGTTCGAAAGGACCTGCGATGTGGAGTCCCAGAGCACAATGTGATAGAAATCTGTATTCAAATTATTGGAAACTTTATTTGGAGAATGATTCTAATATTCATGTTTGGCAGGATAATGTTATAGATATTATCGTTGAAGATAATCAAGTAAAAGGAGTTAAAACTGAATTAGGATTAGATATATTTTGCAAATCAGTTATTCTAACAAATGGAACATTTCTAAATGGTAAAATATTTATTGGAGAAACCTCATTAAGCGGAGGACGTTTAGGTGAACATTCAAGCAATAATCTAACAAATAATCTAACTAAATTAGGGTTTGAGTCTAAACGAATGAAAACAGGAACACCTGTAAGAATTGATGGAACTACAATTGATTATTCTGTGCTTGAAGAACAAAAAGGGGATGACATACCTGGTAAATTTTCTTTTACGGCAACTTCTCACTTAGATACTCAAAGAAGCTGCTATTTAGCATACACTAATGATAAAGTTCATGAAATATTAAAAGATAATATAGATAGATCTCCATTATTTTCAGGTAAAATAGTAGGTGTTGGACCTCGATATTGTCCTTCTATAGAAGATAAAATTTATAGATTTGCCGATAAAGAACGTCATCAATTATTTGTTGAACCAGATGGATGGGATACTCATGAAGTTTATCTTAACGGTTTTTCATCATCATTGCCAATAGATGTACAATATAGTGCATTAAAAGAAGTTAAAGGATTTGAAAATGCTATTATAATAAAACCTGGTTATGCAATAGAGTATGACTATTTCCCTCCTCAACAATTAAGCAGTACTTTAGAAACACAATTAATATCTAATCTATTCTTTGCAGGCCAGATAAATGGGACAACTGGATATGAAGAAGCCGCTGCCCAAGGATTTATGGCTGGAGTTAATGCTAATAATAAATTAAAGCAACTGGAAGCATTAATATTGAAGCGAAATGAGTCATACATTGGTGTATTAATTGATGATCTAGTTACAAAAGGAACTGATGAACCATATAGGATGTTTACTTCAAGAGCTGAATATAGAATTTTGCTTCGTCAAGATAATGCAGATACAAGGTTAGGAAAAATTGCATATAATAATAAAATGATAGATGAAGAAAGATTTAATTTAGTTATTGAAAAAGAAAAAATAATAGCAAATAATATAAGTATAATTAAAAAATATTCTATATTTCCTGAACAAATTAATGATTATTTAGAAAAAATACAATCCAGTTTATTAATTCAAAAAGTAAAATTATTTAATCTTTTATTAAGACCAGAGGTGTCACTTAAAAATATTATTACAGAATTTAGTGAATTATCAAATGAAATAAACACTCAAAATGATATTATTGAAGAAACTGAAATAATGATTAAATATGAAAGTTATATTCAAAAAGAGCATGAAATTGCCGAAAAAATGACTAAGCTTGATAATATTAAATTAAATGCTAATATTAATTACACTTCTATTAATTCGTTGTCTATAGAAGCAAGGCAAAAGTTACAAAAGATAAAACCTTCAAATGTTGGACAGGCATCTCGTATTAGTGGAATATCTCCTAGCGATATTTCGGTTCTTCTTATTTATATTAACAAATAAAAAAACAGATTGTTTCACGTGGAACAATATTTAAAACTATGGAAAAATTAAATAAATGCCCAATTTGCAATAATTCAAATTTTACGATATTTTTAAAATGTGTAGACTTTACCACAACTAAAGAAGTATTTGAAATCACAAAATGTAATGATTGTGGGTTCAAATTTACAAATCCGAGACCTAATTCAGATGAAATACTTAAGTACTATGATTCACCAGAATATATTTCTCATACAAATTCAAATCAGGGGATAATAAATTGGACGTATCAACAAGTAAAAAAGTTCTCAATAGAAAATAAATACAAACTAATAAGATCCTTTGTAAAGAGAAAAGACTTTACAATATTAGACATTGGATGTGGAACTGCTGATTTTTTAAAATACTGCCAGACACAAGGAGCAAAGTGTAGTGGGGTAGAGCCAAATCCGAAGGCAAGAGAATATTGCATTAATACAAACAATATTAATACTTTTAAAGAGGAAGATATTGATACTTTTAAAAATGAAAGTTTTGATGTAATAACAATGTGGCATGTATTGGAACATGTGCATACTTTAAATCGAAGAATAGAAGAGCTTAATAAACTTATAAAAAAGGATGGAATTGTTATTATTGCTCTACCTAATCCAGAAAGTTTTGATGCGATTCATTATAAGCAATTTTGGGCAGGTTTTGATGTTCCCAGACATTTATATCATTTCTCTTCAAAAAATATAATACAGTTGATGGAAGCTGCAAATTTCAATCATATTCAGACAAGGCCAATGGTGTTTGATTCATTTTATGTTAGTTTATTAAGCGAAAAGTATATTAATGGAAAAGGGAATATTATAAAAGCATTTTGCATAGGATTCTTTTCATACATTAACTCTTTGTTTAGAGCAAACAAGTCATCAAGCCAAATATACATTTTTCGTAAAGCTTAATATCTTTTTTAGTAGAGTCTGCTTAATAAATTCTCAATACATTGGTTGTTAATAATTTATTAACAATTTTCTTTAGATAAGTGCAAACAAACAATTTTTTATCAAAAAAGTAAATTCATTACAAGTACAAATTATTGACTTTTCCTGTGAAGGCAATTATATTTTGTTTCTTATGGATATTATTTCTATTTTTGTTTTGTTTTATATCAATAACTATTTTATTGGATAAGTTCTAAAGGATTAATTACAAAAAAGAAAATAATGATGCTTAAAGTTTTGCGAATACTTGTGTATTTTATAATGATTATTTTAGTTGTATCTCAAATAATGCTTGCATTGGTTGGTTACGATGAATTTTGTATTTTTATTGTTAATTTTATTGGTAAACCAGAAAAGTTAGGTGTACTAAAAGCAGAATACTTTAAAGAAAGCAATTTTGTTTTATTCAAAATATTTTTCATTTTTTTAATTTTCTTTTCTATTATTTTTCTATTTTCTCTTATTAAGTATTTAGATAGAATTAAGTTAGGTGTAAAAAACGCAATATTTAAATGCTTTTCTATTTTTACTTATTTGAAAAGGCTTGAACGTAATGATTTATTATTCCTACTTATAATTTTTGGTTTATTTTTTACTTACAAACTGTATAATTTGATTTTGTATCCAATTTCATATGATGAGGCGGTAACATTTTTAAACTTTACGCTAAATGGTCCCTTTGTTTCATTATCATATTATCCAGCTCCCAACAATCATATATTTTATTCGCTAATTACCAATTTATTTTATTTTATAACTAGTAACTCTTTTATTGCTTTAAGGCTACCTTCTTTGCTTATATTTTGTGTTTCGTTTTTTGTTTTTTTTATAATTCTTCATAAACTCTTTGATTTTAAAGTTGCTTTAATATCTGTTAGTTTATTTTCTATATTATATCCTGTTTTGCTGTATTCCTCACAAGGGAGAGGCTACATGCTTTATATTTTCTTTACTATTATTGGAACTTATTCTTCATATCGTATAATTTATGAGTATTCGAATAAGAAGTATTTTATATTATGGGTTATTTCTATGGTTGGAGGCTTATTTGTTATTCCTTCTTTTTTATATGTTTTTGTTTTATTTTGTTTATGGATAACATTTGTTTTACTTTATGAAAAGGAATATGAACTTTTTTATAGCTTTTTTATATCATGCATATTAGTTACAATTATAACAACTTTACTTTATTTGCCAACAATAATTGTTAGTGGATTTGGAGCCTTATTTTCAAACAAGTATGTTGCTATGCAAAACAGAGGAGATATTCTAAAATCATTGTTTGGTTTGATAAATAATTATTATAATTACTTTTTCTATTCTTCTTTTGCGCATATTGGGATGTTTATAATTACTTTTCTTATTATTTCAATGGGATATTTGTCTTTAAGAAAGAAAATAAAGAGGCTTTATTTAAAAATACTTATTATACTTTTTATTCTTTCGCCTATTATTATAATTCCTTTACATGGAGTAATTCCTTTTGCTCGCAATTGGTCGTACTTATCCGTTTTTATAACACTTGCCTTTGCTTTTATTCTAAGTCATGTTTTTATCTATGTAAAATTGAAGAGCTTTATTGCATTTATTATTGCATTTATTATTAGTATTTATGGAATATCCCAATTTAGTTATAGATATGCAGAAGAATTCAAACAGGATTACTTTGCTGATAATCTTGCCAGTTATTTGATGAATAAAAAATTTACTAAATTTTATTTTAATACAGAATATGAGGAGGTTATAACTTGCTATAATTATAAAGCAAAAAGATTAGAATATAATGTTGATAGAGGGCATGTAAATAGCCCTTTTGCACTAGAAAAAGATTATGATGCAATAATATTATCAGAAGACACATTAAAAAGCATAAATAATCAATATTATCTATCTATGAAAAACGATTATTATAGTCTTTATGTTAAGCAAGACTCTTCTTATCTAAAAAGTATAATCAAGTAATAGTAGTTTAATCATTATGCTTTTTTATAATTAATCAATTTTAATAAAATAACTCCTATTATAGCTTTAAATACTGCGGAGAAGCTTTTAAGAATTACTTTGATTATTGAATATAATGTTTGTTTTTGAGATATAAAATATTTCGAATATTTAGGATTAGCTTCTAAAATTGCAAGCATTATAAAAATTTTATGCCTAAATCCACTAAAAGGGTTTAGAAAACAAAGTCCTGCATCAAAAAAAGTTATGAGTATTGGAGCTTTATAACACTTATTTAAAATGGAAATTTCTTTAGAATTGACATTAGGTGATAAGATTTTATTTGCATTGATATAATTATCCACTATTTGTGATTCAGGTTCTGCATTAACAATATACTTGCAAAACAATATGGCTTCTTTATGTAGGTTGTCATTTTCACTCATTACTGTGGCTTTCTTTTTGTTCAATATTTTCTAATTTCTTTTTTAGCAGAGCTAATTCTTGAGCAATAATTTTGTTTTGTTTTGTTAATTTAGAGTTTACTATTGATAAATGTAACAGGTAAATAAGTATCATAATTATTGCACCCATAAACACGAGGTTTGGAGGAGAGTATATTCCCATTAGTTTCGAGACCACATCAAGCCCACTACGCCAAAAAGAAAAGAAAATAAATACAAAGGTGCTAATAATCCAAACGATTGCATATTCTTCTCTTAATTTGCCTTTTATTATTAATCGTGAAATATAAAATAGGAAAGATAAGCTTATTATTATGCTTATTAATTGTATTCTTCCAGAATCTATGTTTTCTATATTATTCATAAGTTTTGTATGTTAATGAGAATAGTCAAGTATTTTTATGTCATTACCAATTTTACGCACAATGGCTTCTTTCATTTGTTGTGAATGTGGGCAAGGAAAACCGATTGGGTTTCCTTTTGTGATACATGATGCTAACACTATCACTTCTGCTCCTCGTTCAACCATCAATTTTGCTCTAGATGCCGCTCTTTTCCCTGGACATCCTCCACAAGATACAAAACCAATAACTTCGGATTCGCCTATATCTTTAAAAGCTAGTTTTCCTTCTTTTGCTACTTTAAAGTCTGTATTGCCACAACACATATCTTCTGTTTGTTGACAACGAATGATACCTACTTTCATGTTTATATTTTTTTTATTATTATTCCAAAATGATAAGGTTCTAAGAACATTTCTTTTTGTATTTTAAAACCTGATTCTAATGCCCATTTTTTACAAATTTGTTGATTAGGACGTATGTCTAATGCGGGTCCTCTGGGTGTTTCTATATCACTTCGCCAATGTATAATTGAGGCAATTGCATCTTTTTTTAATATTTTATAAACTTCATTCAGTATTTGATATGGATTATTATGGTGCAAAATATTAAATAACATCACATAGTCTATTGTATTTGGAAGTAACGAAGTTCCTTTTTTGATAAAATCACGCAAGTATATATTTATATTAGCAATACCCATTTCTTTAATCTTTTCTTTTGTCTTACTTATCATGCCATAATCAATATCAAATGCGTGTACTTTTCCTTTGATTATCTTTGCGGCTGGAATTGAGAATGTTCCATAACCAGAACCTAAATCTACTATATCGTTCATGTTACTATTTAATCCCATTTTCTTTAATATTAATTGAGGTTCAAAAAAATTTGCCCACATGTTTTCAGCAGGCATTCCACTGTCTTGTATTTTCATATTAATTTAATTTTATCTTAATAATTTCTTCTAAAAAACGTAAACATTATTGATATTGTTACTTTAACCATATAGTATACACTGGTTAAGAAGGTTATTGATGATTTTCCTCCCTCCCTGTGCTTCATATTTACTGATATTTCCTGTATTTTAAATTTATGATAATTATACATTAT
>Ga0209319_1001659_pt1 | contig 16942 bp, 14 predicted proteins | sample RifGroE2_FD_184000 | JGI IMG/M metagenome (GOLD analysis project Ga0209319, IMG submission 184000) | Groundwater microbial communities from Rifle, Colorado - Groundwater E2 (SPAdes) (version 2) | ecosystem: Environmental > Aquatic > Deep subsurface > Groundwater | place: Rifle, Colorado, United...
AGTCTCGCCAGGCTTATCTTTAGCGCTTGGTGCAACCAGTATCAGTCCAGTACAACTAGCTTCCGGTTACGCAACTTTTGCTAACGGTGGTTACAAAATAACCCCATATTTCATCAATACGATTAAAGATCAAAACGATAAAGTGATTTTTCAGGCTCAACCAAAAATAGCGCCACCATACCATGAGCAATCGAGTGATGAGGAAGTCAATAAACCATCCCCAAATCCAAATTCAGCAATGCGGACCATTGATATTCGCAATGCCTATCTAATGACCGACGCTATGAAAGACGTCATTAGGCAGGGTACCGCTACTAAAGCCCTCTCACTTAATCGCCACGATTTAGCCGGAAAAACAGGAACAACCAATAATCAAAATGATGGTTGGTTTTGTGGCTTTAATGGTGATTTAGTAACTGCCGCTTGGGTAGGTTTCGACAAATCACAATCCATTGGCGAACATGGAAACCAAGATGCGTTGCCAATCTGGATAGATTTCATGGGAGAAGCATTAAATGATAAACCAGAAAATGCTATGCCTGAACCTGAAGGAATAGTAACTTCACGCATTGACCCACACACCGGGTTACGTGCTGCACCTGGTCAAAAAGGTATTTTCGAGATTTTTGCACGTAAAACTGCGCCAACACAAATTGCATCTGAAACATCTACTTCTGATTCTGATGAAGAAGGAAATGCAGATGAAGCAACTAACCCAACAGAAACAAAATCAGAGGGTGTAGATGCCTTTACTGAACCAGATTCCGCCTCAGCTCCTGTAGTAAATGCGGTTCCTGTAACTCCTAAAGCACAAACATCGCGTATTGTTGAACCTAAAAAGAAACCACTTTCTGTTACCACCTCCCCTATACCTGTTCCAGAGACACAGGAAGTACCGATAGCTGAGGCTCCTGTAGCTTCAATTACCCCCGAACCTGTTTTCCCTCACCGGCGAGTACCTGCTAAAGCTCCAGCGATCGCCGAGCAACCAGCTACCTCTGAAGCCCCACCAACACCAAAAGATGATGATTCACCGTTATTTTGATTGGTGATTGCAGAGAAAGTAAAATTACTTAATTCTTAAGTCGGGGTGGTGCACTTACTTGTTAAACTCAAGGACCTGTGGTTTAGTTTGACACAAGATTATTTTAATATGTCTTTAATGAAATATTTGAGCGTCAACTGACTGGGGATGGTTTTTTTTGCAAAAATGTGGTCAAATACAGATATAGGAAAAACTTTAAAAATATGAATATGCAAAGAAAATTGTTTTTTAAAATTCCTTTAAAGGTGACTATGCTAAAATTTAGCTTTTACTTTTTAGTTGTTTTGCCTATATAGCAATTCTCTTTACATCTCTTGATTCTCGTTAATTATTTACACTTCTTTTCATAATTATGAAACGACCGATTTTAAGACAAATATCAGAATCACTTGAAGAGATCATGCAAAAACGCGGCATATCCGCGAAAGAATTAGCGCAAATGTCAAAAATTGGTTATTCAAGCTTAATCCCCATCCTCAAAGGAAGCCGAGATTTTGGAGTGACAAAATTGGTCTCTATCATTAATGCACTAGAATGTAGTCCGGAGATGGTGTTTCAAAAAGTTTTAGCCCCAACTAAAAACAATGGGAATTACTTAACAACTACAAAAAATAAATATCCCATCCAATATATAGCTGTCTTTGTTTCCATAATAACCACAACCTACTGCATGGTTTATGAAATTAACTCTAAAACAAAAAAAAAGGCGGTTTTAGCTTTTGACTTAGGCTGCGGACAAAACCCTGATGAATTTATCGATCGTATCGCCAACTCAATTCAAACTATCATCATAAAAAATTTCCAATGTAGTGCAAATAATAAAAATATAGCCGTCTTTACCTCAGTACAACAATACGAGGGTACAAATAATCGTATTAAAATTCAAAACAACGGAGATAATCTATTTGCCAAATTCGTTATTGAGTCTGACGTCATAACTAATTATCGAGCACTTCTTGGCAACCAAAATGGTATCTGTATTACCATCAACGATGGTAGCGTTATTCTGTACAGTACAGACCACGGCAAAAACTTCACCAAACTACAAGGCTATGGTTTCCCTATCGCCGATACCGCAGGGAATCATTGGCTCGGTTGTGAAGCAATCAAACATGTTATTAACGTTAAAGAAAACATAGAGTCAAACACACTTTTAGCCGACAAAATTTCAACCTGCTTTAACGATGATGTGAATCTTCTAGCTGAAAATGTGATGTTGAAGCCATGGATAACCTATAACAAAGTTAGCTCCATCGTTAGGGAATTAATGTGTGAAGAAGATAAACCTCGTGAATTAGTAAAAGAAAGTGCTAATTTATTGTTGCAAAAAATAGAGTCCATTGATAGGCAACTTCAAATTACATTGCCTCTTGTATTAGCTGGAGACTTAGCTAATATCTATAAACCATTTTTTCCTACCAAAAGGATATCAACATACAAGGATAGTATTCATATTTTATTGCTCAATTATGGCTTGCAAGTATTACAAAACCATATGTAGCTAGTTAAAAAATATGATAAATCGTATTAGCAAGTAGTTTATGCGTTATTTGCAACATTACTTTTGATAGATTCAGCGAAAGGCATACTTTGTTTTATGAAACTAAATCTTCTTTCTTTATCCCCAGACTCTTTTGTTTTGGGTCCTCCCCATCTACTTGAACAATTTTATCCCAAAAAGATATTAAATATATTCAATAATACTGAAAAAAAATCATTTGAGACACGGGGTGGTTATGACAAAATAGCCAACTCTATTAGCACCCCTTGGGCAGTGGAAATACATTTAACTAGCAACTGTCAATGTAATTGTTTGCACTGCTCATATACGCAACGCAATCAAGACAGTGCTGAATTAAGCTCCTTGACTGTAAATAAGATTCTAGGGTCAATTAATAATTTAAACATTAGCAGCCTAATATACTCAGGTGGCGGTGATCCTTTAGCTTGGCAAGGAGGTGAATTTGAGGAAATATTAAAAAGAGATGTTCCTTATAATCAATCTATTGCTACAAATGGCTTAGGAATCATTAACAACTTTACTCCAAAAACCTTACAACTTTTGGATATTTTACAAATCAATGTTAGTGGTTACAATCAATATAGTTACTCACAAACTACGCAAACAAATAATTTTAATTTATTCATACAAAATATGCATTGGTTATTCAATAATCGTAATAAAAATACTACACAAATTACCGGAAAAATAGTAATTAATAATAGAAATTATCTGATGGTAAGAGACTATTTACAATTCTGTATGCAAATGGATTTTGATGTGGTTATAATCAAGTTAGCTGGTAATTTCGAACCTGATCAAAATGTTGCATTAAATCTAAATCAAAAACAAAAATTACGCGAACTTATTTACAATTCTCCTGCAATCAATTACTACCCAGCACAAATCGATGCTATTGTCACCAATGATAACTCTGTTGAACTACAATTATCCGATAAATGCTGGGCAATAGAATATGGATTGTACATGCTTATACGTTCCAACGGCGATGTATTTCCTTGCGTTGCTTCAACCTGTGATACAATGAATAGTATTGGTAATGTTTATGACAGACATATTGAAGAAATTTGGGAAAGCGTTAAACATAAAGCTGTCAAAAAGAAATTACATCTAGATATGAAATCATGCAAATGCAATTTAAATGTTTGTCGCCATATGCGATACAACCTTTTATTAGACAAAGTCGTCAGCTCTTCGCAATATATAGAAACTCTACCATATCCAGCCAAATCCAAACCAAAACTACTGTGAATAGAGAAAATATTATGCCCCTCATCATCTACGACATCGATGGTACATTAACTCATGTTCATGGCGACATTCAGGACACTAGTGGCTGTGACACCTACGCTTTTTGGCCACTGATTAGCTATCATTTTTCGGACAACGAAGTTGAATTAAGAAAGATGGTTGCTGATTGGGAAAAATCTATGATCACCGAAAACGATCCTGTTGGTTCGTCGTATAAAATAATGCAAGCTGGCATTCAAACTTTTCGCGCTAATACGAACTCATCAAGCATTCGTGAATATGCCAAACAAATTACAGAACTATTTGTTAAACATAAAATAATTCATCAAAAAGCCATATCTCATTTAGAAAATAGCATACGCAATGGTGCCGTTTGTCTTTTTTCCACAGGAAGTTATCAGGATGGTGCTTACGGCTTTAGAGATGGACTTGTGGCAAGCGGCACCATAACGCAAGAAATTGCCAATCAAATACTTATTTCCGGGGCTAAAGTTGATTGGGAAAACAAAACCTTGCTGCATGCCAATGTACGTGAAAGAAAAATTATCGGTTTGGAACAAGCATTAGAGAAACCCGCTTTAGAAATCAGAAATTGTATTAAAGCTGTTTTTGCCGATGATCCCTTGGTTAATGACAGAGATATTTTAAATTTAGCGCCCCCGAACAAAGCTTTCGTTATTACTACCGGAAGAAATAGCACTCAAACTATTCCAGACCGCTACATACGCACCACATGGGATGAAATAATGAAAATAGATAATGATTTTCATGACGATAATCGAGTATTTCCCCATGCAAGATAAATTCACAGAAAATAAATTTACAACTATTATCTTTGATCTAGGCGGAGTAATAGAAAAAATCGATCCTACCAAAGTCGCTCAATCCTTTGCTAAATCAGGAATGAGTAATGCTGCAGATTTATTTAGCCTGCTCAAACAATCCAGCGTCTGTTCAGCATTTGAATTGGGCAACATAAGTGAAAAAGATTTCATAAAACATTTACAAACAATGTGTTACCCCAAAACCTCTGATTTTTTTATAGAAGAAGCATGGTGTGCCAACCAATTGGGAGTATCTAAGAATACCATGCAAACACTGGACCAATTAAAAAACAACGGTTTTAAATTATTTATTTTATCGAATACAAATTCAATTCACGCCAAAAAAATCGAAAAAAGTTTTCATCAAACCTATCAGAGAAATTTCAAAAGCCTTTTTGATGCCGTTTATTATTCTTTTACTCTACATCTACGCAAACCCGACTCAAAAACTTATCAATATGTTTTGAATGATGCTCAATTGTCAGCAGAAAACTGCATTTACATAGATGATTTGGAAACAAACCTTGAGCCAGCTAAAAAGCTCGGTGTACACTGCATTCACCATCAAACAAATGAAGAAATAAACACAATTCCTCTACTTCGCGGTTTTTTATAAAGTTCCTAAAAATAACGATTTTACGCGTCAAACGTATTCATCTTGTAAAAAAATTCAAATCAACTAATCGGGACACATGTTTCTCTCAAAGACATGTAAATTAAATTACTATATAAATCAATATGTTATCTTAATGAGATTGAATTTTACGAACATGAAACATTTTCCGCAAAAAATAAATCCCTTTAATTAACATTTAATTTTTCTTGACAAACACCTTTTGTCAGTTTTATCATGAGACTATAAAATCTAATTCGATAATATCGAATACGATTTTAGGGTAAAATTATAAGCATATAGAACAATGCGTGTTCAAATTGGTGAAAATTTCAAAAATAAAAACAACACATTGATTTATATGGTAATTTATTTTACATATCTTGATTGAAACATTATAGAGCGGCTTCTTAATGTAAAACCCCCAATCAACCCAAACCGATATGGACATAGATATTATTGATGGATTTGTATTTTTTTAAAAATTTATTAGTCACTTAAAATATATGCAAAACTCCATTCCTTTTGAAAAACATGAAGAATTCTCCTTATCAAAAAGAGAAATAGAATGCTTAGCGGAAATATTAAAAGAAAAAGCTGTCGATTTCGGTTGTATCGCTAAAGAATTAAATCTATCCAAATATACCGTGCAATTTTACTTAAAAAACATCAAAACCAAATTCAACTTGCACAAGACCCTACCGAAAAAAATAAAAATCATCTCAGTGGCAGAGAATTTTTTAAATATACCGTAACAACGAAATTTAGCTATGATTTAATTAATAGACTTAATGCGCTGGTCAAAGCCTGCGGCTACAGTGTTAAACCAAAAATTCGGAGATTTTAAAATGCTAATCTTAACCCGTCATGCAAACCAATCCATCATCATTGGCGAGGGGGATGATCAAATTATCATTACCTTGTTAGAAACATCGCGCCGTCAATCACGTATTGGAATTAAAGCTCCAAAAAAAATCTCTGTCCATCGCGAGGAAGTCTATGAAAAAATCATGATCAAACGTCAACAAAGCAATTTATTGAAAGAAGATAAATAATTTCAATGTAATATTAAAAATAGCATATAACAATGAAATCAGTTCTTAAAAATTAATCTTACTGATCTTGCTACAATTGCGTGGACACAACGAAATGTCTAAAAGACAAACAAGATAATACAATAGATAATGTAAATTAAACGCCGTTAACTTATATACAGGAAACACACGATAAAACTCAAACAAAGCTTGCAGCTATGAGCTTATGACCTACAGCTACAAAAAAGCTCACGCCAATCTACGGAAATAAGGATCCTTGTTATATTCGACGATAATATCCGCAATAAGCTGATCAATGACGCCAATTTTTATATCTTCATCAATAAGACCACCTTGTTCTTTGAGAGTAGCCAACTTATTTTCAATGTATTTAGTGCCTGTACCATTTGGAAAAATCGTTGCCAAAACGCGCCTGGTTTCGGTAGGACCAATTTTCCTATACAACTGATTACGAATATTACTATCCTCGGCAGTTGTCGTAAAAGCCCAAAGTTCAACAGGACCAAGCGTTGCCGTCAGAAGTTGTGTATTCATGCCTTCCTTAGTGGCAAACTGAGCAAGAAAAGTCGCCCCTCCTTCGCGTGGACCATGGACAAAATTACGCAAGGCATATTGCGCAGTCTCTGACAAACCGAAGACTCCAGCCGTTTTGCGTATCGCCTGTTCTGGTCCTGCGTCCATAATAAAAATCGAAGTTGCAAATTCAACCATAACAGCATCAAAATCATCAAGTGATTGAGAAATCAACGCTACTTGTACCTTCCACTTACGCCCTTCTCGCATATCGACGATTACCTGATCGCGTACCATTGGCGTTTTAGACGTACGATGAAATTCATCAAAGACAAGCCGTTTTGGATCTTCTTTGATCTCAGCAACACGATTTTGATGATAGCCATGATAAATTTCCGGCATCGCAGCAACATCATCCTCATTAAGATAAAAATGATGCGCTAAAATATAGCGCGCCAACATATACATAACCGCAGTCTGGCGATTTGCGGCATCACCTCCGCTCTTTGCTACCTCGTCAAGATCAAGCGAAACAACACGAGCAGAGCTAATATCAAATTTTGTCGATTGTGATAAAATCGGATATTCACGAATAGCGGAGGAAATCATCCGCGTAAATACATCAACCAAAGTTTCTCCTGTTGGAGCTTTGATTTTTCCGTAAAGATCCTCGATAGCTGGAATACGGCAAATAGCAGTCGCATCTGCCAATAAAGGAACAGCATGGCGTTGTGCTAGCATTGCTTCATGTTGAAAACCAGACAAAAAGAGAGCATCGACCACTTCCCACCATGTAGTACGCACATCGCGTACAAATCCCGTCTCTTCTAAAATCGCATCAACAACCTCTTCCACACCTGGCGTATAAACTTCAGGATTGCCTTCATTGGCGTTTTTCTTATATAGTTCGTCAACTACCAATCCCACCATATCTGGTACGCCATCATAAGCCCTCGCCGCCCCAACTGGAGTTGCTAATAAAGTTATGAAATTAACTAAAAATCCGCGTTCTTGTGGTGTCGGATAGCGACAACCTAAATGCGTATCAAAAGGATTAATAGCATAAGACGGTGTCATTCTTAATTTATGGTAAGCAGCTAAATGACGTTTGTCGTAAGGCAATGCCTCTTTAAGCAAAGAAATCAAACCACTACTTGATGGTCCAATATCAACAATAGCTATACGCGGTAATCGCTGAATTCCATTCGATAAACAAAGCGCCAAATTGATCGCATTTGATAAAACTGATTTTCCCGAACCAGGACGTGCATAAAACAAATCAATCCAGGTAGTTTGTTCACTAGATCCTGGCTGGTATGGCCAGGGTTTTCCATCTGGCGAACGAAATAAAATCGCACCGTAGACCCAAGGTGAAGATGGGCGAAATAAAGGCAACATGTAAAGTACGCTAGATAAAGGCGCTACCGTAGGAACTGCAACATTTTGTGAAGAAATTGCCAACATAGTTGATGCAACTCCAGCAAACACATCGCCTGCAACTTCTGAAACGTTACAAGAACCCCACCCTTCAATTGCCTTTGCTAACTGTGAAGCACGTGAACGCAATAGCCGGATGTTATCCGAAGGCGCCCATGTGGTAACCGCAATCCGCAATTTCACAACAGCATCATCACTATGTAACTCTATATATTTTAATAAATTATTTGCATCATTAATCAATCTGTTTTGCGCTGAAGTCCAGCTCATCACGGAAGTTAAAGCAGCTTTGATCTTGAGCGAAGACAAACCATTGCTATCTATCTGAAAAGACATACGCCATGGTATATTTAACGGCAAAGTACGTATAAAAAGATCAGAAAAACGTTGCACTTCTTTGGGAAATAAATCGATAAAAATACAAGAATAAACACGATCACCAACGCGAGTAGTACGTAAATCGATATTTTCCGCATCCCGAGAAAACAACTGCCTCCCCAAAGCTGGCCACAAAATGTCGGCAATATCGCCATTCATTTTTTTTGCTTCCTGAATGGCTAGCATACGATCGCCCGGCAAGAGCGGTCGCCATTCACGTGAAGTAAACTCAGGATCAATACTATTGCGCACCTGATATAGAGCTTCATGCACTTCCAATATCTGTGAAACCACACCAGCAGAATTTAAATCATTGTTGACAGAGCGAATAAAAGAATCATGTGTATCGCGTAGATCAGGTATAGCTGCAAGAAGATTTTGCGTAAAACGAAACGGTGGTATTTTCTGTTTTCTGATTTGTTTATACTTTTCCTTATTTGCCTGTTGGAGCTGCTCATTGGTTAGAGAGTTAGGTCTCGTCCAGAGCACCAAAAAAACTTCTTCGTGTGCACAATAACTGGAAAGATAACCAACGCGCTCTAAAAATAAATCATCCAATTCCAAATTCAGTCTTTTAGCTGTTTCTCGCGCTGGTTGAAAAATGTATTTAATATCATCATTAACTTCTTCTTTATTGTACTCGAAATAGACTTGAATCATGTGCCCATCACGTGCCATTGATCCACGCAGACTCTGCATCAAACTATTTTGCACATAATTAAACTCTTCCGTCCCTATAAGAGCTTTCACTCCAGATATCTTTAAAATCGACACCAACGAACCATCATTAGCCACCAATGAAGTTGGGCTATCAGCTGTTTGTAGCTCGCAATAGTATTCTGGAGCTTGTTTTAGAAGTATACCGACCCAAACCAATAGTAAATCAACACTATCGAGAAAGGATTCCATGATGTTTGCCATAGTTAAGAAATATTGAATTTTAAATTATTGTAATTTTTCAAAACTGTTATTGGTTGCGCAGTCACACGTTTCGTAGTCACGTCTCTCGTAGCCGCAAGCTTTAGTCTGCGTATATATTAAATATTGTCAAACATACGGTAAAAACAAGTTATAACGCAAGCTAAAGCTTGCGGCTACTGGCAGCAGCTATTCGCCAGAAAGTTCCTTAACCGCGCCCTGAGCCCAATCATCTATTTGTTTACTGAATTTAGATTGTGAAGGCAAAAGACGAACCGAGGGCAAAATCCTATCAATAATTTTTGTCCGTTCTTTACCGGGAGTATCAGTTAACATCTGCCCCAAAAGAGCAGGATTACTCATTCCTTCACCAAGTTCTTTTTCTACTGCATGAGAACGCAACTTAAAACTGCGATAAATATTCTGTGCATCAACTCGATGATTTGTAGCGTTCGCCATGGCACAAAATAATACATGGCAGAAACCATTTAATTCATTTTGTGTCACTTCAGGCAGATAAATCAGCGTACCTCCACTATTATCGTCCTTTCCCACCGCCTCCAAAAAAAAACATTGCGCACAAAAACAACAAGCCGTCAATAAATTAGATAGTTTGTTATTGTAGTAATTGCGATCAAGATTAACCACATCCTGGTGTTCCATCGCCTGAAAACCACAAAACTGACAGGTAAATTGATCACGCTCAAAAATCCGTTGTGAAAAATCCTGAAAACGCTGGTCATTCTTACGTTGCGAAAACAGCCGCCAAGCATCAGGAATAACACAAAGTTTAAGAGGTTGTAAGGCAAGCATAACTATATTTAAGTACCACCACCAGGCAAGGCATTAGCGCCTTTTCCTGTAAAACCACCAGCAATCTTATTTAAATCAGTATCTCCCCCAAAAACCGTACTCCCAACAGGTCTGATCACGCCAGGTAAAAAAATCATCACCGCACCAATAATCAACAAAGAAACCGGCGCTCCTATCGTAATCTGTGTTGGGTTATCGCGATATGCCTTGAATTTAAAAATCGAAGCTATAGTAAAACCAATACCAGCGAGATACGAGGTAGCAATCATTAGTTGCCCTATTCCCTGGAAAGATCCCACGACAATTTGTGCTATATCTCCTATATTGGTAGCCATAGCCACCGCTTCAGCTGCGTATAAACTGAATCCTACAAAAATCAAACAAATTGATATTTTCAAAATATTCATTTTAATAAACCGCTAATGATGGCAAACATTGTAGCCACAGGCTATGTGCGGGTCAAAAAGCCTATGGCTACACAAACCAAACTATTTACTGAGGCAAAAGGTTTGTATTACCACTAAAACCACCTGCCGTATTGGAAGAACCAAAAATTGTCGTACCAGCTGGTTTAATGATACCAGGAAAGAAAATCAGAACTATGCCAATAATCAATAAAGCTAAAGGCGTACCGATAGGAATTTGCGTTGGGTTATCACGGTGTTGTTTAAATTTGAAAATTGCCGCTATGGCAAAACCAATTCCAGCCAAATAAGAAGTAGCTATCATTAAACTACCTATACCAGTAAATGAACCTGTCACACCAGAGGCTAAATTTCCAAGATTATTTTCTGCAGCAATAGCCTGAGCAGCATACAAACCACCAACAGAAATAAGTGCAAATAAAACCGTTTTCAAAATACTCGCAAAAACACTTTTATTTGGTTTGAAAAAATTTCTCATTTTTCTATCTCCTCAAAAAATTAAATTAAATCAAAAAAACAATACTAAATCGCTATTAAAAAACTTCTTGTAGCTCCCATATTACGTAGCCACAGAATATTATACATGCCCACCCCCTGAGCACCAATAAACAAAAAACAATTAGTTTCTGTTTATTTTCTAGGATTAGGAGGAGGATTAGTGCCAGCACCAGCTGGCAAAAGCTCTGTATTACCACTAAAACCACCTGCCATATTAGAAGAACCAAAAATTGTTGTACCAGCTGGTTTAATGATACCAGGAAAGAAAATCAGAACTATGCCAATAATCAATAAAGCTAAAGGCGTACCGATAGGAATTTGCGTTGGGTTATCACGGTGTTGTTTAAATTTAAAAATTGCCGCTATGGCAAAACCAATTCCAGCCAAATATGACGTGGCTATCATTAAGCTACCTATGCCAGTAAATGAACCAGTAACCCCTCTAGCTAACTGCCCAAGATTATCTTCCGCGAAAACCTGAGCAGCATACAAAACACTGACTGAAACCAGCACAAAACAAGCTGTTTTAAAAATACTTTTATTATTTTTGATGAAAAAACCTTTCATTTTATCTTCCTCTAAAATTAATCATTATCACCTTAACATTTAAATAATCGGCATTATCGATCACATTGTTCGCAGCAACTCTTACTAAAAACACTACTTCTTTCGCTACTTACCGAATAATCGAATTTTAAAACTGCTTAGGTCTATCTGGTTAAAAACCAAAAATTTAATACAATACTAACCGAAAACTTTAAGAAAGACCAAAACTATGTCGAATAATATCTATCGTTCCGACAATATTAATCGATAAAATTCCACCAATCACATGCATAAAACCTTTACCATAGCTCATATTTTGCTCTTTTTTGGTTGCTTTTGCTAGCATATGCAACCCACGCACAAAAGAAATATATCCAAAAACTCTAATCAGATCGATAATTCCGTGAATCGCCTGTTCCCAAGCTTCCCAACCCTTTCCCAGAGTCGGATAAACCATAATAGAACTGGGATCAACACCTGACGCCCATAAACTATTAATAGCTATCATGATTGTACCAGGCAACATCATCAAAAAAGCCCCAATCATAATTTTGGCCATGGGACCACCAAAACCAGTACCTTGAGTCGCCATCATGGTACGTGCATCACCATAAAGCTTTAGGGTATAAAAACCAGAATAAATAGCCCAAACCCCCATAACGTATGAAACTGCCACAATTAAATGTACAACATAAGGCAAATTTTTTGCCAACGTCGCCAACTGGTTATTTAAATCTTTACTAGGCGCACAAGCAACCAGCAAAGGTAATAATAACAATAGTAAAATAAATTTTACCTGACACTTTTTAGAAAAAAAATGAACGAATGAACGAATAAACGAATGAATGAATTTTGAAATCACTTCCTGATAATTACTTTTAATAATTAAATGAAATAACATATTGTTTTATATAGCAATTGTATTTATATATCTTTATAAAAAACATCGCGAAGCGATTCATAAATTCAATATTTTTTAAATATCATTAGTTCCATACTGGATAACTTCACCAGAATTCAATAAAACCATCCCCTGTCGCGACAAAATCGCACCAACACGCGATCCATTCACTAAATTACCAACTCGCACAGAGACAGTTTGACCATCAGTTGATTCCAACCAAGCGCGACCAGGAACTATAGACTTAACATGGTAAATAATTTTCTTTGGTGCTTTAACAACTTTTTTAACTATTTTTTTTTCCGGTTTTTTGGTATTAACCACTATCTCATCAACATTTTTTGATAACAAAGCCATAACTGTAGTCAAATCCCCAATAGCTTTATTCAAATTATTTAAAGATGTCTGTTGCTCACCAAATGTATCTGCAATTTTATTCAATTGACCCGATATTTTTTCTTCTCCAACACTAATTTGGCTAATGCTTTTCTCTTCTTGAACAACCATGGTTTTTAACTGATCCACTGCAACTGGTTCCTTGGTTATCGGAACATTGGGCTGCATTCCCTGTTGTGAAGCAAGCATTTGTATATCTTCTTTTCTGTTTGCATTCCAGCTAACCAACTTGTATAAAACGAAAATTGCCAGCAACAACCCAATAATTGTAAAAAGGGGTCTAAACTTAGCAACATCCATCTTGGAAAGAATATCTAATGGCGTTTTTGCTTTAGCAGAACCTGTCGAATTAACATCCTCGACCTGTTGCTGCTCCTCTTGAAAACCAGTGCTACCAGTATTATACATATCTTCTGGCAAATGATATTCCAAAGAACTTTGCTCTGTTTTATTTAATTGATCATCCATACACCACCTTAAGAAATTTTGAATGTTGAATTATAAATTTTAAATTATTGCCCCAATCTACAATCGCTTGTCGCGGTTTAGACGCAGTTATCTTATTTTACCAGGGAATCCAGAATATTTTACATTTATGTAATTGTTTTTTAATTCTTATTCCCGCACCTTCTCCACCGACAAATCCGACATAATCAAAATACCCATTGACGTACCAGACTTAACTTCTACTGTAGGGGGAGTATTGAATATCGGACTTAGCATATTGCCTATTTGTTGCCCCACATTACCTAGAGCTACTAAAGCTTTTTGCGTAGTATTCAGCTGTGGAAAAGTATTTTGTTGCGATACCCCTCCAGTACCTATGGTAGTAGTTGTTGCTGAACCGGAAGTTTGAATCGCCTGACCTAATCCACTGATAAAAGAGGATGCAAACATGCTTCCAAAACGCAACAAATAATGACTGTCAACATTCGTCGCCAATACAGTATGTGCCGTGTCAGGATCGATAGCAACAGCATTTATTCCAATACTAGTGCTTACGTGAGGCACATTTAAAACGCCAAATTGCAAAATAACTTTCTTTTCAACACGCTGAAAATTCCCCAATAATTTAGCACCAGCTAATTTCCCTTGCACAACCGTTGCTAAAATCGGACTTTGCTCATCGGAATTAATGCCTGTATCCAAAACTGCAAATAATATCGTCCCAGCCTTATAAACATCAACATTGCCAGATGCGGCACCACCTTGCTGCCCAGAAAAACCAGGCGCACCGCCAACATTACTGTCCCCTTCACCTGCGGTATATTGTTGTGCCTGAATAGGTACCCAAGAAGAAAATAGCTCACTTGCCTGACCACTCATCGTTTGCTGCTCTTGCCTTATTTGATTCTCATAGTCCTGATTGGACATTTGCTGTTCATTCTGCTTACGCAATTCAGCCAAACGTTGCTGCCAACTACTACCAGCATCTAAAACATTAGGCGCGGACACTAAAGACACTTCCGAACCTATAACATTTCTTGTGCTCGCCGATGCGCCAATACCATCCGCAGAAATAGCACCACCCGTTGTTACCGCCTTAGAGGCCTCATCATCTAGGTAACCAGCATCTTTTACATCCTTAGTTGAAAAACCAGCTACCTTTAAATCAGCAGCAGAATAACCAACCGCCTTTAAAGCAGCAGGACTGCAACCTATTGTCTTCAAAACTTGCCCTGTAACTTTTTGTGTATATAGTTTATTCAAATTCTCAGCACTACATGCTCCAGTTTCGTTGCCAGCAACTACACTTTTGACTGCCTGCTGATTTTTATCAAATCCAGCATGAAGAAGATCCTCATCTGTATATCCTGCAGCTTGAAGCTCTGCAACTCTAAAATCAGCCATCTTAAGCTCTGGGGCAGTAAAACCAGCAGCTTTCAAAGCAGCAGCACTACAGCCCATTTTCTTCAAAGCCGGACCGAAAATTTTTTGCACATGCAATTTAGTTAAATTCTCTAAACTACACGCTAAAGTCGTAACTCCTTCTGCAACTTCACCAGCGAGTTGAGCCTTATCAAATCCTGCGCGCACCAAATCTCCATCCGTATATCCTGCTCCCTTCATCTCATCGACTAAATAGCCAGCGTCTTTGAGTTCAACAGCTGCAAAACCGGCATTTTTTAAATCTTTGGCAGGAAAACCAGCCTCTTTTAAATCTTTCACAGGAAAACCAGCATGTCTTAATTCCCCTGCAGAAAAACCCACTTTTTGTAATTCATTAGCAGAATAATCAATATCCTTTAACTCTTTGGTGGTGAAATCAGCATCTTTTAAATCTTTTAACGCAAAACCAACTGTTCTTAATTCATTAGCAGAATAACCAGCATCCTTTAGCTCTTTGGCGGAAAAACCTGCATTTTTGAGTTCAGCAATTATGAATCCAGCTGTCTTTAAGGCAGTTGCACTGCAACTTATTTTCTTTAGGTTTTCCCCTGTAATTTTTTGTGCGCGCAATTTTGCTAAACTCGCAACACTACAGTCTCCAGTTTCACTACCTTTAGCCGCGTTTGCCGCATCTATCTGGCTCTTGTCAAATCCAGCCCGGACCAAATCATCATCTACATACCCAGCAGTTTTAAGGTCGCTCGCTGCAAAACCAACTGCTTTTAATTCTGCAGCACTAAAACCAGTCTTTTTTAGGTCAACTATAGTAAAACCAGCATTTTTCAACTCTGTGGCACCAAAACCGGCATTTTTCATATCAGCAATACTATAACCTGCTGCCGCAAGATCTTTAGCGCTAAAACCTGCATCTTTAAGTTCTTTAACAGTAGAGCCAGCCTCCTGTAGTTCTTTCGCTGTAAATCCAGCCACCATCAACTCGCCCGCCGTATAACCAGCGTTTTTCAAAGCCGCTAAACTACATCCACGGCAATGTAGTTCTGCCACAGTTACCCCAGCAGATCTCGCCCGCTGCAAATCTTCGACCCCACAACCTACTTTACTTTTACCGCCATCTCCCAACACATCTTTATTACTTACATAAGTGGTACGCGTTATGGTAGGAATTGCTGCCGTCCTTGCCTGTAAAGCTGCCTCTGTTTCCTGTACATTTTTAGCCTCCTGCAATTTAATATACTCTCGCGAAGAATCTCCAACACCCGGGACCGAGCGTAAAGCTGGGGTTCCTCTAACTGCCGCTACATTTGGAATTTTAGGTGGAGCAAAACGTTCGTAGAGAATATAACTTACGAGTGTTATAACAAATACAATAACAAAAAATGCAACGACCATACCCCGCACTTTAGCGTCTTGAAAAATAGCAAATATATTTTTACCTTTTGTTGCCATCTTTATTCCCATCCCTCAAGTGTCAAAGTTATAGTTTTATCTTTACCATGCTCCAAAACCAAAATCACAGGAGCTGGCTGTAATTCATATGCATGCATACCGTCAATACTAGTCATGATCGATCTCCAGGCAGGAGAGATAACATCCAAATTAGTGCGCAAATAAAGTGTTTTATTAACATACCATGCCTGACAATCTCCACCAGATACTTTTAAAGTCTTGCTATCTCTAGGCGGCACACCATTTAAAACATCAAGCAAAACCGGACTTGCTCCTCCTGGTAAACTGCTTTGCGCATACATTGCATTAGGTCCTAAACCAGGTACACGTAAATCCACGCGATAATCAACTGCTTCCTGCCCCGGTAAAAGCGTTATCATAACGGGTGTATTTAAGCCTTTTAAAATAACTGCCAAATTAGTGCGTTTATAAAAAGTGACTGATTGCACTAAAAGAGTATTGCCTTTTCTATCCCACTGTATATTAAAAGCCGTCGGATCACCAAGACTG
>Ga0209319_1001665_pt1 | contig 16903 bp, 24 predicted proteins | sample RifGroE2_FD_184000 | JGI IMG/M metagenome (GOLD analysis project Ga0209319, IMG submission 184000) | Groundwater microbial communities from Rifle, Colorado - Groundwater E2 (SPAdes) (version 2) | ecosystem: Environmental > Aquatic > Deep subsurface > Groundwater | place: Rifle, Colorado, United...
ATTCTTTCTTCATCATCAATGCCAGCTCGCGTCGGCACTCCATTTTCAGAAATCAAAATCGGCAATTTGAATTTCCCGCTTGCTTGTTTCAGAACCTTATAAATTCCTTCCGGATATGAAATCCATTTCATGACATTTTCCGGATTTTCATCAATTGTAAAACCCATGTATATTTGATTGCGCGAATCCATTTTAACGTTTCTCCAGTTAAACCTAATTTTTCCCAGACGATAATAATGGATGCCGACAAAATCCTGATAACCTTTGATTTTGTTTCCAAACAAATCTATTCGATACCACTGCGCGATACGATTAATTGAATTGAGCAAAATTCCAAAACCTTCGGATTCATACCAATTATATAAATATGTTATTCCTACTTGAGCATCAGGGTATTTTTTATGAATAATTTCATATGATCTTTTGTAAGCCCCTGAAAGATTATTTACTGCTCTCAGAAACTTAAAAGGATTCATGTATCCAGGAGGAAAAGCTTTAGCCAAGAAACCTTGCCCCAAGGGCACCATTGGCTCATTCAAAACCATAAAGACATCTATCAGGTCTCCGAGCTCATCTGTTATTTTTTTAACATATCTCGCAAAAATTTCAACCGATTCTTTTTTATGAAATCCATAATTTTCTTGAAACCAAATGGGGCTTGTCCACCACCACAATGTAACTTGGGTTTTAATGTTTCTTTTTTTCAAATCTTGAAAAATTTCGCGATAATGCGCAATTGCTTCTTCATCGAAAACACCGTCCGCCTTTTCAACTCTTGCCCATTCTATGCCAAGCCGAAATGAATTCACTCCAAGTTCCATCAACAAATCATGATCGCTTTTCCACCGATTCCAATAATCGCAAGCCAAGCCTGATTCGTTGTCTGCTTTCCCTTGTTTTTCCCATTGCCACCAATCTGCGTTTGAATTTCCGCCCTCAACCTGATACGACGAAGTCGCAGCTCCCCACAAGAAATCTTTCGGGAATTTAAACTTATCTGACATAATAAATCATTAAATATAAATTATAATTACCACTTCCAATTGCGAAAGGGAATTTTTTGAAATTTTTGCGGTCTCGTTAGGCTTGCCCAATATCGCCATTGCTTCATAAATGCCATAAAACTAAGACCATGAGAATGTTGCACTATGAATTTCTTATTTTTTATTATAACATAACCGCATTTTATGTAATGCGATGCCCATTCTGCATCTTCACCTCCCAAGCCATATTCTTCATTAAAATTATACTGCTCCCACAAATCTCTTCTTATTATGGAATTCGTATTGCCTAAGACGCCCATTCTTGATTTTTTCATGATCATTCTCTCAGGTGTGAACAATTCAAAAAAGGGACAAAGGATATTGAAATAAATTTTTTCCCAAATACTGCCGTCGGCCAATGTCCTAATTGGTCCATAAGCACCTGCCACGTTATCATCAGAAAAACTTTTCACGCCAATCTCAAGAAACAGTTCGTTCAATGGAATTGCGTGCGCACTTATGATAACAAAATATTTTTGCGCGCTTGATGCTCGGCAACCGACATTTAAAGCATACGGATACGAAAATTCTTCCTGCGTAATCTGCACCAACTTTACTGGAAAATTTTTAATTATTTCCAGTGTTCTGTCTGTTGATCCAGAATCAATAATCACAGTTTCAAAATTTTGGTAGGTTTGTTTTCCAAGCACTTCCAAAACAGCACCAATCCATTTTTCCTCATTTTTTGTTCTTACAATGACTGATGTTTCCATTTTTATAAAAAATATTCCTTAATTTTCTTGCTCCCATCAAACATTTCTTGTTCCCATTGATACACATCAAAGAATGTACCGCTAAAAACTTTCTTGGCATGCTCAGGAATTAGCTGTGTCGATTTTGGTTTTTCAATTTTCATTTTTTTATAATTATCCTATATATTCAAATCTTGAAACCATTTTGTCATCTTTCTCAACCATTTCCAAAAACATTCCTAGCGGACGAACCCAGAGCGTGCCGCCTTCTTTTCCTTTCACTGAATCATCGTGACGATATACGACCATTTTTTCCATTGTTTCACTGTGAAAAGCCCCGCCGACAACATCGACAATCATCCCCTTAAAATGCCTATACTTTCCAAGTTTTAAATTTTCCATATGATAATTTATTTCAAAAGTATTTTTACGGCTTCGTATTTTGGACGAATTATCTCTTTGGATTTTTCAAATTTGACTTGATTCCACTTGTTTTCTAATTTTCCAAGTACTGATTTTCTTGCTTCTTCCTTAGTTAAATGCTCACACACAAATGCAGCCCCAAAAAGACTTGCGATATCATCGAAAGCGCTCATAGCATCAGCTTCTGCCAAAATTTGTTCTTCCAGAGTTTCCAACTCCATTTTCTGCGAACCACGATGATGCAAAACGCAATTCTTCACTAATTTTATTTTTTCTTCTGGATATCCAAATTCTCGCAATTTCTCTTCAGCAATTTTTGCTCCCGTAATGTGATGGTCTTTGCGTCCAACCATAATTGAACCTATGTCATGAATCCAGGCCGAAATTTCCACAATTTCCTCGTCGGCTCCCAATTCCTGAGCCAACTCTTTTGCATATTTGACTGTTGGAACAAAGTGATTATCATATGGCTCGAATCCATATTTGCTCGTCGGTTTTCGACATTCATCCTCCACAAATTGGCGCACTTTTTCAACAATATCCATATTATTTATTTCAACAATTTCTTATCCTGAGGTTTTTTGAGATAATTATTTTTCGTCACAATTGATTTGCCCAATCTCTTTTCCAGTTTTTTTCTGGCACCTCCCGCAATGTCGCCACCAGCTTTGGCATCAGCTTTGAGCTTAGCAGTTCCTTTTGAATCTTCGACACGATGAATCTCTGTTGTTGACCGTTCTCCAAGCATTGTGAAAATCAATTCAAAATCATCCATGTGGTCACGCAGATTTTCTCTTTTCAATCCCTTGTGTTTTTTATATTCATTCGGCGTAATTCCAAAAGTTGCCTTAGAAATTTCCGCTGTCAAAATTTCGTAATCTCGCTGCTCGCGCGCTCCACGTTTTTGCCATTCATCAGTGAGTTCTTCTCGAATTGCAATCCCTCGCATTCTCTTTTCAATCCAATCATCCGAATATCCTTTGAGCTTGTACAGCATCCTTGTTCTCTTGGTCGCCAATTCTGGATCTTCAATTTCCTGAACCCTTTCATATCCCGTCTTGGCCAACCATCTTTTGATAGATTCAACTTTCGGAGATGGAATAGATTGCACGATTCGAAACATCCCTTCAGTATTGGCGCAATCTGTTTCTCGCATTTTTCCATCCAATGCAACCAATTTCAACTGTCGACAAATTGTCGACGGTTCAAAGTCCTCCTCATCTTTAACGCGAATTTTCATCTTATACCAATAATCACGAGGATCAACACTGTCAGTGAGCACCTTAACCACATCAACGACCGAAAACCACCATTCATTATTATGCAGTGTTTTCCTAATCTCCTTGTTTTGAAACAGCACAATTTTTGTTGTTGTGTCCATTTTGATTTTATTTTAATACTTATAGTGTTATCTTAACACTATATCAAAACTTCAACAACTCCACCCTGTGCATAACTCCGAAACATCGCCATCTTTAGCCAGTTTTCATTACCAATTAAATTATGTTCGAGTTTAAAATCTTTCATACAAAAAAATTAATCACATTTTGCAATGATACTTTGACAAATAGTATACTTTTGCTTGTATCTTTCAATGTCAGATTTAGATGCTCGATCTTTTTCACCTTCCATAAAATTATCGAAATTAACTTTACTTCTATAAATCTTATTGCTGACCGTACACTCTGGATTGTCTGCATATAATTTTCTACATTCAGATTCATTGTTCGCAACATTATTAACATTTTGTACTGATACTTTCTGTTCATCAATTATCTTCTGCTGTTCTGCCAACTTAGCATTTTGTTCATCAATAATAGCCTGTTGCTCGACAAGTTTAGCTTCAGCCTCAAGCTTATTTGCATCCACAACATTCGCCACGGTTTCAATCTGTTGTTCAGTTGTAAGTCCTGGAAGTAGTGATTTTGTCGTATTCTCAATTCCTTTTCCAATCATTGAAGAAAGAGCAACAAACAAAATTACAATTCCCGTAATGATTACAATCTTATTTCTTTTGCTTAAATCTTTCAGTTTCATATTATTATATATTGAATTAATTAGTAATCTAAATTAAGCATTCAAGAGATATTATAACCACTAAGATTTAAAAATTCCTCTTAAATTCATCATATTTAAAAACGACGATCCCGCAAGACAAAATTACCAAGACAAATTATTTCATTTCTGGTTTTCCTGCTTCCCTTAACTTCTCATTTAACGCATCTTTTTTCTTTTGCAAAATAGATGGTTGAACAAAATAGAAATCAAATAACTGCTCAAGAACATCCAATAACCATTCCGCCTCTCCTGACTCAACATCAATTATCTCACCAGTATTAGTACTTTTTAACGGATGAGCTGCAAAATTTCCAATGTTCCTAACAGCATCAATTGCTTCAGCTAAATATGTCGGCAATTTACCGGAATCAATAACCTCCTGAATTTCTTTAGATAGATCTTGCTTCTTTACGCCCGCCCTATCTCTCAATATCAATTGCAAACATCTCCTACTTAAAGCAGCGCTAGCCTTACAGCTATCAGCCAATACATTGCAAGCTTCTTTATAATTTTGAGCATATGGATCAATAACTTCACTTGGCAATGGACTTCTTGCAACTCCTTTTGGTTCAACAATCCTAGACTGAATAGCGCCATTTCTCAAGCCATTTTTCAATGAAATAATCATTCTTAGACATGAAGGACATTTTGTTGTAAGTGCATACCATCCAGTATTGTATTCATCCGAACCCAAAACAGATCTCTCCCATTCATCATGAAAATTTTCTAAGCAATGTGGACATTTCATAAATTTATTTCTTATTTATAATTTCAATACTCCCCGGCATATATTTCCTCAAAACCTCTGGAATCAAAACTGAGCCGTCGGCTTGTTGGAAATTCTCCAAAATTGCGATGAATGGGCGCGGTGAAGGAAGCACGGTATTGTTGAGCATATAGACATGTTTTTTGTCGCCGTTTTTGTCGACATATTTCACATTTAAACGCCTTGCTTGCCAATCCAAGAAATTTGAAGCGGATCCAGTTTCTCCGAAGCCGTCGCGAGAAGGCATCCAAGCTTCAATGTCATAGGCTCTGAATTTTCCAGCGCTCATATCACCTGAACAAATTTTAAGCACACGATATGGAAGTCCGAGCTCTTCATGAACTTCTTTGGAAATTTGCAGCATATCGTCGTGCATTTTAATAGACTGCTCTTCATCAGCTGCCATCAAAACAACCTGTTCAACTTTCATAAATTCATGCACACGATAAAATCCTTTAGTATCTTTTCCATAAGATCCAATTTCAGAGCGATAACACTGCGAATATCCCACAATCTTGATTGGCAATTGTTCTTCTTTTAAAACCTCATCACTGTAATATGCCAACAAGGATGGTTCAGCAGTTCCAACTAAAAACTTTTTCTCTTTACTACTTTTCCCATCAGCATTTTTGTCGCCACTCGCAACTTCGTACACTTCATCAATTTCACTATCATATTCCTTACCTTTGAAATATCCTGTTCCAAAAAGTGCATTTCCTTTCACAAGCGTTGGTGGAATCATTGGAGAATATCCTTTTTCAATCAATTTATTCATGGCATACATCATCAGTGCCATCATCAAAGATGCTCCTTCATTTTTCATGTAATATCCACGAAAACCAGCAACCTTGGTTCCCTTTTCCAAATCCAAAATATCCAAATCTTTCCCAAGTTGAACATGATCCTTAATAGGAAAATCAAATTTTGGAATTTCTCCTTTTCTTTCAATTTCCACATTGTCCTCATCAGATTTTCCAATCGGAGTGTCACCAGAAATTATATTTGGAACTTTAACCATTAATTCATCAAATGCATCCTTGATGATTTTAAATTCTGGTTCAGCTGTGGCAAGTTTTTCTTTGACAGCCTTTGCCTGCTCCAAAAGCACAATCTTTTCTTCTGCGTCAGCCTTTGGCAAAAGTTCATTCAGCTTATTTTTTTCAGCTTGAAGTTCTTCAATGTATTGAAGTTGGCTTAATCTTTTTTTATCCAATTCCAAAAGTTCAACCAGATTCAAATCAATACCTTTCTTCTCAGCAGCATCTGCAATTTTTTCCTTATTTTCTCGAATGAATTTAATATCTAACATATGAATTTTATTTCCTTGTCATCCTGAACTAGTTTCAGGATCTTTTTACCTTGCAGTAATGCGCCGCTCTGGATTCCGGATCAAGTCCGGAATGACATAGGAGAAATTTTTTAATATACATATATATATTAGCCTTTATTTAAGCTTTTTGCAAGACCAGTCACTCGTGAGTGACCGGTCAACCATCAAAAAAATTCATCGATTAGATGAATTTTTTGGCTGTGCCACGTTATGAGCGCAGCGAATTTTACGTGGACGGTCCGGCTAGATTCGAACTAGCGCCCAGTGCTATCAAACAGAAAGTGTTGATCAACAAGATTCCCCTCAAAAATAACAAATCAATCACTTTCCACGTCACCCCCGATAGCCGCTCTACCGCTAAGCTACGGACCATGTTAAATATTACACGTTTATTTTAAAAATATTTCAAAAGAAAAGTATTATTCCATATTCCTCCCTCTCCTTAGATAAGGAGAGGGCTGGGGTGAGAAATGAAAAAGAATAATTCCATATTACTTCCTCCCCTTGGATAAGGGGAGGATTGAGGTGGGGTTGAGCTAGACATCACTCAAACCTCTCTGTCCCGATTCCGTATCGCGACATCTCTCCTTATCAAAGGAGAGAATAATATTGAAGGAAATATCTAAGGACTATTTCCTCTTATGATTGACGACTTGTATTTTTCTGGTTTGTAAGATTTTAGTTTTATTATTCTTGTTCTATCCAAACCTGTTTCATCAAGTTTTCTGCGAAGCTCAGCAACGTTTTGTTTTTGATCATAGCCCAAACAAATAACATCCGGTTTATATTCGCGCACGACTTCATATCTATCATTCAAACTTCCCAAAACAACCTCGTCAGCCAATCCACTTTTTTTAATCGCAGTAACTCTTTCCTGTTCAGAATATCTTGGCTGATACCCTTTCACATTCAAAACCGTAACATCTCTCGCTACCACCACACGCAAAAACTCACCATATTTGCGAGCTTGTTTCAAAAAGTCCCAATGACCTTCGTGAAAAATATCAAATGTCCCAAATACTAAAACTTTTACCATAAAAATTATTTTTGAATTTTCATTCCACACTTGCTGAGTTTATCATATCATACACTTTTTGATTTCTATCGTCCTGTCCCTTTTGCACAGCTTTCATTTTATTCCAAATGCCTTCCACATAAAACAACGTTCCTTGCTCTCGATTGTCAGCAATTACTTGTTTGGAAATTTCTTTTATTTTGTCTTGATAAAAATAATAAGTCACCATCAAAATAAGCACGATGATCATCGTCGACATCCGCATAAACCCCCTCAAATGATACGCATACTTAATTATTTTTTCTTTCATATTTTTATATTTGCTTTTATATTGATTTTATATTGCTTTTATATTCATACAAATGTTTTTCAATATTTCCATAAGTCCTTATGTGGTTGAATGGACGGATTTGCATTAAAAAATGTTGGATGATTATCCTGACAAATATTATCCCAACAAATCTTTCAAGAATCTATGGTGGGCGTATTTATCAAGCATCCCGCCATCAGTTCGCCTGGTCACACTTTTTTCTTTTCTTTTTCTTGAACTATTTATCTTCCTTGTTATGAATTCAGTTTTTTCATCATCACCCCTGAGCCAATGCTCCATTTTTGTTATTGTCTGATTGCTGACCTTAAGTTTTATCCTAATCTCATCATAGCACGCTCCATCAATAATCATCTTCACGACCTGAATTCTTCTTGCAATCATAACAACCTCACTTGGCGTAAACAATCCGAGCAAAAAAGTGAACACTTCATTTTTCGTTTTCAATTCGACAAAAATTTCAAAAAGATCATTTATGATTTTTTGTTTTTCCTTTTTGTCTATCGAATAAACCTTGACTTTGGACATCTTTTTTGTTTTTATTTCAATTTTTCAATAAGTCCTTATGTGGTTGAATGGACTTATTAGTTCTTTCATTACCGTTATTTTTATTTCAAGATTTTGTTCTTATATTTAGTGACAGCTTCTTTTTCATCAATAATCTCATCTTTATACAATTTTTGAAGTAAAGGCAGAACTCCGCAATTTTCACATTTTCCCCATGCGCAACATTGCTTCTTTTGAAAATGCTTTTTGCAAATTGCAATTTCTGTTTCGAATGTTTCTTTTGAAATTTTCATATTATTTTATTCAAATTACCATCAATAACTACGGGTGCTATAACAGCTATCTCTAAAGCGTATTTTTGTTCCTTATCAACTTCTGAAAACAAATAAATTTTCTTCTTCAAATAATACGCAAGACCAATTTCCATCAAAACGGATGCGCCCAGGTATCCTTTTATATCATTTTTTTCATAATTGCAAACCAAATATGCATCACTTTCAGCAATTTTATTAAAAAAACTTCTAATAACATCGCATTCTAAACAGAGCTTAAGTTCTTCTTCAAAACTTTGCTTAATTGCTTCGTCTTTTGCAAATGATTCAATGTCGTCAGTAATCAAAACTTTATGTCCTGCCTTTTCCAATTCTTTTTTGATTTCAATTTGTTCTCTGGCAAATGTCATACTCCCACCGACTGTAATTTTCATATGTTTCTCAAAATAAGTTTAATTATTCAAAATATTTAGGAAATTCCTCCTTATCCCATGGAAAGACAACCCATTTATCAGTCAACAACGCAAAATAGTTTGGCAAAAAGTTACAATTTTTTTTATTTACAACCAATGACGCTGTTCTTATTTCACCGGTATCATATTTATCAATAAGGATTTGTGAAATTTGCTTAAGTGTTTGTCCAGTATCCGCAATTTCATCGATAAGCAATACTTTCATTCCTTTCAAATTCGCCTCTGGCAAATATGATATATCCAACTCTCCTTGTTTTTCTTTTTCATATGATTTTGCAGAAACTGTAAGAATTTTTTCAATCTTTATTTTTTTCACCAACAACCCCAACGGAATTATCCCACCCGTAGTTATACCGATAATATAATCAGCTTCAAAACCATCTTTACTTATTTGATCAGCAATATTCTCCACGGCCTGCGCAACCTCATGCCAAGATATTTTTGATACCATATTTTTCTATATTATTTTTAATTCCTTCATCCAGTCATGCCAAACTGGTTCAAGGCCTGGATTTTTCTTCCATTTCTCCTCTGAAATTTTTCCTGCTCGATAATCTTCGGTTCGCAGTGCAATATTTTTCATTTCATCCATATTGACCCATTTGATCTGCTTTGTCTCAAAAAGACTGCGTTCAACCTCACCTTCAGCTTCAACCTCAAAAATTTTCCAATAATGCCAGTTTCCATTGATTCTTCGACAAGGATTTTCTTTCCTGCCTTCAATCAAAAGCTTCAATGACTTTGCGACAAGCCCGGTCTCTTCAAATAATTCAATCTTTGCCATTTCTTCAAAGCTCTCGTGACCATCAATATGACCAGCCGGCAAAGCAAAAGCATACGGCGGTTTCATTCTCTCGATCAAAAGAATTTTCTCATCGTTTCGAACTATCATCCCTACACTTTTGTGATCGCAAATTTTCGCTCCAGACAAATATTGCTTAATGTTATTAAAATCTCCATCCAGCATAACGTCATACATAGCCTTGATTTCATCAGTGTAAGAAACTTCTTCTGGAATTGGATTCAAAAGAAAAACTTTCTTGTCATTGACATGAGCAAAAGCAATCTCCATCAAAGTGTTGCCTCCAACATAATTCTTAATTCCCTTTTTATCGAAATTCAAAACCAAAATGCCATCACTGCTGCAAATAGCATTGTAATACCATTTTATATAACCTTGAGCTTTTTTTGCCTCAGCATGCTCACCATTTGTGACTTGATTCCAAATTTCTTGTTTTTCTCCTTTTACAAAAGCTTCGTAGTCTGGATGAACAATAGCTTCGTGTCCCATAGCAAAAAGTTTATCCCTATATTCCAACATTTGCTCTTTAAAAGTTGAACTCCCGCAAATTGTAATTTTCATATTCTTTTTGTTGCTTCAAAATGAATTATTGAATCATTTTCATCAAAAATACTGATGACTTTGTATTTTCCTTTTGTCCAAATTTCCCCATTATCCATAAAATGCGTCGTTTCGAGAATTTTAATACTTGCGATTGGACGAGATAATTTTTCATTACCCTGCGTTTTCATCATTGGAATTTGTCCAAAACCCCACTCCTCACTATCACTAAAATAATAAAGTCTTTGACCTTTTTTAAGAAAATCATACATCTTGCCTTCTTCAAATATTTCAGGCACACATTCTTCAATTTTTCTTCTTCCAGCTTTAAATTCGGAAATATCACGAAGTGCTAAGTCTGGATTAAATTCAACTGCAATACCCATAGGATTAGCTTTTAGGAATTAGGAATTAGGTTTTTAGAAAAATTCAAAATCACCTTAGGTTAATTATTTTTTAATTGCTCTAAATTTTGCAAATTTATTTCATCCACAATCTTCTCAACAAGTTTTTCCACTGACTCATTTGTTTCAATTTTTATTTGTTTTCCGGGAATCGTACTATAATCATATTCGGTCGTTTCTATCAAATCAATCATTTGCCTATCAATATCATGATGCGAATGATGGCGTTCACGTTCTTGAAATCTCTTCTTTCTTTCCTTACTATCGATAGAACACACGATGCTAAATAGTTGCAAATTATATTTCTCTTTCCAATTTACAAAAATAGGATAGTCTTCAGAAAAATTAAAGGGTGCTTCCATAATAACATCTATATTGTTTTTCAATTGCTCCTCAATTAAATAAAACATGACGTCAACGGACGGCTTTCCTATTCGCTTACTATCTTCCAATGTTGAAAGATTCATACTTTCAAAAAGCACTTCTTTTATAGAATCCTTATGGATACAAGCCACTTTCATTTTTTTTGAAAGTTCATTGGCAAGCGTAGTCTTCCCAACTCCTGGCAATCCACAGACCAATATAAGCTTAGACATAGGTAAAAAAATAAATTTTTACTCCTTTGATTTCATTGCTGGAAAAACGACACATTCCCGTATTGATTTGTCCATCAAGAATGAGAAGAGACGTTCGGAAAGACCAAAACCAAAAGCGTTTGGCATTCCATATTCAAGAGCCTCGACAAAATCATCGTCGATCATTTGCGCTTCACTGTCGCCTGCTTCACGCAGCTTCATTTGATCTTCAAAGCGAGCTTTCTGATCAATTGGATCGTTTAGTTCAGCAAAAGCATTGCAAAGTTCAGCTTTTCCTGCCACCACTTGAAATCTGAGAACTTTCTTGGGATTATTTGGGTCCTTTTTAGCTAGTGGAGAAACCTCGATAGGATGTCCAACCAAAAAGCATGGCTGAATCATTTTCTGGCGCACTGTTTTTTTATACACAGTGTCAATCATCCTTCCTTTGCCATATGATTTTTCATATTTAATACCAAGCTCATCCGCCTTCGCCATCAAAGTTTCAACGGAAATATCCTCAGACAAATCAATACCAGTTTCCTTTTTAAATGCATCAAAATAATCAACAACTGGAAATTTCTTTGACCAATCTATTTTAGCCCCCTCATATTCAGTAATCATTCCTCCGGTGACATTTTTCACAACTTCTTTATACAAATTTTCTGAAAATTCAATTCCCTTTTGCAAATCCCAATATGCTGCATAAAATTCCATCGCATCATATTCTTGCAAGTGATGACGATCAATTCCTTCATTTCGAAAAACGCGGCCGATTTCAAAAACTTTTTCATATCCACCAACCAACAATCTTTTTAATGCCAATTCAAGTGAAATGCGCATATAAAAATCTTGGTCAAGGGCATTGTGATGAGTTGTGAACGGCTCAGCATCAGCTCCGCCAGGCGTGTGTTCAAACACTGGGTTTTGCACTTCCAAAAATCCATTACTAGCCAAAAATGTTCGGATTGTTTGCCAAAAAATATTCTTTTTGCGAAAAAGTTCTCGTGTTTCAGGATTTGTCATCAAATCCAAATATCGTTTTCGCAAAAGTTCTTCTTCATCTTTAATTCCAAAATGTTCAGTCGGGATTGGACGAATGTTTTTGGAAAGCATTTTCCAATCAATAACCTTTAACGATTTTTCCTCAGTTTTTGTCAAAAAAAGTTCTCCCGTCACTTGCACAAAATCACCGAGCTCCACATTTTTCGTGAAAAGCAAAAAAAGCTCTTCCGGCATATTTGCCTTGTTCAAAAAAAGTTGCATCTTGCCAGACTCATCTTCAATGTTAGCAAAAGCGCTTCCACCCATAGGCCTCATTGAACGCACGCGTCCAGCCAGCGTGATCACTCGTCCAGCAAACTCTTCAAATTTTTCCGAAGCATTTGCATTTCGAAAATTACGCTCAGATTTTTCCGGATATGGATCCATCCCATATTCACGGATTCTCGCTAATTTCTCTAATTTAGTTTGTTGTATGTCTTCGCGTATCATAAATAGCTTTTCAGCCAATAGCTTTTTAGCTTCTTAGCCTTTTGAATTATTTTTTATAATATTGAAATACTAGCCTATTTTAGCCGTTTTGGCAATTTTCACTGCGCCTTCGCGCAAGATTTTGAGTTTGCCATCTTTTCCAAATTCAACCAAGGTTGAAGGTTTGGATTTGAGTTTTCCAAAATCAACATAAAAATCCACATCTTCTCCGAAATATTTTTTAGCCTCAACGTAAGTTTCAGCGGGTTTTTTTCCAGCCAGATTGGCACTTGGTGCAACTAGCGGCCCCACTTTTTTCAAAAGGCTAACAAGTTCCTCATCAGAAGGAAAACGAAATGCTAAAGTTTTTTGTCCGCGGTGCAAATATTCCCATTTTTTCAATTTACATTCAAAAACAACGCTTACTTTTGCTGGCCAAATTTCACCAAGAATTTTCTTTTGCGATGCGCTTAAAATAATCCCAAACTTTTTCAAATCATTCAAAGACGAAATCAAAATAATCATCGGCTTTTTCAAATCTCTTTTTCGCAGCTGATAAACACGCTCAACAGTTTTTTTGTTAAGCGCACTTCCAACCAAACCATACAAAGTGTCAGTTGGAATAATACCAACACCGCCCAATTTTAAAATTGGAATAACGCTTTTTTGAATTTGAGTCCAAGAATCTTTTTTCATAAATACACAGAGAGAAACATTTCATGTGAATATTGTTTTTTTGCGGCTTCCGTATGAGCTTCGCTCAAATAGATTTTTCCGAGTGCGAAGCGAATGAAAGGCAAGTAAAAAAATAATATTCACATGAAATATTAGCAAAAAATATTTTCGTTAACTAAACGATTGTCTGTCGACTCTTTGAACTTGAAGAAAACTTAGATTGACGAACTTGCACACCTGGCTGCGGATTTTTTTCTATTTGTCTCTCCTGCTCCTCTTTTTTACCTTTTCCCCAATTGGCAAAAACAAAAATATAAAGAATATCTAAAATGCCTAAAGTATTGAGGATTATAAGAGTTAAAAACCAGCCAATGTGCCCTCGCCTTGCTGCCCGCCAAAGAGCCGCACCCTTCCAAGGCAGTGTCCAAAGCAAAATAAGAATTATAATCCAAGGATGGTCCAAAAATAATTTTTCCATACGATTCACATGTTTATAAATTAATATTACAAATATACCACAAGTTTCAACTAAAAAACATATTGCAGGTTTTTGATATATGCTGTATAATTTTAATGTAAAACAAAAAACAAAATACGGGTGGTACTTGAGGAAAAATTTCAACCTTGAGCTCTTCTTGTTAAAAACAAAAATGACATACAATCAACAAACAAGTAACGAAATGAGCGAACAAGACAAGGCTCATAAAATAGAAATGCTTCGTCAAATGATGCTGCAAGCAGAAAAAACCATGCAAAGCGCTAAGGCGATGCTTTTGCAACTAGAGGGAAAGAAAAAAACCGGACGAAAAAGAAAGGTTGATGAAGATGCCGAAGGGAATGTTGTTGAAGGAACATTTGATGGACAAATAATGATTGGAACAGACGGCAAACAATATCCCGTACCTGCAAACTATGCTTCAAAATCAAAACTTGTCGAGGGAGATATGCTCAAATTAACAATCACCTCCGACGGATCTTTCGTATACAAACAAATTGGACCCGCTGACAGAAAAAGCATAATTGGAATTGTCAGCCAAGACGAAAAAGGAAATTATTTCATCTTTTCAGAAGGAAAACCATACAAGGTTTTGCTTGCTTCTGTGACATATTTCAAAGCAGAACCGGGAGATGAAGTTGTCATTATGATCCCTCGTGAAATCGAAGCGACTTGGGCTGCTATTGAAAATGTTTTGCAAAAAGGAAATGACACCGCAATGTCAATGTCCAGACATATTCCTAGTCCAGAACCTGCCAGCAAAAACAATTTCGCAGCTGACACGGAATTAAATTCTTGGAAAAATGATCTCAAGCAAAATGAGCCTGATCCAGCAAAAAATAACTATGCAGAAAAACCACTCTTAACAAAAGATGATTTTGTTGATGAATGGACTTCTGACATCGAAGAATTGGAGAAAGAAATTAAAGCCCAACAAATCTAAATAACTAACAACTAGCAACCAACAACTAACTACAAACAACTGACAACTGACAACAAAATGCCCTACATTAATTTTAATTTGTTGTAGGTTGTAAGTTGTAAGTCAATATTTATGGAAAATACAACTGGAATCAGAATAACTAAAAGAGATTATGAATTTGCTATCGTTGCTGGACTGTTGATTGGTTTTTTAATTTTACCTGTTCTTAAGACAGTAAGCCCAGAAATTTTCGCAAAATTTGCGATAGTGATTGTTCCTTTTTTCTTATTAGCAACACCACTCGGACTCCGAATTGCATTTATGCTAGGGAAAAAAATTGCTATCATTTATCAAATAGCAAAATTCGGACTTATCGGAGTTCTTAACACACTTGTTGATTTTGGAGTTCTAGCTCTTGTCACTCTTTTGTTCAGTGCTTATTTTCAAATTCAATCAAAAGATGCATTAATTGCAGGAATAACATTCTATTCTTTATACAAAGCAATTTCATTCATCGTTGCAAACATCAGCAGCTATTTCTGGAACAAATATTGGACATTTGATCAAGGAGCAAAACAACAAACTAAATCTGAATTTTTGCAATTTTTTGCAGTCAGCGTTATTGGGTTTTTAATCAATGTTTTCGTGGCTTCATTTGTTTTTAAAGTTGTTCTTGGCTCATTGATTAACCTCACAGACGGACAACTCGGACTTATCGGTGCCGCTTTTGGATCAATCGCTGGACTCGCCTGGAATTTTATCGGATACAAACTATGGGTGTTTAAGAAGTAACTGATTTACACGGATTGATTACGGATTAAAAACGGATTACAACACAAACTTCCCATCTCGGGAAGTTTTGTTTTTTCATTCTAAATGTTACAATAATATAAGTTAAATTTTATTTTTATTCATACGCTTCATGTTACATGTTATATGTTACATGTTATATAATCTTTTTTATGGCAACAGCATTATATCGAAAATATCGTCCACTCACCTTTTCAGATGTCATCGGGCAAGGGCACATTGTGCAAACACTCTCTAATGCAATTTTGCATAACAGAATTGGTCATGCCTATCTTTTTACTGGCCCGCGAGGAACAGGAAAAACCACCATGGCCAGAATTTTTGCCAGAGCGGTGAACTGCCAAAATCCAAAAGGAGCGGATCCATGTTTAGAATGCGACGTCTGCAAAAATATCACTCAAGGCACATCATTGGACATTTTTGAAGTTGATGCTGCTTCCAACACTGGAGTAGACAACATTCGCGAACTCCGCGAAAATGTGAAATTTCCACCGTCTCAAGCAAAATTCAAAGTATACATCATCGACGAAGTGCATATGCTCTCAACTGGAGCATTCAATGCGCTGCTTAAAACTTTGGAAGAACCGCCTGCTCACGTTATTTTCATCTTGGCTACCACTGAAATTCACAAAGTTCCGGAAACGATCATCTCGCGTTGCCAACGATATGATTTCACACGCCTTTCACTGGAACATATTATTGAAAAACTTTCCACGATCGCCAAAAGTGAAAAAATTTCTGTCGAAAAAAATGCGCTTGAGATGATTGCCATCGCCGCTGAAGGTGGAATGCGCGATGCTGAATCTTTGCTTTCGCAAGTGATGGCGCTTGAAGACAAAAAAATCACAGCCAAAGAAGTTGAAGAAATTCTGGGCACAACACAAAGACAATCGTTGGAAGCAATGGTTTCATATTTGCTTGGCAAAAATGCAGCCAGCGCCATCACACTTGTCAATGAACTTTCCAAGGATGGATATGATTTGGATGTTTTCAATAAATCTTTTCTGAATTATTTGCGACAAGTAATGTTAGTGTGTGTGGATGAAAAATTGGCAAAAATATTTTCATATGAATTAACCAAGGAACAATCTTTGGCATTGGTTGAGCAAGCAAAAAATCATTCGCCCAAGGAATTGCTTCACATCATTGCCTGCTTTACTGAAATTCAAGGTAAAATAAAGTCAGCCTTTATCCCGCAACTCCCATTGGAGATGGCCATCATCAAGGCTGTTTCGCCAGCCCAAACACAGGCCATCCAACCAAACATCGCCCAAGCGGCTCCTGCTGCGCCCCAGATGA
>Ga0209319_1001671_pt1 | contig 16817 bp, 11 predicted proteins | sample RifGroE2_FD_184000 | JGI IMG/M metagenome (GOLD analysis project Ga0209319, IMG submission 184000) | Groundwater microbial communities from Rifle, Colorado - Groundwater E2 (SPAdes) (version 2) | ecosystem: Environmental > Aquatic > Deep subsurface > Groundwater | place: Rifle, Colorado, United...
TTCACGAATCCCAACAATTTCAACTTCTTCACCAACCTTCACGATTCCTCTCTCGACTCTTCCCGTCACAACCGTTCCTCGGCCTGAAATCGAGAACACGTCTTCAATCGGCATCAAAAAGGGTTGATCTATCGCTCTCTCTGGATCCGGTATATAGCTATCCAGCGCTTCGACCAATTTCTCTATCGACTTCTTCCCTATCTCGCTTTCGTCTCCTTCCAACGCCTTCAACGCTGATCCCACAATAACCGGCGTCTTGTCTCCAGGAAATCCGTAGCTCGTCAATAAATCTCTGACTTCCATCTCAACTAATTCTAATAATTCTTTGTCGTCTACCATGTCCGCTTTGTTTAAATACACCACAATGTACGGCACGCCTACCTGTCTCGCTAACAATATATGTTCTCGCGTCTGTGGCATCGGCCCATCCGCTGCGCTCACTACCAAGATCGCTCCGTCCATCTGCGCCGCTCCCGTGATCATGTTCTTTACATAATCCGCATGTCCCGGACAGTCTACGTGCGCATAATGCCTTTTGTCTGACTCGTACTCAACATGTGACGTCGCAATCGTTATCCCTCTCGCCTTCTCTTCCGGCGCATTATCAATCTGATCGTACGCTCTGAATTCTCCACCAAATTTCTTCGATTGCGTCAGCGTGATCGCCGCCGTTAATGTCGTCTTACCATGATCGACATGTCCTATCGTCCCCACGTTTACGTGTGTCTTCGTTCGCTGAAATACACCTCTCGCCATATCTCATCCCCCTATTTAAACGTTAATTTTTAATTTCTTTTTTCAATGATTTCTTTAGCTACGCTCGCTGGTGCTTCACAATAACGTGAAAACTCCATAGTATAGGTCGCTCGACCTTGCGTCATAGATCGCAAATCAGTAGCATACCCAAACATTTCAGCCAAAGGCACTTCGGCATGAATTTCTTTCCCGGCAGGAGAATCTTCCATGCCGCTCACTAATCCGCGACGACGATTTAAATCACCCATCACATCGCCCATGTATTCTTCCGGCGTAATCGCAACCACTTTCATGATCGGCTCTAATAAAATAGCGCTTGCTTTTTTTGCGCCTTCTTTGAAAGCCATAGATCCCGCGATTTTAAATGCCATTTCATTGGAATCAACATCATGGAACGATCCGTCAAACAAGGTAACTTTTACGTCAACCACTGGATACCCGGCAATAACACCATTTTCCATTTGTTCTTTAACGCCTTTATCAACAGCCGGAATATATTCTCTCGGAATAACACCGCCGACAATCGCGTTAACAAACTCATAACCAGCCCCTGCTTCTTTCGGCTCGAGACGCAAATAAACGTGACCATATTGTCCACGCCCACCACTCTGTTTGATGTATTTGCCTTCCTGCTCAATACTTTTCTTGATCGTCTCTCGATAGGCTACTTGCGGCTTACCCACATTCGATTCAACATGAAATTCTCGTTTCATACGATCAACGATAATTTCAAGATGTAATTCACCCATTCCTTCGATAATAGTCTGCCCTGATTCTTCGTCGGTATGTACTCTAAACGAAGGATCTTCTTGTGCTAATTTTGATAACGCTAAGCCCATTTTTTCTTGATCGGCCTTTGTTTTTGGCTCAACGGCCACCGAAATAACAGGTTCTGGAAATTCCATACGTTCGAGAATCACTACTTGATCCTGATCGGTCAACGTATCACCCGTTGTCACATCTTTTAACCCAACACAGGCAGCAATATCGCCCGCAAAAATTTCTTTAATTTCTTCTCGATGATTGGCATGCATACGAACAATTCGGCCAATACGTTCACGTCGATGCTTAATTGAATTATAAATCGTGTCGCCCGACTTTAAACAACCGGAATAGACACGAATAAAAGTCAATGTACCCACAAAAGGATCTGTCGCAATCTTGAATGCCAATGCGGCAAATGGCTCAGTATCCTCGGCTTTTCTGAAAACGACAGTATCATTTCCATCATCCAATGTACCTTTCACCGGTGGGATATCGCTAGGTGATGGCAAATAATCAATCACACCGTCCAAAACCGCTTGAATCCCTTTATTCTTAAAGGCTGAACCGCAAAAAACGGGGACGATTTCATTCGCGATAACGCGCTTTCTAAGACCTTTCGTTATTTCCTCGACTGATAAAACACCACCATTAAGGTATTTTTCCATCATTTCTTCTGACGCTTCAGCCGCAGATTCCACTAACAAATCATGATATTTTTTGCATTCGACTTTCATCTCATCTGGGATTTCTTTTTCCTCAAACTTCACCCCAAGAGATTCCTCATCCCAATAAATTGCTTTCATTTTGACCAAATCAACCACGCCTTTTAATTGATCTTCTGATCCTATCGGTAGTTGCATTACAAGGGGATTGGAACCTAATCGATTTTTAATTTGGCCCACAACGCGAAGGAAGTCTGCGCCAATGCGATCCATTTTATTAACGAACGCTAAACGCGGAACACCATAACGATTAGCTTGACGCCAAACAGTTTCTGACTGTGGCTCTACACCACCAACGCCACAAAAAATAACAACAGCGGCATCCAGTACACGCATTGATCGTTCGACTTCAATGGTGAAATCAACGTGTCCGGGTGTATCAATAATATTAATTCGATGTTCTTTGTATTGACGGGCCATGCCGCTCCAATAACAAGTTGTAGCTGCTGAAGTAATCGTAATGCCGCGCTCTTGCTCTTGTTCCATCCAGTCCATCACAGCGTTGCCGTCATGAACTTCTCCCAATTTATAAGAAACCCCTGTATAGAATAAAACGCGCTCAGTCGAGGTTGTTTTCCCCGCATCAATATGCGCGATAATTCCAATATTTCGATATTGTTCGATCGGCGTTACACGTGCCACGTTGTCATTCCTCTTTCAAAAAAAACTACCATCTAAAATGTGCAAAAGCTTGGTTTGCCATCGCCATACGGTGGGTATCCTCTCGCTTTTTCACGGCTGCCCCACGACCATAAAACGCATCCATAATTTCACCCGCTAAACGCAACGCCATCGTTTTTTCATTTCGAGCGCTGGCCGCATCAACCAACCAACGCATTGCTAATGCAACACGTCTATTCGGTCGTACTTCTACCGGGACTTGGTAGGTAGAGCCACCAACACGTCGAGATCTAACCTCAACTGTCGGGCAAACGGTATCCAGTGATTTTTTAAAAATTCTTAAAGCGATGGAGCCTTCGCCTGATGAGGATGATCCTTCATCTCCACCCTCGCCTTCTTCCAATAAAGGCAGCTCTTCATCTTTAATTTTACCTTTTAATTTGTCAAACGCGCTCCCTAAAGCGCCATAAACGATTTTCTCGGCGGTTGATTTTTTCCCGCACATCATTACATGATTGACAAACCGCGCAACTAATTCGCTACCAAATTTTGGATCCGGTAAAATTTCACGCTTCGGTGCTGCTCTTCTTCTGGCCATGAATATTTTCCTTTCTATCTAACTGCAAAATATCTCTTGCTTAAAATTAAGCTTTATAACATCCATCTCTTTATAAGAAACCCCTATTTTTTGGGCTCCTAAAGAGAGGCTCCTTTCTTCACACCCCTTAAGACGACTTTCTCTCTCGGGCAAGTGAATTTAAAATCTACTTCTTCTCTCCCTTGGGCTTACGTGCTCCATATTTTGAGCGGCTCTGCTTGCGATCAGCAACGCCTGCTGAATCCAAACTGCCTCTCACGATATGGTATCGAACGCCCGGCAAATCTTTAACACGTCCGCCGCGTACTAAAACAACGGAATGCTCTTGAAGATTATGACCCTCTCCTCCAATATATGCGCTAACTTCCATCCCATTCGTCAATCGGACACGAGCCACTTTACGAAGAGCTGAGTTAGGTTTTTTAGGGGTCGTTGTATAAACGCGCACGCAAACGCCCCTTTTTTGAGGGCATTTAACTAAAGCGGGGGCTTTAGATTTCTTTGGTTTTACCGATCGTTTTTGTCGACCCACTGCATAAGCGCTAATTGTTGCCATAATCAAAACCCATTCTTTGGAATATTTTATCTCTTTAATACTGAATCAGACGCCCTAAATTTCACGGGGCATCTAACCCACTTTCTCATTTTCGCACTATACATCTCGCTTGTTTTCATCACGCTAACGCTGCTATCAATCAAGCGTTTAGCCTACCACTAAGCGATGCAAAGAGGCTGGATTCTATTGACCCAATAAGGCGAAGTCAAGATAAATTTTCAGACAAAATTTAATTTTAACTAATGCGTCATTTCTCTCCATTGCTTCATAAAACGTCCTGCTTCATTCGGCAATCACTACAGCCCCTCATTTCCACACTCGTCGCATTCAATACACTACCGGGAGCGTTCATCTTTTGCTCTATAATGAACAAAAGATGAACGCTCCCGCTTATCTCATATTATCGAGATAAATAATTACTTCTATTCTTCTTTCTTTGACTTATTTGCTTTTTTCTTCTCGGCTTGTTCTTTATCAGCAGAAATTAAAGCTTCGCTGAGCGCCGATTCAACTTGCTGGACCATCAATTTTTTGCTGTCTTCTTCAGCAACAGGTAACTGTCGTTGCTGCGCTAAGCGGGCTTGATGATAAGCAAATCCTGTACCAGCCGGAATCAGTCGTCCCACCATGACGTTTTCTTTTAATCCGCGCAAGTAATCGCGTTTTCCTTGCACCGAGGATTCTGTAAATACACGGGTTGTCTCCTGGAATGACGCGGCTGAAATAAATGACTCTGTCGCTAAAGAAGCTTTTGTAATACCTAATAACACTGGCTCAAATTGAGCAGGTTCTTTCTTCTGTGCAAACATTTCATCATTCTTTTCCAAGATGCGCGCACGATCCACCTGCTCACCTTTCAAATAATGGGTATCGCCTGGATGGGTAATAATCGCTTTTTTCAGCATTTGACGAATAATAACTTCAATGTGTTTATCGCTGATTTTCACGCCTTGTAATCGATAAACATCTTGCACTTCATTGATAATGTAATTCGCTACTTCGCTCACACCAATCAAACGCAATAAGTCATAAGGATTCGCCTCGCCTTCCGAAATAACTTCACCTTTTTCGACATGCTCACCTTCAAATACGCTCAGCATGCGCCACTTAGGAATCAATTCTTCGTGGACATCCCCATTAGAATGGGTAATCATGAGTCGTCGCTTGCCTTTGGTTTCTTTGCCAAAGCTAACAATTCCGCTAATCTCCGCAAGCACGGCAGAGTCTTTTGGTTTACGCGCCTCAAACAAATCTGCTACACGGGGCAAACCACCGGTAATATCTCTCGTCTTAGAAGTTTCTTGTGGGATTTTTGCAACCACGTCGCCCGATCCAATCGCTGCACCATCTTCAACCGTCACAATGGCTGCAGTCGGTAAAAAATACTGCGCTGGAATAGTGGTTCCCGGCAAGTTTAAATCTTTCCCTGATTTATCTACTAATTTAATCAACGGTTTTAAATCTTTTCGAGAAATGCCTCGTTGTTTAGGATCAATAACTACAATCGTGCTCAATCCTGTGACTTCATCGGTTTGTCGATTCATCGTAACGTCTTCGATCATATCCACAAATTTAATGAATCCTTTCGCTTCTGAAATAATCGGATGCGCATGAGGATCCCAGCTGGCGACAACCTGTCCCGCTTGTACCGCATGGCCATCAACGATAGTTAACGTCGCGCCATAAGGCATTTTATATCGTTCGCGTTCTCTATTTTGAGCATCCAACACCGCTAATTCTCCCGAGCGAGAAATAACGACAAAATTGCCACTCTCTTGTTGAATCACTTTCGCATTATGCAGGTTAATTGTACCATTTGCTTTCACTTGGATATTACTGGTCACCGTCGTTCGAGAAGCGGCACCACCAATATGGAATGTACGCATCGTCAACTGTGTGCCAGGCTCACCAATTGATTGGGCAGCAATAATACCGGCAGCCTCACCGACATTCACCAAATGCCCACGAGCTAAATCTCGCCCATAACAAGCGGCGCAGATACCATATCGCGTTTCACAAGTAATCGCCGAACGCACTTTAATGGCATCAATGGAATAATCTTCTAACTGATCAGCTAAGGCCTCATCAATTAACGTCCCTCTGGCCATCAACACTTGCTTCGTGCCAGGAATAATCACGTCTTCAGCAACAACACGGCCTAACACGCGATCACGCAATGACTCTACAATGTCACCCCCTTCGATCAACGGGGTCAGCATCAATCCATTCATTGTGCCACAATCAGGTTCCATCACGACTAAATCTTGCGCAACGTCCACTAATCGTCTCGTTAAATAACCGGAATTGGCTGTTTTCAACGCGGTATCCGCTAATCCTTTTCGAGCACCGTGTGTTGAAATAAAGTATTGCAACACGTTTAACCCTTCGCGGAAGTTTGCGGTAATCGGCGTTTCGATAATGGAGCCATCAGGCGTTGCCATCAATCCTCGCATACCCGCTAATTGTCGAATCTGCGCGGCAGAACCTCTAGCGCCAGAATCCGCCATCATATAAATAGAATTAAAGGATTCCTGCATCACTGTTTTTCCCGCAGCATCAGTGACTTGTTCATGTGCAATATTATCCATCATGGCTTTGGCGACCTGGTCATTAGCTCGAGACCAAATATCAATCACCATGTTATAGCGTTCACTTTGCGTTAATAAACCAGAGGCGTATTGCCGCTCAATTTCTTTTACTGCATCTTCACCTTTATCAATAATGCTCGATTTTTCTTTCGGCACCAATAAATCATCGACGCCAATAGAAATGCCGGAACGCGTTGCATTAGCGAACCCGGTATACATCAATTTATCGGCAAAAATGGCAGTCGCTTTTAATCCAACGCGGTGATAACACGCATTAACTAATGAGGAAATTGCTTTTTTCGTTAAGGTTTTATTGATTAATTCAAACGGCAAATTTTCCGGTAAGATTTCTTTGAGCAAAGCTCGGCCAACCGTTGTTTCAACCAACTGACTTTTTTCTTTCTGCTCACCGATTTTGCCCGTAATCAACCCATCTAAACAAACTTTAACATTTGCCTGAAGATCGACCGCTGCATTGTCATAAGCACGACGCACTTCTGCCACATCAGCAAATATCATACCGGCGCCTTTGGCATTCGCTTTATTGCGCGTCATATAATATAACCCTAGCACCACATCTTGTGTCGGTACAATAATCGGTTCGCCATTAGCGGGTGATAAAATATTATTCGTCGACATCATTAAAGCGCGCGCTTCCAATTGAGCTTCTAACGTCAATGGCACGTGTACGGCCATTTGATCTCCGTCAAAGTCCGCGTTATAAGCGGTACAAACTAACGGATGTAATTGAATCGCTTTTCCTTCGATTAAAATCGGTTCAAAAGCTTGAATACCCAAACGATGCAAAGTGGGGGCTCGGTTTAACAACACGGGATGTTCTCGAATAACATCCTCTAAGATATTCCATACAATGGGCTCTTCATTTTCAACCATTTTTTTCGCTGCTTTGATGGTTGAGGCGAGGCCTTGAAATTGTAGTTTACTGAAAATAAAGGGTTTGAATAATTCTAACGCCATGCGTTTTGGCAACCCGCATTGATGTAATTTCAACGTCGGTCCAACCACGATGACTGATCGACCTGAATAATCAACACGTTTACCTAATAAATTCTGACGAAAACGCCCTTGCTTGCCTTTAATCATATCGGCCAAAGATTTTAAAGGTCGCTTATTCGTACCGGTAATCGGTCTGCCTCGTCGGCCGTTATCTAATAATGCATCAACCGCTTCTTGCAACATACGTTTTTCGTTACGCACAATAATATCAGGCGCATTTAATTCCAATAATCGTTTGAGTCGGTTATTTCGGTTAATTACTCGTCGATATAAATCATTTAAATCCGATGTCGCAAATCGGCCACCTTCTAAAGGAACCAAAGGTCGCAGATCGGGTGGCAATACCGGCAACACGGTCAAAATAATCCAGTCGGGATGATTGCCCGATTCCAGAAACGCTTCAATGAGTTTCAATCGTTTCGTTAATTTCTTTAGTTTTGTATCAGAACTCGTACTCGAAATTTCATCATGCAACTTTTCGGCTTCTTCTTGCAAGTCTAAATCTAGCAATAATTTTTGAACGGCTTCCGCGCCCATTTTTGCTTCAAAGGCATTGCCATATTTTTCGATTGCATCCAAAAATGCATCATCGGTTAACAGCTGGCCTTTAACTAAATCGGTATCTTGCGGATCGACGACGACAAACGCTTCGAAATAAAGTACGCGTTCGATATCACGCAATGTCATGTCAAGCAACAAACCAATACGAGAAGGCAGTGATCGTAAAAACCAAATATGTGCCACTGGGCACGCTAATTCGATATGGCCCATTCTTTCTCGACGAACTTTGGCTATGGTCACTTCAACGCCGCATTTTTCACAAACAACACCGCGATGTTTGAGCCGTTTATACTTACCGCATAAACATTCATAATCTTTAATAGGGCCAAAAATTTTCGCGCAAAATAACCCATCCCGCTCAGGGCGATGAGTTCGATAATTAACCGTCTCTGCCTTTTTGACTTCTCCGTAAGACCAAGAACGAATCATATCCGGAGAAACCAGCCCAATACGAATAGCATTAATGTCCGTATATTGATCTGGCTGCGTAATCAAGTTTAATAAGTCTTTCAACGTTGTACCCTCTTAAGTAATTAAACCGCTATGTTAATACTGTTGATCATGATGGGAGCCTCATTCTTTTTTAATCGTGCTCCAGCTCAACATCAATACCCAATGACCGAATTTCTTTAACTAATACGTTAAAGGATTCTGGCATGCCGGGATCCATTGAATGATTATTATCAACAATGTTTTTATACATTTTCGTTCGTCCGGCCACATCATCTGATTTCACTGTCAGCATTTCTTGTAACGTATAGGCAGCGCCATAAGCTTCCAGCGCCCACACTTCCATTTCTCCGAAGCGTTGACCACCGAATTGTGCTTTTCCGCCTAATGGCTGCTGAGTCACTAAACTATACGATCCTGTCGAGCGAGCATGCATCTTATCGTCAACAAGGTGATTCAATTTCAGGATATACATATATCCGACCGTAACAGGCCGATCGAAAGTATTACCTGTTCGACCATCACGTAATGTTGTCTGACCGCTCGTGGGCAAATCAGCCATCTTCAACAACTCTTTGATCTGCTCTTCATTAGCACCATCAAAAACAGGGGTTGCCATCGGCACACCGCCCTTTAGATTGTAGGCCAATTCAACAATTTGCGTATCCGTCAGATCATCAAATTTAACTTTGCTCACACTGTCTTTATTGTAAATTTTATCCAACAGCTTTCGAATTGACTCAACTTTCTGTTTGGCTTCGAGCATTTGTCCGATCTTTATGCCCAATCCTTTTGATGCCCAGCCCAAATGCGTCTCGAGCACTTGCCCAATATTCATTCGAGACGGAACGCCCAGTGGGTTTAACACTACATCAACCGGGGTACCATCTTCCAAATAAGGCATATCTTCGACTGGCACAATCAAGGAAATAACACCCTTATTACCATGTCGACCCGCCATCTTATCGCCTGGCTGAATACGTCGCTTAACGGCCATATACACTTTAACAATCTTCAAAACACCCGGGGCTAAATCATCGCCTTGGGTAATTTTTTTACTTTGTATAGCGAATTTTTTATCGTACTCTTCTCGCAAGTGTTTCAATTGCTGTTCAACCGCTTCTAGCTGCTTACTCGCCACATCATCTTTCAAACGAATTTCAAACCAGCGTTGTCGAGGAATTTGCGCTAAATAATCCTTCGTCACCTTGGCGCCTGATTTAATTTTTTCCGGGCCGCCTTTGACAATGTGATTAATTAACATTTTTTCGACGCGCGCATAAATATCATTTTCTCGAATACGAAATTCGTCGGCTAAATCTTTTTTGACTTTCGCTAATTTTTCTTCTTCGATACGTAAGGCGCGTTCATCTTTTTCAACCCCATCTCGTGTAAAAACTTGGACATCGATTACTGTACCGCTCATGCCCGTCGGAACACGCAAAGAGGAATCTTTGACATCGGAAGCCTTTTCACCAAAAATCGCACGAAGCAATTTTTCTTCGGGAGATAATTGCGTCTCTCCTTTTGGCGTGACCTTCCCGACCAAAATATCACCCGCCTTAACTTCGGCACCCAAATAAACAATACCGGCTTCATCTAATTTCGACAAAGCACTTTCTCCAACATTGGGGATATCACCTGTAACTTCTTCGGGGCCCAATTTGGTATCGCGAGAAATACACGTTAACTCTTCAATATGAACGGATGTAAAGCGATCTTCTTCGACCACTCGTTCAGAAATTAAAATGGAATCTTCAAAGTTATATCCATTCCAAGGCATAAATGCGACCAGTAGATTTTGTCCCAACGCTAACTCGCCCATATCGGTGGACGGGCCATCAGCCAAGACATCACCCTTCACAATTGAATCACCTTGTCGAACCAACGGCACTTGATTCATACAAGTGTTTTGATTGGATCGGGAATATTTAATCAAATTATAAATATCCACACCGGCTTCATTTTCTTCCGTTTCTTTTTCATTCACGCGAATCACAATACGGCTTGCATCAACGGAATCAACAACGCCACCTCTTTTCGCAGTAACCACTGCACCGGCATCTTTCGCAACCAATCGCTCGACGCCTGTCCCAACTAAAGGTTTTTCGCTTCTAATTAAAGGCACGGCTTGACGTTGCATGTTAGAGCCCATCAAGGCACGGCTGGTATCATCATGTTCTAAAAATGGAATCAATGCGGCAGCAATAGAAACGAGCTGCTGCGGAGAAACATCGATGAACTGAACTTTATCTTTTGTTGCGTACGTAGACTCGTTATTGTATCGGCAAGGCACTAAATCGTCCAATATATGCCCTTGTTTATCTAAACGTGCACTGGCTTGAGCGATAAAATACTGCCCTTCTTCAATCGCTGATAAATAAACAATTTCATCGGTAATTTTAGCATTCACCACTTTTCGACAAGGTGTTTCTAAAAAGCCATATTCATTACACTGCGCATAAACAGCGAGCGAACTGATCAACCCGATATTTGGACCTTCAGGCGTTTCAATAGGACAAATACGTCCATAGTGTGTAGGATGCACGTCACGCACTTCAAATCCAGCTCGATCTCGGTTTAACCCGCCGGGTCCTAGTGCAGAAATACGGCGTTTATGAGTCACTTCGGATAAAGGATTGTTTTGATCCATAAATTGAGATAATTGGCTGGTGCCGAAAAATTCTCGGATCGCTGCTGAAATAGGTTTCGCATTGATCAAATCTTGCGGCATTAAGTTTTCGATTTCCGCAATACTTAATCGTTCTTTCACTGCACGTTCGACGCGCACTAATCCCATGCGAAATTGGTTTTCGGTCATTTCACCGACGCTACGAATACGACGATTACCCAAATGATCGATGTCATCTACAGAGCCTTTTCCATCACGAATATCGATCAACACACGTAAAGCATCGATGATATCTTCTGGTGTTAAAGTCGCAGAACCGACACTGTCTTTTCGGCCCACTCGACTATTAAATTTCATGCGGCCAACGGTCGATAAATCGTATCGATCAAAAGAAAAGAATAGCCCTTTAAAAAGCCCTTCTGCCGTTTCTTTGGTTGGTGGCTCGCCCGGTCTCATCATACGATAAATTTCAACTAAAGCTTCTAATGGATTTGTTGTAGGATCAATATGCAACGTATCAGAAATATAAGAACCATGATCAAATTCGTTGATATACAGCGTATGGAAAGAATTCACGCCAGATTCTGCAAAGCCAGCCAGCATTTCCTCGGTTATTTCCGTATTGGCGGGTATAACAAGCGATTGATCTGCATTTGCAATATTGGTCGCTAACACGCGTCCCACGATAAAATCGGTCGGGATTTCCAATTTATTTATTTTGGCTTGCTCTAGTTCACGAATGTGTCGAACAGTAATACGACGGCCTTTTTCGATAATCACTTTGCCTTGTTTGTTCATAATATCAAAACTGGCAATCTGGCCGCGCAATCGTTCTGGCACTAAATCTAATTTCCAGACGCCATGATCATAATGCCACGTATCTTTCACGAAGAATAAATTTAAAATTTCTTCTGTCGAATAGCCCAACGCTCTTAATAAAATTGTAACAGGCAACTTGCGTCTTCGATCGATACGAAAATACAAGCAATCTTTTGGATCAAATTCAAAATCAAGCCATGAGCCACGATAAGGAATAATTCGTGCGGAATAGAGTAACTTCCCTGAAGAATGTGTCTTGCCTCGATCATGGTCATAAAACACACCCGGAGAACGATGTAATTGAGAAACAACAACACGCTCAATACCATTCACAACAAAACTACCATGTTCCGTCATTAAAGGTAGTTCACCCATGTAAACTTCTTGTTCTTTAATATCTTTAATTTTCTTCTCGCCATGCGCGTCTTTTTCAAATAAGACTAATCGAACACGCAAGCGTAATGGCGCCGCGTACGTTAATCCTCTTAAACGGCACTCTCGAACATCGAAAAGAGACTCGCCCAAAATATAATCGACATATTCCAGACGCACGAGTCCTGAATAACTTTCTATCGGGAAAACCGATTTAAAGGCGCCCTGTAAACCATAATCTTCTCGTCTTTCAGATTTGACATATCGTTGTAAAAATTTCTCATAAGAATCGAGCTGCATTTGTAGTAATGGCGGCGCTTCTACAACATTCGTATATCGGCCGAACGCTTTTCTTACGCGCTTTTTTTCGGTATTGGTCATGACAGCAGCTGTAATTGAAGACATTATTTCAAACCTCAAACAAAAGAATTAACAACACCTGGACTTACGCGAAAAACGATCTAAACATTCACTCGTCATCTTTTCGCGTAAGCCCAGAACAAATCTAACTGGTTAAACAAACACCCCAAAATAGCAACAGGCGGGACACTAAACCACCAGAATTTTAAGGAAAATAATCAAATTTCCCTTAAAATTTCCGTTTCAGTTCAATGCCCGCTTGTTTAATACCCAATCAAATGAGTAATTATTTAATCTCGACGGTTGCGCCAGCTTCTTCAAGTTTTTTCTTGATGCTTTCCGCTTCGTCTTTCTTGATACCTTCCTTCACGGTCGCAGGTATCCCTTCGACGAGATCTTTCGCTTCTTTCAAGCCAAGGCCTGTTAGTTCACGAATGACTTTGATAACGCCCACTTTGTTAGCGCCAAAGCTGGTCATCATCACTTTAAATTCGGTTTGCTCTTCAACAGCAGCGGCTGCGGCTGGGGCAGCAACTTGTACTGCTGCGGCGGCAGCTGAAACACCGAATTTTTCTTCCATATCTTTGATCAATTCAACAACTTCCATCACGCTCATATCGGAAATTGCTTGTAAAATATCATCTTTCGACAGTTTAGACATAAATAGTCTCCTCAAATAAAAAGTTTATACTACTTGTTTCGTATCACGAATAGCCGCGAGTGTACGCGCCAATTTCGCGTGCGGTTCTGCCAATGTCCTGACAAATTTAGTAATAGGCGCTTTCATCACGGCCATCAAGATCGATAGCGCTTCTTCGCGTGATGGTAATTTTGCGACTGCTTCTAAATTGTCTGCAGAAAGTAATTGCCCACTGACAGATAATCCTGTCACCTTTAAATGTTCATGTTCTTTGATAAAATCACGAACCAATCGCGCCGCAGCGCCCGGTTCATCTTTCCCAAAAAACAACAATAAAGGCCCGTTTAATATATCATTTAAACAGGTAAAGGCTGTTCCTTCTAACGCACGTTTAGCTAACGTATTGCGAACAACTCGTAGATAAATGCCACTTTCGCGAGCCTTCTTGCGAAGCTCGTTCATTTCAGAGACAGTCAACCCACGATAATCAGCTGTAACAGCTGATAAAGCTTGCGCTGCTTGTTCGGCTACTTCGGCGACTATCTCTCGTTTTTGCTCGAGTTTTAACGCCACGTTATTCACCCTTATCTTTAATCATTCACCTGGTGGCCGCCACGAAAATACTGTGTCGGTTCACCGCCTACGCAAGCTAGAAATCAATTTGATTTCTTCATTAAGCCAATGCTTTCATTCATCAATCCAGCATTCGCACTTGCGGTCTTCGACGGCTAAAAACAAATGGATGTAATTAACATTCATTCGCCCTCTACCGCGAATTCTTTTATCTTTACCGGCTTAGGAAAATGCTCCTTAAGCAGGTAAATCATCAATCGCCTTAAATCTCCAAGCTTCCTTGGTCGATCAACATACCAGGACCCATCGTCGTCGATACGGTAATTTTCTTTAAGAAAATACCTTTCGATGAACTGGGTTTTGCTTTTTTTAATGCAATCAATAATGTCTCTAAATTTAACTTTAAGTCTTCTGGAGAAAACGCTAAGGTACCAATTGAACAATGTATAATACCGGCCTTATCGGTTCGATATCTTGCTTGCCCTGCTTTAACATTTTTAATCGCTGTTTCTACATCGGCGGTTACAGTACCTACTTTTGGATTCGGCATCAACCCACGAGGACCTAAAATGGGGCCCAACTTACCTACTAATGACATGGCATCAGGCGTTGCAATAACGACGTCAAAAGGAAAATCCCCTGCCTGCGCTCTTGCCGCTAAATCGTCATATCCAACCGCATCAGCGCCCGCCGCTTTAGCTTTGTCTGCATTGACGCCTTGCGTAAAGACAGCTACTTTAACCGTTCTGCCTGTGCCTTTCGGTAATAAAACAGCACCGCGTACCGCTTGTTCTGTTTTTTTAGGGTCAATACCTAAATTAACACTCACATCAACGCTTTCTACGAATTTCACTTTTGATAAAGACTTTAATTGTTCAAAGGCTTCTTTTGCCGCATAAGCAATCCCTGTTTTTACCGTATTTCGAATTGCTTGCATTCTTTTTGATATTTTAGCCATTACTGAATTTCCTCCACATCGACGCCCATGCTTCTTGCTGTGCCTGCTATGGTTCGCATGGCTGCTTCAATACTAGCCGCTGTTAAATCCGGCTGTTTGGTTTCTGCAATTTTTTGAACTTGAGCGCGTGATAACTTACCCACCTTATCTTTATTCGGCACGGCACTGCCTTTTGGCAATCCAAGCTCTTTAATAATCAATCCTGAAGCCGGCGGTGTTTTTGTGATAAAAGAAAAACTGCGATCCTCATAAACTGTAATGATCACTGGCACCTTAAGCGCCTTGTCCATTTCTTTTGTGGCTTCGTTAAATGCTTTACAAAAATCCATGATATTCACACCCTTTTGGCCTAAAGCCGGTCCGACGGGTGGACTTGGATTTGCAGCGCCAGGCTGGATCTGCAATTTAATATATGCCGTTATCTTTTTCTTTTTTGATGGTTTCGCTGCCATAGTTTTACCTCTAAATATGGGTATTAACGCTATTTTTTAAATTCGGCTTATGCAAATAACAATGGGCCTTGTTAAAAAAACAGCTCCCCTAAAATATTACCCTTTCTCCACTTGGTTGAATTCTAATTCAACCGGCGTTGATCGTCCGAAAATCAATACCGCGACTCGTAAACGATTCTTCTCGTAATTGACTTCTTCAACAACACCATTGAAATCGGCAAAAGGTCCATTAATGACACGAACCACTTCGCCCACTTCATAAACAATCTTCGGTTTCGGCTTATCTTCACCCGCCTGCATCCGATTAAAAATTTCATTCACATCATTTTCACTCAAAGGCGCTGGTTTATCACTCTTTCCACCAATAAACCCGAGCACTTTCGGCACTGATTTCACTAAATGCCAGGTATCATCATTCATCACCATGTTAACTAACACATATCCCGGAAAATATTTTCGCTCGCTCGTACATTTTTGTCCGCGCCGCATTTCAACTACTTTCTCTTTCGGTACCATGATCTCGCCAAAACAACCTTCCATTTGCTTCTGTGCTGCCCGCTGTCTTAACGCATTCATAACGTATGTTTCGGCGCCAGAAAAAACATGAATCGCATACCATTGCATTTTATGATCTGCCGATGCTTGGTCATTTTTTTGTTCATTCATTGTCATACCCCTGTCCTCTTTAACCGGTCAGACTTGCGATCAACCACATCAAAATAGAATCGATCGCCCATAAAACACACGCTAATACAATCACCATCAAAAGAACAATCAAGGTGGTTTGAAAAGTTTCATGTCGTGTCGGCCATACTACTTTACGCAATTCGCCTCTGGCATCGCCATAAAATTTCCAAAGACGTTTGCCTTGCGCTGTTTGTAACGCAATGAAAACGGCTATGCAACTTAGAATGATCCAGCCAACAATACGCAATGGCAAAGGCTGCGATGAAAAATAAAAATTAGCCGCAATACCTGCGCCGATCAAAATAACGACTAAAATCCACCGAAAAATATCTAATTTATTTTTTGTCTGGCTTACTTTACTACTCACGTGCAATCAATCCTCTAGGGCGATTATTTCTTTTCGCCTTTGTATTTCTTTGAAAGTCATCCTTCCAATATTTTCTAAGGTATACCTCATTAAAGACAGTATTACCACAAATATTGGCAGGCCAGGAGGGAATCGAACCCCCAACCTGCGGTTTTGGAGACCGCCGCTCTGCCAATTGAGCTACTGACCTACCTGTAAATAGTTACTCAATAATTTCCGTGACGACACCGGCGCCGACAGTTCGGCCCCCTTCTCGAATCGCAAAACGTAACCCTTTTTCCATCGCGATCGGCGCAATCAAGGTAATGACTATCTTGATGTTG
>Ga0209319_1001672_pt1 | contig 16813 bp, 16 predicted proteins | sample RifGroE2_FD_184000 | JGI IMG/M metagenome (GOLD analysis project Ga0209319, IMG submission 184000) | Groundwater microbial communities from Rifle, Colorado - Groundwater E2 (SPAdes) (version 2) | ecosystem: Environmental > Aquatic > Deep subsurface > Groundwater | place: Rifle, Colorado, United...
TCGTCGTGGCCCTTTACTTCCTTTTGGTCTTCCCATTATGATTCCTCCTTAGTTTTATCATATGAAAAAGTAGACAGGCTTCAAGATATGTTTTCTTGACTGTCTACTTTTAGTTTACTCCTTCAAATTAATACGTTTTAATGTCGGTGTTTCAGTCTTTTTCACTCGCGCATTCGTCATTCTCGTCATTTAATCATGTTTCAACACGAATCGCTCAACCTGTTTATAATGTAATTAAAGATGAATGACAGAGAAAGCGAGATGAACGATTCATGTCGAAGACGATCCAGGAAGCCATGGATCTGGCGGCGAAAGAAGCGAAAAGAACGATGCGTGAAGGGATCGGTGGACCGTTCGGGGCCGTGATCCTCACTGCGGACCATGAATTGGTCTGCGTGGCGTCCAACACCGTCCTGCGCGACCACGACCCGACGGCGCATTCCGAAATCAACGCGATCCGAAGCGCAGGCAAAACACTCAATACCCATGACTTAAGCGGATGCATCCTGGTCACCACCTGCTACCCGTGTCCGATGTGCCTGAGCGCCGCCTTATGGGCGAACATCGCGACCATCGTCTACGGATGCACGGCCAAGGACGCCGCGATGATCGGCTTCCGGGACGATTTCATTCATCAGTATCTCGTAGAACCCGAGAAAAACGCGGAACTGGTGAGAATTTTCCAAAGCGACCCTGAGAAAGGGTTGTCGCTCTTCAGAGAATATCACGAGTCCCGAAGTGAAATGTACTAAAAAACCTGTCGGCTTGCGTCGACAGGTTTTCTTATTCTTTCGGTTTCGATTCGATGGGTCGCGCGGGGATCCCGGCGACGGTCTGAAAGTCTTCGACATCGCGGACGACCACGGCGTTGGCCCCGACCCGCGAGTAATCGCCAAGCCGGATCGGCCCAAGGATCTGCGCCCCCGCACCGACGGTGACGTTGTCGCCTAGGGTCGGATGGCGTTTGACTTCATCCAGGGTCGTGCCGCCCAAGGTGACGTTATGATAAATCAGGCAATCGTCGCCGATGATCGAAGTTTCGCCGATGACGGTACCGAACCCATGGTCGATGAACAAACGGCGACCGATGGTCGCCCCGGGGTGGATTTCGATCCCCGTCCAGAAGCGTCCCCACTGACCGAAAAGCCGGGCGATGAAGAAGCGATGATGACGGTAGAAGAAATTCCCGATACGGTAGAATCCCAAGACATGGAAGCCGGGATAGAGGAAAACCACTTCCCAGACGCTTTTGGCGGCCGGGTCGCGGGTATAGATCGATTTTGCGGTATCCCACATCTTTTTCATAGAGACCATCCTTTGCGAGACATTAGTCTATCACATCCACTTCCGAAAAGGAAGCGATTCATTCCAAGGGGAAGAGTTTTTCGACGACCGTTTCGAATTCTTCGCTGACGATCTCTTCGACCTGCCCTTTATCCGCCATTTCGTTGTATTCGGGACGGATGGGGAGTTTGGCCAGAATCGGAAGATCATAGGTCGATGCGAATTCTTCCAGTCTGCTTTGACCGAAAGGATACATCCTTTCCCCGCAGTGTCCGCATTCCATATAACTCATGTTTTCGACGATCCCGAGGATCGGGATGTTCATCTGGTTCGCCATCGAGACGGCTTTGGAGACGATCATCGAGACAAGGTCCTGGGGGGTGGTGACCAGGATGATCCCTTTGAGGGGTAAGGATTGGTAGACGGTCAAGGGGACGTCCCCTGTGCCCGGAGGCATGTCCACGTACATCACGTCCACGTCGCCCCAGAGGACGTCGGTGTAGAATTCTTTCACGGCGTTGCCGATCATGGGACCCCGCCATAAGACGGGGGTGTCTTCGTTCTCCAACATCATGTTGGAACTCATCAGTTCGATGCCGGTGGCCGTGATCGCGGGATAGATACCCTCTTCGTCGCCCCGTGCGTTTTCTTTAATACCGAACATCCGTGCCATCGAAGGTCCGGTGATATCGCCGTCCAGGATCGCCGTCTGTAATCCCAAACGTTGGGTATGGGTCGCCAAGAGGCCGGTGACGGTCGATTTACCGACCCCGCCTTTCCCCGAGACGATGGCGATCATCGATTCGATCTTAGTTGATTTCTTCGGACGTGCGAAGAAGGGGTTGAATTTTGGATCCAGTGTTTTTTCGCTCATGGTTCTCCCTTAAGAAAACCCCGTCGCAACGGGGTTGGTTTCGTTACCATGCCATTTTAGCATAGAACCGTTCTTGATTCTATTCTTTCGAACCGTAGTAGGCTTGACGCAGGATTTCCTTCATGTCGTTGACTAAAGGTAGACGCGGGTTGCAGGGGGTGCATTGGTCTTCATAGGCCAGCATCGCGACCAGGTCGAGATCCTGCTTGAAGGCATCTTCACTTATGCCCTGATCGGCCAGGGTCATCTTGATGCCGATGCTTTTGGCCAATCGGTCGCAGGCGTCCGCATAGGATTTGACGCCTTCTTCCGGGGTGCTCGCGGGCAGACCCAACATCTTCGCCAAGGTCTGGTATTTTTCATCGGCTTTGTAGTAGTTGTATTTCGGCCAGGTCGCCGGTTTGCTGGGGAAGGTCCCGTTGTAGCGGATAACATGCGGCATCAGGATCGCGTTGGCTCGTCCATGGGGCACATGCCAGGTTCCGCCGATTTTATGGGCGAGGGAGTGGTTGATGCCCAGGAAACTATTGGCGAACGCCATCCCGGCCATCGTGGAGGCGTTGTGCATCTTCTCGCGCGCTTCCGGATCGTTTTTTCCGTTGGAAACGGCGCGGGGTAGGAATTCGAAGACCATCTTGATGGCTTGCAGGCAAAGTCCGTCGGTGAAGTCGCTGGCTAGTGTTGAAACATAGGCTTCCGTCGCATGGGTCAGCACGTCCATCCCGGTATCCGCCGTCACGCCGGCCGGCAGGTTCATCGTCAAGGTCGAGTCGACGATCGCGACCGTGGGAGTCAAAGAGTAATCGGCTAAAGGATATTTCTTATTGACGCGCTTGTCGGTCAAGACCGCGAAGGGCGTCACTTCGCTTCCCGTCCCCGACGTCGTCGGAATGCAGACGAGCTGCGTCTTCTTGCCGAGTTCCGGATAGCGGAAGGCGCGTTTGCGGATGTCCATGAACTTCTGTTTCAAATCGTCGAAGTCGACTTCCGGATGTTCATAAAACAACCACATCCCTTTCGCGGCGTCCATCGGGGATCCGCCGCCCAACGCGATGATGGTATCGGGCTTGAACGACTGCATCAGTTCGAACCCTTTACGGACGGTTTCAAGCGAAGGATCGGGTTCGACGTCGCAGAACAGTTGGATCTGCACTTTCTTGCGGCGCAGGTTGAGTTGGTCGACGATCTTGGCGTAATAGCCCAGATCGACCATGGAGCGGTCGGTGACCACGAAGACGCGTTCGATGTCCTTCATTTGCTGAAGGTATTGGATGGAATTGCGTTCGAAGTAGATCTTCGAGGGGATTTTGAACCACTGCATATTGTTGTTACGACGTCCGATGCGTTTGATGTTGAGGAGGTTGATGGCGGAAACGTTGTTGGAGACGGAGTTGTGTCCGTAGGATCCGCAGCCTAAAGTCAAGGACGGGATGAAGGCATTGTAGACGTTGCCGATCCCTCCGAAGGTCGCCGGCGAGTTCCAGATGATGCGGATCGCCTTGCATTGCTTGCCGAATTCATCCGCGATCTTCTTGTCTTCCGTATGGATGGCCGCGGAGTGGCCCAAGCCGTTGTATTCGACCATTTCGCGGGAATAACGGATGCCTTCCTCGGTCGAGGTGCTGACGATGAACGCCAGGACAGGGCTGAGTTTTTCTTTCGTGCAAGGTTCCTTCAAGCCGATTTCGGAAACCTTCACACCCAGGATGATCGTGTTGGCAGGTACCTTGAATCCGGCTTGTTCGGCGATCCACAACGCCGATTTCCCGACCACGTTGGGGTTGAGGTTGGCCGAGGGCGTACAGGCGCCGCTTGTCGACGTACAGCCGAACATATACGTTTCAAGCTTGGCTTTTTCTTCTTCGCTGACGAAGTAGACCCCGTAGCGGGTAAAGAGTTCAAACGATTGCGCGGCGATTTCCTGATCCAGGACGACGCATTGTTCGGAGGCGCAGATCATCCCGTTGTCGAACGCCTTCGACATCACGATGTCGTTGACGGCCTGACGAACGTCACACGTCTTTTCCATATAGGCCGGAACGTTTCCGGCACCGACGCCCAACGCCGGTTTACCGCAGGAATACGCCGCCTTCACCATGGCGTTGCCGCCGGTCGCCAGGATCGTGGCGACCCCGTCGTTGTTCATCAAAAAGCCGGTGGCTTCTTTGGAAGGCGTTTCGATCCATTGGATGCAATCGGCCGGTGCGCCGGCTTTGACCGCCGCGTCGCGGACGATGCGGGCGGACGCGGCGGAACAGTTCTGCGCCCCGGGATGAAAGGAGAAGATGATCGGGTTGCGTGTCTTCAGCGCGATCAGGCACTTGAAGATCGTCGTGGACGTCGGGTTGGTGACGGGCGTGATCCCGGCGACGACGCCGACCGGTTCCGCGATTTCGGTGATGCCGGTGACGTCGTTCTCGCTGATGATCCCGCAGGTCTTCAAATGACGCATGTCGTTGACGACGAATTCGCAGGCGAACAGGTTCTTGGTCGCCTTGTCTTCAAACACGCCCCTCCCGGTCTCTTTCACGGCCATAAGGGCTAATTCGCCATGTTGGTCCAAAGCGGCGACCGAAGCTTTCGCGACGATCAGGTCGACTTGTTCCTGGTCGAGTTCGCGGAACTGATCCAGCGCGACCAATCCCTTCTGGACCAAGGCATCGACTTCCAGTCTTACTTTTTCTTCAAACGAGAGCACGGTTTCATTGGTGGGTTCTACGGTCGGATTCGTTTCTTTTTTTGCCATGTGTTTGTCCTCTTGTGATTTGTTACTCTTTTCACGAGCACAGTTTACCAACCCCGATTTCCCTTGTCAAGCGTTTTGTTTATTATTTCACAAGTAATCGCTTTCATTTTTTCAAGTGATTTACAACCCGATTCCTCTACCAAAAATAGAACATGTTTCCCTTTCTTTTTCACAATGTCCGTTAAAAAGAAAAAGCCCTTCCGGGCTTTACTTCTGGAAATCCGGCGCCGAGAAAATCTTCCCGGAACCGAAGTCGCAACTGAAACTCGTGATCTTCTCCCCGCTTTGGGTCGCAGTGATCGTGCAATCGACCAAGGTCGGAACTTCCGCTTCCTCCCCTTTCGCCTCATAGACCGCCAAGGCGTATTCGAAGTACTTCGTACGGCAATTCGCCTGATGCGTCGCATCGATCGCAAGTTCGAGATGGTGGAGATAGCGCGGGATGATCAGGGCGGCGAGAACGGCGAGAATGGCGAAAACGATGAGAAGTTCGATCAAGGTAAACCCCTTGGATTTCAACATTGGTTTCATCCGACTTCCCCCTATGACTTAATTCTGATTCCTAAAAATTGATTTGTCAATGTGAAATGTTTATCAGATGTCAAAATCACCAACAAAAAAGGCAGGAATTACCCTGCCGATTTCTGTTTGAATTATGTAGTAATTATTCTTTATCTTCCGGCAACAACAGATTCAGCGTCACGCCGACGATCGCGGCAAGCGCCGTTCCGGACAACGTGGCCAATCCGACGAATTTGAAGGCCGCCCCGCCCAGTCCGAGAACCAGCATGGAAGCAGCGATGATGATGTTGCGATGTTTCGAGAAGTCGATCTTTTCATCGATCATGACACGCAACCCGTTGGAGGCGATGAAACCGTAAAGCAAGATCGACATACCGCCGAGAACCGCCCAGGGAATCGTACTGATCAAAGCCGATACTTTGGCGACGAAACTTAACACTAAGGCCAAAACAGCAGCTCCGCCGGTCACCCATACCGATGCGACGCGGGTCAACCCGACGACGCCGGTGTTTTCACCATAGGTCGTATTGGCCGGACCCCCGACGAAGGCCGATACCGCGGTCGCGATCCCGTCCCCGATCAAGGTGCGATCCAGACCAGGATCTTTCAAGAAGTTTTTACCGCAGATTTTACCAAGCACGGTATGGTCTCCGATGTGTTCCGAGATCGTAACCAAGGCGATTGGTACGATGACCCAGGTTTCAGAACCGAAATAGAACGAATACGTGCCGAAGCCGGCGACTTTGAACGGGAACAAGAATGCGGGGAAAGCGAGCCAATCCGCTTTTGCGATCGGGGAGAAATCGACGATCCCCAACAAAGCGCCGCAAACATATCCGGCCGCGATACCGATGATGAACGGAATGATTTTGAAGAAGCCTTTCCCAAACGACATGACGACCGCGGTGACGACAAACGTCACGACCGCCGTCAGCATGACTCTCCAATCACCCGACGTCGTGAATCCGGCCGACGAAACGGCGACACTCGCCAAGCCCAAGCCGATGATCATGATCATGGGACCGATGACGATGGGAGGAAGGATACGGTCGACCCAACCCTTACCGATCAATTTTACAAGTAACGCGACTGCGACATAAACCAAACCGACAAGAATCAATCCGGTCTGCGCAGCGGAGAAATCCCCGCCCAACGCGTCACGGGCGATGATGACCGCCGTGATATAGGCAAACGAAGAACCAAGATAGACCGGGACTTTCGCCTTTGTGGCGACGATGTAGATCAGGGTTCCGACACCCGAACCAAACAATGCGACGGATACCGGAAGACCGGTCAAGATCGGGACCAGGACGGTTGCGCCAAACATCGCGAACACATGCTGGAAGCTCAGGACGAACCATTTGGCAACCGGGGGTTTCTCCTGAACATCGTACAATAAATCGTTTTTCTCCATGTTTCTCTCCTCTTTCTTGATCCTTTACGAAAAAAAGGATCCAATGATGGTACTTGGATCCCTTAACGGAAGTTTAAGTTGAACCTTTTCAATCTCTCTGGATTGATTTAAAGGACCTGTACTGCCGTTGATTATAGCATATCCAAGAACATCAGACAATACGATTTTATGAACGTTATTACTTTTTTCACCAAGGATCGACGGTGATAAAGAAAGGATCCCGACGAATCGGGATCCAAAGGTTCTAGATGGCCATGAAGACGAAATTCAAGACGAACAGCGCGGCGGCGACGCCGAGGATCGGATGGATTTCCTTCACTTTTCCTTGGACGACTTTGATCACGACATACGAGATGAACGCGAAGCCGATACCGTAGGAAATGTTGTAGAAGAACGCCATGAAGGCGGCGGCGAAGAACGCCGGGACGGCTTCCGCGAAATCGGTCCAGTTGATGTCGGCGAAGGCACCGGCCATCAAGACCCCGATGACGACCAAGATCGGTCCGGTGGCGGATGCCGGGACTAAACCGACAAACGGAGCGGCGACGATGGAAACCAAGAACAACAGAGCGACGACGACGGCGGTCAAACCAGTGCGTCCGCCTTCTTCGATGCCGGCTGCGGATTCGATGTACGTGGTGGTGTTGGACGTACCGAGCAGAGCGCCGACCGAAGTCGCGATCGCATCGGCGAACAACGCTTTATCCATACGGCTGGAGAAACCTTTTCCGTTTTCAAGCGCTTTTTCGTCTTCTTCCGAGAAGATACCCGTACGACGACCGGTACCGATGAAGGTTCCGATGGTGTCGAAGGTATCCGATAAGCTAAAGGCGAAGATGGTGGTCAGAACGACCGGAAGACGGGTCGGATCCGCGAACAAGGTCGGAAGACCTTCCGTGACGGCTTTACCGAAGATGCCGCCCAAAGCGGTGAAGGCTGCGCCGACGGCGTTGGGGTCGATGTTGGCGGTCGCGAAGTTGACGACGCCCAGGGGGATGCCGACCAGCGTCGTGACGACGATGGAAATCAACATCGCGCCTTTGACCTTACGGGCCATCAGGACGATCGTCAGCAACAAGCCGAAGATGAACAAGACTTGCGAGGGCGATTTGAACGCCAACAGTTCGGTGTAGCCCGTACCGAATTCGGTGAACGGAGCCAACAAAAGCATTTTGGCATCGTTGAAGCCGATGAATGCGATGAAGAGACCGATCCCGCCTCCGATGGCATGTTGGAGGGATACCGGGATCGATTTAACGATGTGTTTGCGTACGCGGGTGACCGTGATGAAGATGTTGATCAAACCGCAGATGAAGACCATCGCCAACGCTTCGTACGGGGTGAATCCCAAACCGAAGACGACGACGAAGGTGAAGAAGGCGTTCAATCCCATCCCCGGCGCCAAGGCGTAGGGAACGTTTGCGAACAAGCCCATGATGAGGGTCGCGATCGCGGAAGCGAAGATCGTCGCGAGGAAGACGGCACCCCTGTCCAATCCGGTCATCGATAGAATGCTCGGATTGACGATCAAAATGTAAGCCATGGTGAAGAACGTCGTAAAACCGGCGACGACTTCGGTACGGAAAGTGGTTCCATACTGTTTAAATTTGAAAAATTTCTCCATGTTTCTTTCTCCTTTTTCTGGTTATTTAACAGTAACAAACAAAAAAAGCCGGGAAGAAACCGACTTGATGGGATCAACGACAAAAAGTGCGATGATCCGTACCAGTGTTTTCTTAACCACAGTAGTCGGATCGTTTACGGTGATCCGGTAGAAACTGTCTGACCATATTTCAGACATTATATTGAAGGTTAATGTTAAATACTTTCAAAGTATACTGAAAAAGGAGGGCTCCGTCAAGGTGCTCTCCCATATTTTTACATAATTTATCGCGGCTTCATCTCTTTCTTGGCCGCGCCGAGGAAGTAGATCGCCAAGCCGAGATAGAACGGCACCAATCCTGCGATCAGAGCCCAACGCAGCGGGTTCTCGATTTCGTTGCGACGGGCATCCATAAAGACATAGTAAGCGATCAAGACCGGTGCGATAAGCAGAAAGACGACGGCAAGCAAAACAATCAACCAGGTTTCCATACTTCAATCTCCTTTATCCACATTCTACTCCTCTTGCGTTTTGACTTCCATCGTTTCATAAAGGAGATGGAATTCCTTTTTATCGAAATGTTTCATGGTGAGGGTGAAGAAGAGGACGATCGCCCCGATGCCTGCGACCATCGCCCACGCCTGTCCGATCGGAAGACGATCCGCCACCGCACCGAAGACGACCTGACCCAGACCGCCGATCACCATCGCCCCCAAGGAGAAGACGGCGGAGACCCTGCCGCGATGCGACGCGGGGATCCGGACGGTGAAATACGCGGAACGGGATAAGGTGTTGACGATCTCGCCCCAGGTGAACAAGGTCATCCCGACATAGAACATCGGGATGATGAACGGGAAGATCCCGTAGAAGGACATGCCCAGGACGAACAAGACGGTACCGATCGCGATCTTGTCGATCTCGCGGATCTTCCGCATCCATTGGGTCAGCAACGGCGTGAAGAGAATGACGATCAACCCGTTGAAGCTTGAAAGCATACCGTAGATTTTCGCCCCGTTGTCCGCGTATTGGGTGTCGAGTTGGATAGGAAGAAGGATGTTGGTCTGCATATAGAGTAGTCCGCCTAAGGCGGAAACCAAGAGATAGAGAATCAGGGACTTCTTCGCGACGATGAACGACCATCCCGAACCGCTCTCTTCCGGGGTTTCATAGATGCCCAAGGTTTCTTCCACATACCCGATTTTCTCGTCCTTGATGAAGACATGGATGAAGATCGTCCCGATCAGGGTCGTCAATCCGTCGAGGATGAACGCGAGCCATAAGAAATCCTTGAAGAGGAAACCGCCGATCGAGGGTCCCAGGATGAACCCGAGGTTGAATCCCAGATAGGTCAAGGAGAAGGCGCGTTGGCGTTGGTCGGGCGTCGATTTGTCGGCGATCAGCGCTTCGTAGGCCGGTCCCTGCATGTTGAAGAAGAAACTGGAAAGGAAGAACAGGAAGATCGTCAGATACGTCAGCGGGATCAGTCCGCAGATGACGTAAAGCGCCACTCCGAGATAGCTGGTCCAGACGATGAGTTTCTTGCGTCCGACTTTATCCGCGAGTTTCCCGCCGATCAAGATCGCCGGCATCATGAACAACTGGGCTCCGACGAAAATCAAGGAGATCGTTCCCAGGCTTAGGTTGAATTTGTTGGAGAGGATGTAGGTCATCAGAGGCCAGATGAACGTCCCGAGGGCGGAGATGACCCGGCCGATGAAAAGGACGTACATTTCCTTTTGCAGACCGCGGTATTGACTGAAGAATTTCATGGAGGCTCCTTCTACGATGATAAGGATGAACTTATGGGGATCGATGGATGGCGGCTGCTTTGCCGCTCATCCACTATATCACTCTCTATGTAGCATTGCAATATAGGTAATGAACGAAGTCGGAAAATCATGAAAAAACCTTCCGCAGAAGGTTATAGTCCAAGGAAACTCAGCAGCCCGTAGGAGATCGACAGCATGATGACGGCTGCGATCAGAACACCGATCGTAATCGACAACATCGCCTTTTTGCGATCCATCTGCAGCGCTTCGGCGATCATCGTGCCGGTCACCGCACCGGTACCCGGCAGCGGGATGGCCACGAAGAGAACCAATCCCCAGAACTCATATTTGGAGACTTCCGCGCTTTTGCTTTGGGCGCGTTTTTTCAGCCGTGTGATCGTCTTGACGAAAAGTTTGTGTTTGAGCGCCCAGTTCAGCACCGCTTCGATGAACATCAGATACAGCGGGATCGGAAGGATGTTGCCCAAGAGCGCGAAGATCGTGGTGGACAGGATCGGTAATCCAAGGAAATAGCCGGCCAGAACCCCGCCGCGCAGTTCAAGGATCGGAAGGGTCGAGATGAAAAACACCAGGGCTTCTTTCGAGATGAGGCCGCCGAACGTTTCGATAAACCAAGTGACGAGGGTTTCTACCATATGTTTACTCCTTAGGTTGGGTACTGCGGATCAGATAGGCCGTCCAATCCAATGCGATTTGATCCATCATTTGTTTGAAGCGGATCATCCCGTCTTCCGCATAGGCCTGTTCGGGTTTGATGTTGGCATAGGAGCGAAGATAGATGCCCTGTTTCAACGCTTCCATTTCGCGGACATGGTCCATCCATTCACGGTCGATGATACGGATCAAGGTGATCCGTGCGCTACGAAGCACCAACGGGTCTTCCGTTGAAAGCGGCGATAGTAGTTGTTTGAACAGGTTGTTGAGGATGTTCTTGCGATTCTTGTCTTCGACGAGTTTGCGTCTCGCCCCTTCGTCCAACCCGATGCCGATTTCACGCAATTGGGCGACCCAGGGGTCTTTATCCCCGATGCCCCACGTTTTCGGATCCCCTTCGAAGAGTTTTTCCGGAATCCGCTTCGTCATCGTTTCGATCGTCGTCAGGATTTCCTCGCTGTCGACCAATTGATTACGCCACGTGTAGATGCTTTCACGTTGTTTCCGCATGACTTCGTCGTATTCCAAGGTTTTCTTACGGGAATCGAAGTGTTGCCCGACCGCGTAGTTCTGGATCTTGTCGATCCAGGCATTAAGCTGGGAAGTGATTTCTTTCCCTTCGAGGTAGGGTCTCAGTTTATCCTGCATGTATTCGCTGGCGTATTTACGGATCAGTTCATCGTCCAGACTGACGAAGAACTGGGCGAGTCCGGGATCGCCTTGACGACCCGAACGCCCCCGTAATTGATTGTCGATGCGGGCGGATTCATGGCGCGCCGTCCCCAGGACGACCAAGCCGCCCAAATCCGCGACACCCGGCGCCAGTTTGATGTCGGTTCCGCGACCCGCCATGTTGGTGGCCACGGTGATGGCGCCTTTGGATCCGGCGCGGGCGATGATCCCGGCTTCAAACGCATGGTTCTTGGCGTTGAGGACTTCATGCTTCAAGCCTTTCTTATCCAAAAGACGCGATACGATCTCGGAGACTTCCACGGACAGGGTGCCGACCAACACCGGTCGCCCTTCAGAATGAAGTTCCTGGATCCGCTCGACCACCGCGTCGTATTTCTCGTGCGCTTTGCGGAACACCCTGTCCGGCAGTTCTTGACGTATGACCGGTCTGTGGGTCGGAATCGGGACGACGCGCATATTGTAGACGGTGAGGAACTCGGGTTCCTCGGTCTTCGCCGTCCCCGTCATCCCGCACAAATGCGCATAGAGTCTGAAGTAGTTCTGATAGGTGATGGTCGCCAGGGTCAAGGTTTCCCCTTTGATCTGGATGTGCTCCTTCGCCTGGATGGCTTGGTGGAGCCCGTCGGAATATTGTCTTCCCTGCATGACTCGACCGGTGAACTCGTCGACCAGGTGGATGTCCCCTTCCCCGACCACATATTCCACGTCTTTCTTCATGAGGTAGTTGGCTTTGAGCGCCTGTTTGACGGCGTGGACGACCGTCACGCCTTCTTCGCCGTACAGGTTGGGCATATTGAAGGAAGTCTCCGCCTTACGGATCCCGCTTTCACTGAGGAAACAGGCGCCGTGCTGGACATCGATGACGTAATCGTTGGGGGAAAGGTGTTTGGCGAAATGATCCGCCAAGCGATAGATGGGATTCTCGGCTTGTTCGGAACCGGAGATGATCAAGGGGGTCCGTGCTTCGTCGACCAGGATCGAATCGACTTCGTCGATCAGCGCGTAGGCTAAAGGGCGAAGGACGCGCTGGCTGGGCGCGACGACCATGTTGTCGCGCAGGTAATCGAAGCCCAGTTCGGAGTTGGACGTGTAGGTGATGTCGCACGCATAGGCGTATCTTTTTTCTTGAGGGAACAATCCGTTCTGGTTCAACCCGACGGTACATCCCAAAAACGTGAAGATCTGACCCATCCATTGGGAGTCGCGTTGCGCCAGGTATTCGTTGACGGTGACCACGTGGACGCCTTTACCTTCCAGACTATGAAGATAGATCGGCATGATCGAGGTCAAGGTCTTCCCTTCCCCGGTTTTCATTTCGGCGATGTCGCCCTGATGGAGGACATACGCCCCCATGATCTGCTCGGGGAACGGACTTTCGCCCAACACCCGGACGGCGGCTTCACAGACGGTCGCAAAGGCTTCGGGCAAGATCTTATCCAAGGTTTCGCCCGAGGATAGGCGTCGACGATAGGCTTGCGTTTGGTCGCGCAGCTCTTCATCGCTCCGCTGACGTTCTTTAATACGGTAGCCCTCGACGGCTTTGGCGACCTTCGAGGCTTTGGCAAGGATACGGTGATCGGGATCGATCACGAGTTTCAGTAGGTTGGTCATGGGTTCTCCTTTTGGTTGTTTTCATAATGAAAACAAGGCTAGGGAGCCCGTGCGACCAAGACATGCCGATAGATGCGGGGCATCCAGCGAAGCGTTCGTTCCGGATACGCTATGGCAAGGACACTGTGATGGTTCGAAGGGGTTCTTGGTTCCGACATCAACGCAGGCATCGAATAGAGGGCCGACTTGATTACGGAAGCGGAAGCATCGACACCGGATTGATCGATCCATTGTGAGTTCTCATCACGCAAGTCCTCGATGAACCGTTGCGGCGTCGGTAGACAGATGAAGCCCGTAACGACGAAAAACCCGATCAGGATCGGTAGGATGGTTTTCAAGTTTCGTTTCGTTACGTTGTTGTGCATGTTAGCGTTGGCGGGCGATAAAGACGACGCCCAGCGTCTGGGGACCGGAATGGGTCCCGATGATCGGTCCGATGTCCCGGATCAGGACATCGCATTCCTTGTTTTCTTCTTCCAACATCGCTTTGAGTTGGCAGGCTTCGTCATACGCGTCGCAATGGACAACGCTGACCAGCGAAGGGTCGTCGCAGGTCAAACGAAAGTTCTCTGTTAAGCGTCGCATGGCGGTCTTGCGTCCGCGTACCTTGTCGACGGGGACCAATCTCCCCTCCTCGTCGCATCGCAATATCGGCTTGATCTGCATCAGCATCCCCAAGAGCGCCTGCGCGTTTGACAAACGTCCGCCGCGGGCAAGATGCTGAAGGTCGTCGACCGTGAACCAATGCGCGATCTTGTGGCGAAGTTGGTCGGCATAGCGCGACGCTTCTTCAAGTGTAGCACCCTTTTGTTTCATTTGCGCGGTTTTTACTACCAAGAGCGCTTCCCCGTAGGTCGCCGACAAGGAATCGACGACGACGATCTTCGCCTGGGGATACGCTTCCAATACTTCGTTGCGGGCGACCCAGGCGTTTTGAAACGTCCCGCTGAGCGCCGAAGCGAATCCGATATACAAAATGTCTTTCCCTTCTTTCACCAAGGCTTCGAAGCAATGGTGGAAACGATAGATGGAAACCTGCGACGTCGTCGCGTTGGGAAACTGTTTCAACTTCTCGTAAAACCCTTTGACATCGAAGACCGTGTCCGGATGGAACTCGAATTCTTCCTCGCCGATCTTCACGTTCATCCCTAAAACCTTGATGCCGTATTTCCGGCAATCTTCGGCGCTCAAATCGCTTGTCGCGTCCGTCAAAATGACATACTCGTTCATGTTAACCCCCTGTTTTGATTCTTTTTCCAAACAATTCATAGACGATGACTAAACCCAATAGATTCAGAAATAGATCGTCCACATCCAACGATCCGCTCATCGTCACATATTGGACGACTTCGACCAAGACCAAGGTCACGATCCAGAACCGATAGAATCGAAACCTGTTTCTCATTTTCGGATAAATCAGCGGGAAAAACAAGCCATACAGCGCAAATACCGCCAAATTTCCGAAAACATTCACCCAAACCCGCCGGAACGAGATCGCTCCGATCGAATATTTGTAGAAGTAGTTGTTGATGGTCGCAAAGAGTTCAAGATTCACATTGTCTTTCATGCGTTGGACCAACACGTCGAATCCGCCTTGGGTGATCCACGAAAGATCGATCGTGCGGTTGGCATAAAACAGTAGATAAGCGATGTAGACGGTGTACCCGAAGATCAGCAATGTGATCAGCGTAAGGTATCGATTCTTCATGATCCCATCCCTTTCATTTTCGGATTTGTTTATTATAGCACGCTTCCGTGGAAATTAAATGAACGATTGTGTCGCGATTCCAAACACCGTTCTTCCCGTTTCACGCCCTTCTTCTGTTTTGAACTTCAAATAAAAACCCGGTCTTTCCACCGGATCTTATGGCGTTTTGATGGATTGTTTTAGTCGATCTTCGAATCGTTTAGGATCTTAACCACATCTTGGATAAACGTCAACGTCCCTTCTTCAATCATGTTCTCAAGCTTCTCTTTCGCATCGAAGTCGGGATGATCGACGAGGATCGAAGACAAGATCGCGTCTTCTCCGGGCTTGATCTCGCCACGTTTATATCCAAAAATATCCTTGCCTTCGAGTTGCCGTAAGGTTTCCTTCTGAACGTTCCGGTTGATGGCCCCCAACCAGACTTCGAAGCGATGGTCGGGATGAAGATAAACGATGGCAATCTTGAGTCGTCTCTCTTTGAGGATGGACGGGGTAAACGCAAAGTAGGTCATATCCAGATAACCGGCATACAACGCACTCACGAAATGGTCGGGATGGTTTTGTTCGAGTCGACTGCGTAATGAAGACATGAATTCCAAGATCCCCCGATAAGCACGTTGGATCTTACCGTCTCTTAGCACTTCGGTATATGCCACTACATCGTCGTTGAATGGTTTCATGTTTCCTCCGTTCAATCGCTTCCTTCTATTTCCACTTACCTGTAATCAACCCTAGTATTTTGATATCGATCAAATCTATAAACATATTTCATAGTCTAGTCGATTTTCGGATCTCCTATCATGAGTTGATTCCAATACTCATAGAATGCTTTGTTGATTCTAAATGGCTTTCTTTGCTGAAATGTATTTTTCCTATTATATAAAGTGTGAAAAAGATCATAACTCTCTATCTCTTCAACACCATTGTATCGCAAACTGACTACATCGTGGTATGGCAAATAGTCTGCAAACGAATTTCTAAGATGCGTTGAGAAATCAATCATCTCGCAAACAAGAAGTCGACCATTTTGATAATGATATCTTTCAATATCCACATGATTAACCAACTTCATTTTTTCTTGTAGTGGCAGTTTGTCACTGTAAACACGTGGAAAATATACTGAATCTATTTGCATATTAACATACTCTGAAATCAATCCGTTTTCATTATACTTCATCTGTGATGTGTTGACCGTATTCCTCGGATTCGGTCGCTTACATTCAAAGTTCAATGAAGTTACGATATTCTCATGATAGAAGAATAGTTCCTGTTCGTGAAATCCTTCCCTCTTGTGATGATTTCTCATAATCATCACTAGTTTATTATGCTCATCAAGAAAGTATTCGAATGGACTGTGTTCGTTTCGAGGTCTCTTTAATAGTCTTCCTCTTTTAGTACAACCGACTACCATTTCTCTTGTTGGACTTGGATTCATATAACCATAGTGAAGAGTCGATTCAGTCCCATGAACGATTCTTGCCGTTTTGTGGATATTTTCCTCGATCAGCATAGAAATATCATTCAAATTATCCAAAAACATAAACATCTCTTCGCACGACTTATCGACAAATCCATTCAACTCCTTAGCTAGAATAATTTCCATTGTTGCCTCCGATTTTATTAAGGAATTAAGTCATTTCTTAATCTAATCATTCCTTTGACTATATTCAGTGTATATACTACGTTTATCTTTCAGTCAGATGTCCCTTTCCTGACAACCGATAGTATTTCTTTTTGTCACACATGAAACATATTGCAACCTTTTTGCTGAAGACCTCTTCTTTTTTCATCAGATTGATCCAGCCTAACCGAAAAAAGGTGTTGTTGTAAAAACTCATGATTCTTTGATTTAAATTTCGGAGGCAAATTGTAAGATGAAGTCGTCCACCTAGAAAAACAAAAGCATCACGCACG
>Ga0209319_1001675_pt1 | contig 16796 bp, 14 predicted proteins | sample RifGroE2_FD_184000 | JGI IMG/M metagenome (GOLD analysis project Ga0209319, IMG submission 184000) | Groundwater microbial communities from Rifle, Colorado - Groundwater E2 (SPAdes) (version 2) | ecosystem: Environmental > Aquatic > Deep subsurface > Groundwater | place: Rifle, Colorado, United...
GGCCCAGAAAGCTTTAGCATCAAACGGCACTTGAGTAAAATCCTTCATTTCGAAACCCAGCCAGAACGGAAGGAAAAAGACTGCGCCAATCAGATTTTGATAAGTAATGATGGTAAACGTGTTATAGCGGTGCGACATGCCTTTCAAAGTGCTGGCGTAACCGATAGCTCCCATTACTGCCAAAAATTCGAGCGAAACACCTAACGGTGATGCCGTAAAATTGAACGAAGTGTCGAGTACCACCAGACTAACTCCGAAAAAGGTAATAATCAATCCGTAAAGATTGGTCCGGCTAAGTCTTTCTTTGTAAAAATACCAGGCTGCAATGGGCGAAAACAGTGGTATTGTTGCCACAATAACAGATGCCACCGTTGAAGAAACATATTTTAACCCGTAGCTCTCGCCCATGAAATATAAAAATGGTTCGAAAAAGGCCAGCAAAATGAAAAATTTCAGGTCTCCTGAATGCATTTTTTGCAATTTACGACTGGCAACGGTGAAGATGAGCAATAATCCTGATGAGATTAATAACCTGAATAAAACGGTTGTTAAGGGTCCGTAAGCTTCGTACACCACTTTAACCCAGACAAACGAAAAACTCCAGAATATCATGGATAAAAGAGCTGCTCCAAACGGAACCCAGGATTTATTTTTCATTTTAATTTTCTGATAGAGCCGCAAAAGTATGGATAAATGGGAAGATAAAAAAGTATAAAAAAAATCAGGGCTTCAATTGAGTGAAACCCTGACTATCACAAACAAGGAATTGATTTTTTAGAATTTACCAAATTTTAAAACGAGTCCGATATTGGTTCCTTTAAGAATATCAGGATCAGTGTTTTCGATATCGATATCTGAAGTAAACCGGTAACCAATTGAACCTGCAAGCCTCATGTGACGGGTCATGTTGAATTCGAGTTCGACCGATGGCTCAAAAACAACGTAAACGTCGCTTTTTGAATCATCAAAAACCCAATCATCCCAGTTCTGGTGATCCTGAATATTAGAAATTCCACCAACTCCAAGTAAAACCGGGAAGGAAATATGCACCGGCAATCGTGGGGCGAGAATGGGTTCAAGATAAAGCCCGCCATAACCACCGGCCAGGTTATTGTCTAAATCGTTGTTTAACCAACCGTGATAATTCACATCATTGACAAATCCACAGCCTCCAAGTCCTATGGCAAATGAATGGTCGATGATCCACGAACCTCGTGCACCCATCAGGAAGGCATCTTTGTTGTCAATTGTGGTGTAACTAAACGAAAGGGCGCCATAGCCGCCGTTCCTTCGGTTTTTTGAGAAGATGGTCGAAATCTGGTCGTTGTCATTGTATTCCTGGGCGGTGGCCAATAGGAAACCTAACCCTAAAAAAATCAGGAGTGTTAACTTTTTCATTCTGAATTGTTTAATTGTTGTTTTCTGTTTTCTGTTTTCTTTTTCCTCTTTCCTTATTGCAATTGATTTGTTCTTAGAACGTGTATTTTACCGTGAAAGCGAAATCGAATGGCTGCAGTTGGAAGAAATTCTTTCCGAAGAGATTGAAATAAGGTTTGACTTCAATACCAGCAACAAGTGGTATTTGCGGAATAGTGTATTCAACGGCAGCCAGGGCATCGAGACCTGCAATAGGACCTGATTTGCGGTCGCGGTACAAGGCATTTAAATCAGGGCTGTCGAAATAATAACGGTCGACATACCACGATTCGAACCCGGCATGTACGCCAAAACCATAAACAAACGATAGATCTTCGTTAAAGTCAAATGCATCGGGCATGTGAAATTCTTTCATTCCGGTGAGTTGCAGACCTTGTTTGCGGGTTGATAACAATACTTTGTAGGACTCCAACTCGCCGGAAAATACCCGGTATTCGAACCCGGATGAAATACCGCCACGGATACCGACAGCTTTTCGGGGCCCTTGCGAAAAACCACTAATGGCAAGGAAAGTCAGGATGCTTAAAAAATAAAACTGTTTCATATTAATGTATTTAATTTCTGTCTACGACACTACCCGAACCTGAGATGCTGGTATGAACGACCGGATAATTGATGTAATTGACCCTTCCGCTTCCAGAAATATGCGCATCAATGGTTTCACTTACATTGACATACATATCACCTGATCCGGAAATAGTGGCCAGGCAAATATTTTGTTCCAGGTCGTACGATTTAATTTTGCCGGAACCACTGATCACAAATTCGGTTTCAAATGCATCACCCTCGATGTAAATAGTTCCCGAGCCCGAAACATTGGCTTTAATTTTATCTGTGCTGATTTGAGTGTCAATATCACCTGATCCGGATAAGGTTATCCTGAAATCGTCGCTCGAAAAGCTTCCTGTTTCTATCAAACCCGATCCACTTAAAGTTATACCGTTTAGAACAGGCGTGGTGATGTAAATTTCAATTGGGTCATTGTCACGTAACGAGTACAACCCTTGAGTTCTGATTTTAAGCGTGTTTCCGACTACATCAGTTTCGATATACGGTAATAGATTTGATTCCGCGGTAACTTCGACCGAATATTTGCTACCCGGCACTACCGTAACCAAAAAATCGCCACTTGATGAGATTTGATCGAATCCTGAGGCAGATCTGGATTCCGTTCTTGAAATGCCGTTGCCCTCAACGAAGATATCCTCGACGCAGGAATTTAATCCGAAAAGGATCAGGCATAATGAAAAGAGTAAAGTAATTTTAATTGTTTTCATGGCTTTGAGATTTGTTTTCTGTAATTGTTGTTTTCTGTTTCTATTGACAATGTTTTTTTTGGACGGTTGCAATCGCGTCATTTTTTTTTAGGCAAAAGTGATCGTTTAAAATTTTTTCAGGGAATTGTTGTTATTCAATACACTATTTTGGTCTATGAATGCCATGGAATAAGCATTAACCTTTTTTTGATTGTTTGGGTTATGCGATTTTAAATCGCATTTTATATCGGTATTTCAAGCCGGAAGTGAGGATGATTGCGGAGATCCGCCATCTGGCGGATTAATCTCCTTTTCCAATTCGCGATTAAAAATCGCGGCACCCGCATCTTTCCTTCAGTCCTTCAATCAATACGACAACACATTGGTTTCACCGCCAACTGCATTGATGATGAGCTGATCTTCCTTCATCTTTTTCCCAAAATAGCCGGTATGGCGAACTTTGTTTTCTTTTGAATCAAGCACTTCCTTGTCCTCAACTTTCAATTCATGACCCAATTTCAGATCGGTTTTGGTTTCGGTTATCTGGAAGTTAAACTTAGCCTCAGGATTAAAATACAGGTTCAGGTCGGTCGATCTCGAATCGATGTAAATACTGCTGAAACCGGTTTGAATTTTTTCCATGTCAAGGCTTCCGTAACTCAGCCGCATACTGGCTTTATCTTTTAAATCTGACACAATAAAATGGCTGAAATTTCCATATGCATCCAATTTGTCGGCTATTCGGATCCGGTATTTGTCTCTTCGTGAATCTATGCTAAGATCCGATGAATTCAGAATCTCGAGAGTCGATGATTTGGTTTCGAGCCTGAGCGTACCCGAATTCCTGAGCTGAATGTCGCTGTAATTGCTTATAATCCTGGCATTCATCAGATTGTTGATGGTTGCATCGGCAAAACTTAGGTTCAGGCTAGCCTTTTTGGGAAGGTCACCGCATTTCAGTTTCCCATTACTCAGAATAATCTGTGTCTCGCCTTGAAAATCGCCCATAATAATATCGCCGAATTTGTTTTCGAGCCGCAGTTCATGATCCTCGGGCAGCCAAACGACCAGGTCAATTCGAATACTTCCGTTGGTTTGAAGGATCGTTTCCTTAAACTTCAGGAATTCGCTTTCGATCTGACTTCGGTTTTTGTCAACCATGGTTTTTACAATCAGGTAGTGTTGACTGTTACTGATATCAAAATCAAGATTGTCCAAAGTTTTTTCAAGCTTAATGGGCTTTTTCTCGTTAATTTCCATCCTAAATTTAATGACCACCGAGTCCTTTTTCCAGGTATTCAGTTCGACCTTACCATACTTATTGGTAATGTCGATGCGGGTTTCGGGCTGAATTTTGAAACGCCTGACAAATTCCCTGGTTTCGGTAAACTGCGCGTTAACGATGAGACCGTTCAGTAGAAACGCCCCAATAATTAATAACCTTCCACCTGTTTTGTAAATTTTAGTATTCATAACCTTTTGGTTAGCAATTTATTTGTTCTAAAACATCGTCAACCAGTTTCATCCGGTTTCGGTTGTTGTCAATCATAGCTTCAATCACTTCTTTATTCGAAATATTCTCTTTCAGATCTTTTTTCAATGAAATGTACATGGCTTCCAGTTCATTCAAATCACCTTCAATTTCGCCTTTCAATTCAGGATAAATCTTGTAGCATTTTTGTATTTCAACCAGTTTTCCTGAAACTTCCTGCGCATAAAATGCCTCGGCTTCCATTAATTCCTGAACATCAGGATCGACCTGAACGGCTTTTGCAGTTTGTGCCTGATGTGAGAATCTGAGCTGATAAACAATTGCCGGAACAGCAATGATAACAGCCACTATCGCGGCAACTTTCACCCAGTTCATTCTCCGGATTTTTTGCTTCGGCTGTTCATTCATCTGTCGGCTTATCGATTCCCATATTTTGTCCGAAGGTTCCATCCGGTCAAATTCATGTCGGTTTTCATTTACAAATTCTTCCAATCTGTCTGGTTTCATATCGCTCTTGATTTTGTTTGTTTCATTATTTCGTAAACCCTGCGTTTGGCCCTCATATACTGCGTTTTGGATGTTGATTCGGTGATGTTGAGTATTTGCGAAATTTCACCGTGATCGTAACCTTCGAGCAGGTAAAGCGAGAAAACGATCCGTCCTCCTTCGGGAAGCTGGCTCATGGCATCCAGTATATTTTCTGTGGTGTACAAGGCTTCATCAGGTTCTTCTTCCGCTGAGTCGAAGCGGTGCATTTCATCCACATACTTCAGATCCAGTTTCCGTTTGTTCAGCGCATTAATGCAATTGTGAATAGTGATCGTCTTCAGCCAGGTGCCAAAACTTGATTCGTGCCTGAACGTTTCGAGTTTCTGAAAAGCCTGAACGAAAGCTTCCTGCAGCATATCTTCAGCATCCTCGCGGTTGTTCATCATGCGGAAACACACGTTAAACATCGCCTTGGAATACAACTGATAAAGCTGGTAGCGGGCTTTGTTGCTGCCTTTTATGCTATCGGCTATCAAATCCTGATGTATGAATGCTGTCTGACTCAAATTCTTTAGGTTTCGTAATTAGTGACAACGGAACTTGTAAAGGGTTGCAAGGGAATGAATATTATTTTTCTTTGGGCTGAATAAAATCGACTCCAAAACCCAAAATAAGATGAAATGCGAGGTTATAAACATTGGCATGACCTTCTGAAATTTTAATGTACGAATACGCAAAAGTGGTTTTGGCTTCCGGATTAATATAGAACCGACCACCCAACCGAATTGGTCTGCTAATCGCCACATTAAATACAGGTCCAGTTAAATAATATCCCGTATCCATGTCATCAGTGGAATTTCCAAATTCTTTTCCACGGATGATTGATTCAGGGTGGGCCAGGACAACTCCAACTCCTGCCCGGTATCGAAACGTCTTTTTATCGAAACCACGGTTCACCATGAGTATATTAAATCCATGCGAGATATTGAATTTCTGAACTTCAGGTGTAGTATTGTCCAGATACAGTTTGTGGTGGATAGCCTCAAATTCCCATGATTTGTTGTTTTGCCAGCGACTGAAACGCCAATCCCAGTAAACAGGCAGAATAAGCGATTCAGAATGGTACCGGGCAGTGAGTTTTATATCAGGATAGCTTTGTTGTTTGATTGTTAACGGCATGGGTACATTATACACTTCACCACCATGCAATTCAAAAGTCCAACGCGCCTGAGCCTGCGATGCTGCATATAGAAGGCTAAAAATGAATACTATGAAAATAGATTTCATCATAGTTTCAAAATTAAGCTTTATCTCGGTAATTTTTACAGACGGAAGAAATCTTTGTATTGCCTCCGTTCGCGTTCGACTGAATTCACGCCGAAGTCTAAAGCGGAATGGCAACGGATAAGCTCACAAATGAGATAGTACAATTTATCCTTTGTCGTTTGCCTTCAGGCAACGGATATGAGAGATATTTTTTAACCGACGGGCATTAATTGCTTCCTCGACATCCATCCTCCAAACCGCACACACCTTGTTCATAACAGGTTCAAAATATTATGGATTGCTTGCAAAAATTGAGCTGGAAGAAATGTATATTTGATTATTGTGTTTTGTATGAATGTTAAGGCAAAAACATCAAATAGGCTATGGAAAAGCAAAATTCAGTGAAGCTTTTTGAAAGCAAAAGAATCCGTACCCATTGGGAAAAGGAAGAGGAGCGATGGTACTTCTCTGTAATTGATGTAATCAGTGTTTTAACTGATAGTAGCAACCCTCGTGACTATTGGTTTAAAATGAAAATCAGGGTGAAATTGGCAGATGGTATTGAACTGTCGACAATTTGTCGACAATTCAAACTTGAAGCCCCTGATGGTAAAATGAGGGTAACAGATTGCGCCGATACTCAGCAGCTTTTACGTATTATCCAGTCTATTCCATCGCCAAAAGCCGAGCCATTTAAGCAATGGCTGGCCAGGGTGGGCTACGAGCGGATACAGGAAATTGAAAATCCGGAACTTGCCCAGGAACGCATGAAATTGCTCTATGAACAAAAAGGGTACCCGCAAGATTGGATTGACAAACGGTTACGGGGCATAGCTATCCGGCAGAACCTTACTGACGAATGGAAACAAAGGGGCATCAGTCAGGAAAGGGATTTTGCAATTCTTACCGCGGAAATCTCGAAAGCAACCTTTGGGCTAACTCCTTCGGAATACAAAGAATTAAAAAGGTTAGACAAAAAGAACCAAAATCTGCGTGACCACATGACTGACCTTGAACTTATTTTTACCATGCTGGGTGAAGAAGTGACGACAGAAATTTCACAGAAAGAAAAGCCTGACACATTTGTGGCAAACAAGAAAGTAGCCCGGCGTGGCGGCAACGTGGCCGGAAACGCCCGGCGTGAAACTGAAAAAGAATTAGGGCAAAGCATAATCTCTAATCAGAATTACCTGGATAAAACTCCCGGAAATGAAATAGACTCAATAGAATGACCAATGACTTTTTCCCATTTTTAGCTCTCCCTTTTTCCATGAAGCAACAAGTTTACCGCATCGGCCAGCGAACCTGCCGGAATGACTTCTCCTGAGTTTACAAAGAAGATTTCATCGGCATTTTCAATAGTATTTAGCCTGTGGGCAATGATTACGCGGGTGGTGGTTGCGGGTAATTTCTGAAGTATATTTTCGAGTAATTGTTCGGTAATAGTGTCGATGTTGGCCGTTGCTTCATCTAGAATAAGCAGTTCAGGTTTGCGGAGTACTGAGCGCATAAAGGCAATCAGTTGTTTTTGTCCAAGGCTGATGCCATCGCCGGTAGTCTGAACTTTTGAGTCCAAACCTGAATCAAATCGGCTGAGCAAACTTTCAAGCCCGGACTCTTTAATAACCTCTTCCAAATCAGCGTTCGACAGGTTTTTATATTCCGGATTTCCATAGAGAATATTGTCGCGTACTGTTCCCGTAAACAGGAATGGTTCCTGAAGAATAAACCCGATTTTATGAGCCCGTTCTTCGGGTTGGTAGGTTCGGATGTCCTTCCCATCAAGCAATATCTGGCCTTTGGTTGCATCGTATAATCGCGCAATCAGCGATGCAGTGGTCGTTTTCCCACCACCGGTTGGACCAACAAAAGCATAAGTTTTCCCGCGTTCCAGATTAAAACTGACGTGATGCAGAACTTCTTTCCCGTTGGGATAAGTAAATGAAACATCGCGGAAAGAAAGATAAGATGAAGTGGATTCAACCCTTGTGTCTTCAATGACTTCGAGATTGGTATTAAGCGAAAGGATTTGCGAAATCCGGTCCCAGCCGGCCATAGCAGTTTGAAAACTGGCCCATAATCCAACGGTAAATTTGCCGGTCATAATCAGATAAATACCAAAAGCAAGCACGATTAACTGACCCACATTGGCCGAAAAACTGTAAACAGGCATAAAAATATTGTTGGCCAATCCTGCACTTACGGCAGTTGAATAATTCTTCTGATTGGCCTCATTAAAGCGTTTGCGGAAATAATCGCGCCGGTTAAAAGCGACAATCACCTTAAAATTGTTCAGGCTTTCCTGAATTTCGGCGCTCAGGCCACCGGTACTTTTGAGGTTCGCGGCATTCTTCCTTTTTACCCAGGGAGAAATGGCTTTGGTGAAAATCCAGATGACCAGTGCAGGCAAAAGCGCTGCCGCCCCAAGTTCAGGATTGATTCCGAGCAAAAACATGCCCGCACCAACCATGGTAAAAATGCTGCCAATGAAATTCATCAGCGACTGCGAGAAAAACAGATTTAGCTTGTCTGTATCGTTATTGATGCGTGAAATTAGGTCACCAGCCTTGTTCTGATTAAAGAAATCGACCGGCAGTTCCTGAAGTTTCGTGAATACAGCATTACGCAAACTATAAAGCATCCGCTGGCCAACGCCGCCCATAATTTTTATTTGTAGGTAATTGGTAACAAATGCCGTGAGATAAATCCCAAGCAAAATAGCCGAAAAGACTACGACGCCATGATATTGTTTCGTCTGAATATAGGTGTCGATGGTGTGACCAATCAGGTAAGGTCCTATCAAACTCAGCCAGGCATTGACGAAAATGATCATCATAGCCAGAATGATCGTTCTTTTTTCTTCCCTGATTAATTGCAGCAATTTTTTCAGCGCTGTCAGAGTCGATTTCTTTTGCTCCTTTGCACCAGTGATATCGTTCAGGTTATAGTTCATAGTGGCTGGTGCTTCGTTGTGAATTGGAAATCTGAACGTATTCCATGCATGTTTCCATTAACTCGTTGTGTGTTCCCTGCGCAATTATTTCCCCTTCCATCAGGAGAATAATCTGCTCAAAATGTTTGACTGATGCTATCTTTTGTGTGATCGAAACCAGGGTCAAATCAGGATAATTGACGGACAGATTATTCAGAATTTTTTTCTCTGTCTGGCGGTCAACCCGTGAAGTAAAATCGTCGAGCAATAAAATTTTTGGATTTAAGGCAAGCGCCCGTGCCAGCATAATCCGTTGTTTTTGTCCTCCTGAAAGACTTGTTCCGCGTTCAGAAACAATGGTGTTCAGTTTATCTGGCAACGAATCGACAAAATCTTTCAATTCAGAAGTTTGTATAGCTTTTTCGAGCGATTGGTCAGTTACCTGGTCGCTAAACGCAATGTTTTCGCGCAGACTCATGTTAAAAATAACACTGTCCTGAAGTACAAATCCAACCTGGCTGCGAAACGATTCCTTGTCGTAGTTTTCAATTTCTATTCCGTCGAATAAAATGGTTCCGGCATCAGGTTTCATTAAATCGGTCAGCAAGTTGAGCAGTTGGCTTTTTCCGGCAGCAGTAGGACCGATAATAGCCACTTGTGTTCCGCCCTTTATTGCCAGTGAAATATCTTTCAGCACAGGTTTCTCATCATAAGACAGCGAAATGCTGCGGAGTTCAATATTCCCATGAAGCGCGGCTTTGATGGTGCCGGTTTCAGAAGGTTCAGGGACTTCGAGCACTTCATTGATCCGGCCATAGGATGCCGATGCCTGTGCCATAATGTTGCTCATGAATCCAATCATGATAATAGGAAAAATAAGCAAAGCCAGGTAACTGTTGAATGCTGCGAAATCTCCCAGCGACATTTCCCCTGTAATCACAAAATGACCCCCAAGCATGAGTATAGTTAACATAGCGAGATTGGCCACATAGGTTATTATTGGAATGAGTGTGGCAAAAAGCCGCAGGATGGAAAGTCCCAGATCGCGTGCATTGGTGTTGGCTTCCAGAAATTTATGGTATTCGGATAGCTGCGAGTTAAGGACCCGGATGATTGCCGATCCCATGATGCTTTCGTTAATGACCTTATTCAACCAATCTATATTTTCGCGGCTTCGTTTAAACAGAACCTTTACTTTCCGGATTACCAAATAAAATGCGCCGCCAATAATCGGGATAATGGTAATAATGGGTATCGCCAGTTTATAGTTGATCATGAGCAACAGCACACAGGTTCCGATAATAATAAAAACCGACGAAAAAATGGTAACCACAGCCATCGATACAAACATTTTGATGGAATCGATATCGGAGGTAAGGTTGGTTAAAAGCTTCGATGGGTTCGTTTTCTGGATGTAGGAATAACTTTGCCGTGAAATTTTGTCGGACAAACGGGTTCGCAGATCGCGGGCAACTTTCTCTGATGCGAGTGTTTGTACAATACTTTGTAAATAAGTGAAAAAGAAGATAATAAACGCGGCAACCAAAAACTCCAGAACTACTGTTCTTAAATTAAAATTTCCAGCAGTAAAAGAATCGATTGCCCGTGATATAATTTTAGGTAGCACTAAATTAACTCCATTACTGAGCAAGGCAAATATCACGAGAAAGGAAACCATTCCCCGATATGGCTTCAGCAGGCTAAATACGCTTGGTTTGGATTCCTTTTTACCGGTACCCGGCTGTTTTGACTTACTCATTCTGGAATTGCGCTTGAAAATTCGATCTACAAAGAAACTCTAAAAGAGTGTAAAAGTTTATAATAATTTGAAGAAAAATGCCACAAACCAGAAAGACAACTGTCCAATCGCTTTTCGCATTTTAGCTCAGTCTGACTCCGGGCAAATTAATAAAACACGGCGGCACAGCGGCATAGTAATAATTATCAAACGATTGATAAAATATCCGCTGTGTCACCGTGACGCCGTGTTGATTTTTCAGGATAATCAGGCTTATTTTTCTTTATCCTCTTCTTTGCAGAAGCGATTTGCCCATGGTGGACGGTGCATATGAATATGTTCCTTAAACTGTTCGCGTTCCTCCGGGGTCATGTTTTCCCATTTTTCGTGCATGTACCGCCTGCAACTTTGCCGATGGCCACCTCGGTGATGGCCCCCAAATCCTCCCAGAATGAGCCGTGAAAGAATCATCAGGCCAATGGTTTGCCAAAAAGTGATTTCAGGTAAATGGAACAAGAGCGGCATCAGCCAGTTCCACAAATACATCGTGAAGAACCCAAAAGCCACAAAGGCTGCTATAATCAGGGGTACAAACAAATACCACCTTTTTTTAAATTTTGATTTCATTTTCTGTTATTTACAAGTTTATGTTTTTTAATTCTCTTTTTTCACTCACCCCGAAGTCCGCTGGCGGACTCCCCCCTCTCTACGAGTAGAGAGGGGAAAGACGATCGGGACGATCGGCTGGGGTGAGTCAGCTTAAATACTAAATTTTCCTCACCAGCTTCTTCGTTTTTTGAAGTCCACCTAAAAGTTTAATAATTCGTCATATATAAGCTGAAGCCGTTCACGCAAAACCAAAACTGCATAACGTTTTCTGGAAATGAGCGTATTCACCGTAACACCTGTTTGTTTTGAAATTTCCTTGAATGAAAGGCCTTTCAATTCTGTTAATTCAAAAACCTGACGTTGTTCTTCCGGAAGTTCGTCCAGCGCTTTTTCCAGTTCGATCCAAACCAGCGACCGTAAATAATCGTCTTCGGGAGTGTTTCCATCTTCAAACATCAAATTCCTCAATTCAGTAAAAATGCCTTCATCGCCAGTTTCTGTAAAAATCTCCGGCATCGATTCGGTCTTTTTTTTGCGATAAAGATCAGTAATCCGGTTGCGGGCAACGGTAAAGAGCCATGCAGCCATCTGGTCGATGGGTTTCAGCAAACGGTCGGCATTGGCAAGCTGATAATAAACATCCTGCAAAATATCATCGGCATCTTCAATGGTGCGCACCCGCTTTCGGATAAACCCCTCCAACCGGCTACCGTAGCTATTGATGACTTCAGATATATGTAGTTTTTCTTTCACATTAGTTTTTATCAGCGTAACCGGCAAATCGTCGGGCAACAGCTCTAAAACCTCAATTCCACTCATATTGTTTGGTTTGAACGACAACTGAATCTGATCTGAAAACCTGATCTGTTAACCGGTCAGTTTCGAATTTTAATCCAATTGTTCAGCTTATAATGGGATAGACGAATGAGGTAAAAGAATATTTTAAATGAAATGAATTTTTCCTGAATTGTTGCATTCAGTCCTAAATAATAATTTAATGTTTTACAGGATATTCCCTGAACGAAATTTTTTGATTCGAATTTGAAGAAACTATATTAAAAACTTTTGTTCAGTAAAAACGTAATAAAAACGTCTGAACTGAATATAAACTCTTCAAATACAATTTTATGGGAAAAATACTTCTTTTTGTTGCTTTTCTGGCGGTATATAGTTTATACTTATGGACCTCCATGATGTTGGTCAAGCGTTTTATAGCCAAGACTAAAAAATATAACACTTTTATCGAAAACGAACTGATGATTGTTATTCCGTATTTTTTCTTCTTTGCATTTATTTTTATCACCGGACGCTTTCTAAATCTTTCTCTCTTAACTTTTAGTATTCTGGCTTCGAATATTGGTCTGTTGATAACCAGCGTTGTCTGGAGCCTGATTGGAAGTCCCAATACACCGTATAAGGAAGTCGGGGGCTGGGCAGGCGGTAATTTTGCTATGAAAAATGTCTGGTTAACTCTTGTCAGCCAGGGGCTAATAGTTCTTATGATCATTGCTTTTCCTGTTGTTGTTGGCGTTCATTTTTTCTCTCAGTCTTCCGAAGAAGCAATCCGGATGGTTATTTTGAAATTCAGTTTGATCTTGGTTCTTGGGGCTTATATTTTATCGCTTCCCATTTATATTGGAGTTTTAAGTTCCGGTTTTATTGATGAAGATACACGCGCAAGGTATTTTATTAATCAGTTTTCAGGGATGATTGCAAATTCTTTATTCCTTAGTTTGCTGATTTGGACTTTTAACTGGTCAAATACTGACCAAATCATTCAGTTGGGGAATGTTAACTTCAGTGTCAGTCCACAAATGGTTTTTATAATACTGGGATTTATCTTCGCATTTCTTATCCTGCCATATTTTGTTGGAGTTCAAAAGGCCAAACGTCTTAAATCCGACTTTTTGGAGAGGAATAAACTTCTGCTCAGTGATATTGTTGAAACTATCAATCTTGCTACTGCAGACAATTTAGTCTCAAAAATTGAAAGTCTTGAAAGACAAGTTGTTGATGAGTATAATAAGTTAATTGAAACAGATAAGGGAATTGAGATCGGGGTAAAATATGATCAAATAGAGTCAGAAGATGAAGTTTCAAAAATAGAAATCCTACAGTACCAATATTTTAAAATAGCTCGGGAGCATGACACGCGGTTTCAATACTACGATCATTTAAATCATACCTATACTAAACTGGAAGAATTGAAGTCTCTTGAAGTTGATAAAGCTGATTTGGAAGAAAAGAAGGAGTTTCAGGAAAAATATCTAAACCATTTTCAGACCTATAGAGAAAATTTGTTGAAAAAGGACGAATTAAAAGGAAAATCAAATCCTGCCTTATGGATTGGTATCATTACCATTTTATCACCATTTATCAGTCAGGGTATGTCGGAGATTGGTAAATACCTGATCGAAATTTTTAAGGGAATGTAAAGAGATTGTCTCAAATGTGCTAAATATCGATGTTACCGTCATTGCGACCACGAGGTACGTGGAGGGAAGCAGTCTGTTAATCAGTAGATTGCTTCAGTAGTTCCTCCTTCGCAATGACGTTTTGAATGACTTTTGAGACAGCCTCTGCTCCCTTCAACGAATTCAGGGAGCAGAGTTTTTATCAAGTTTTTATTTCATTTGTTCATGCCATTTTGAACGATCAGGTGGAGTAGGGGCATTCACCTTTTTAACCGGGTTTTCCTGTAATTCTTTCAGCAGCACTTCCACCGCTTTTTCGATACAGGGATCAATGCCTTTGGCCAGTTGTTCCGGACGGTCAACCACTTCAATGTCGGGCGAAACCCCAATACCTTCAACAATCCACTGTTCATTTTCGTCGAAAACGCCAAATTGGGGCACTGCAATGCTTCCGCCGTCAACCAGTCCGGCATTGCCCGATATACCCACCAATCCGCCCCAGGTGCGGGTTCCGATCAGTTTCCCCAATCCTTTCTTTCTGAAATAATAGGGGAACGCATCGCCTCCTGAAGATGAATAACCGTTTGTTAACATCACCTTCGGTCCATTGTGTGCTATACCGGGAGTTTTCATTGCCGATAAGCCATTTCGTTGCCAATAACTGAGAGTTTTTCGTTCCAGAAGTCCGGTCATTACATCAGGAATAAAACCTCCGCCATTGTACCGGTCGTCAAATATCAGGGCATCTTTTTCGTTAAATTCGTACATTCCGCGATAAAGTTCACGGTTGCCATCAGTCGATGTGTTTGGCACATAAATGTATCCGATTTTTCCTCCTGATAGTTTGTCAACCATGGCCCGGCGCTCCAAAACCCAGTTCAGGTTCAATAATTCCAGTTCGCTGGCAATTGGTTTGATGTTATAAGTTTTGGCACCGGCACTTTCGGGTTTTGCATTGACGGTAATTTCTACCATTTTACCAACCGTATTTTCCAGCATTTCATACGGGTTCATGCTCAGTGTCAGTTCCGTTCCGTTTATGGCAATCAGATAGTCGCCTTCCTTTACATTTAGGCCTTGTTCCGTCAATGGCGAGCGTCGGGCTTCGTTCCAGTTTTCGCCTGAATATATTTTAGCAATCTGGTACTTGCCGGAAGTTTGATCAGCTTTCAGTTCCGCTCCAAGTAATCCGGTATCCACTCGTTTGACGCGTTCGAAGTCACCCCAATCCACATACGTATGACCCGTATTGGTTTCCGAAACGATCTCGCCCAGAATATAATCCAAATCGGCCCTGTGACTGACATGCTGAACCAGCGGAGTATATCGCTCTTTGATGCCTTTCCAGTCAACGCCATGAATATTGCTTACATAGAAATAATCACGGAAAATGCGCCAGCCGTCGGTGTAAATCTGAGCCCATTCTTTCTTTGGGTCAATCTTCATCACCATATCATCGAGATTCAGTTTTCCGGCTCCTGATTTTTGTCCGGCAGAAAGTTTGGTAATTCCAAAATCCTTACCTGAACGGTAAATCATCATTTTGCCATCGGCACTTACTATTGCCTGGCCCACTTTATCCATCACTTCCTCATCCTTTTTATCTTCAATCGTGAATTTCCGGAGCGAACCTTCGCCGATATAAAGAATTCCGCCATCAATAGCAATCAAATTGCGATAGGTTCCCGCATTCATCGGGAAAGCAGTAATTCTGGAATTAATTCCATCCAGATCAATCTGAACTTTAGCTGGTTCTTTTGCGGCAGGTTTTTCTTCAACCTTGGCTTTTTTATCGGTTTTAGGTTCTTCTTTCGGTTTTTCAGCTTCCTTCACTGGTTCGGTATCATTTTTATCAGCAAATAATTTTGGAGAATCAGCTTTCAGAGCAACTGCGTAAATTCTTGTCGATTTATTGTACAAGTAGCTAAACTCGAAACTGGAGAATGCCAGGTTATAGTCGCGGTCGGAAACAAAATAAATGTATTTGCCATCGGTTGAGAAAACCGGTGAGCCATCGTTAAAGCGGTCGTCAGTCAATTGATAGTTTTCGGCTTTTTCGAGATTATAAACCCACACTGCACCGAGTCCGTTAGCGCCTTCTTTTTCGTAAGTAACCCATTTCGAATCGGGCGAAAATGAATACGCTCGTATTTCGTCGCGGTCGGCTTGAGTCACAATCGTAGTTTTTGCAGTTTCTACGTCAACCAGTTTTAATTGCATGGTCCGGTCAAAATAAAGCAGGTTTTTGCTGTTTGGCGACCATTCTGAATCGTATTTCCACGCTGTTGAGCCACTTGTAAGTTGTTTTGGAGTGGCTCCTTTTTTGTTTTCAAGCAGGTAAATTTCGTATTCGCCAGTAGCATCTGAAAAATAGGAAATGTATTTGCCGTCGGGCGACCAGCGTGGATAAATTTCGCGGACACCCTGAGAATTAGTTAAATTATAAATGGATCCGTTTTCTGCCGGAACAGAGAAGATATCTCCCCGGGCCGAAATCAACGCGCGTTTTCCAGTTGGGGATATTTCGTACGCCTGCACAAAATCCTTCACATTTTTGTAATAAGGAACCATATTAGGGTTGTCGAAATGAATGCTGACATTCACTTTTTCTTCCTTGCCTGTGTGAAGGTTAAGTTTATACAGAAAACCGCCATTTTCATACACCATTTGTCCATTTTCTCCTGAAGGCCACATACAGTCAAAATCGGTGTGAGTAGTCAGTTGTTTCAGAGCTTTTGTACTGGGGTTATACTGGTAGATGTTCAATTTCAGGTCACGATCAGAAGCAAAGTAAATGTTGTCGCCAAACCATGTTGGAATCTGGTCGGTTCCGGTGAAATCGGTTATTTGTTCCGAAGTGTTTTTTTCCAGATCGTAAATCCATAAATCGGATGCACGACCTCCTTTGTAACGTTTCCAGGTGCGAAATTCACGGTCGACCGGAGTGAAACAAATCTTCTTGCTGTCGGGTGACAAAACTGCAAATCCACCATTTACAATCGGGAGTGGTTTTTCAAGTCCGCCATCAATGCTCACCAGAAAATATTTGCCGTTTCGGTCTCCAAAAGGGGTACGGTTCGCCCGAAACAGGATGTTTTTGCTGTCCGATGTCCAGTCTAATGGAACGTCGTCGAATCCGCCACGTGGGGGCATTACGCCCACT
>Ga0209319_1001678_pt1 | contig 16753 bp, 1 predicted proteins | sample RifGroE2_FD_184000 | JGI IMG/M metagenome (GOLD analysis project Ga0209319, IMG submission 184000) | Groundwater microbial communities from Rifle, Colorado - Groundwater E2 (SPAdes) (version 2) | ecosystem: Environmental > Aquatic > Deep subsurface > Groundwater | place: Rifle, Colorado, United...
GCATAACTACTACAGGTGCTGAAATGGTGTAGGTGTAAACCCACGGATAGGTAGCTCCGGCGCAGTCTGTATAGGTAAATGTCCAGGTCTTCGTTCCGGCGCAGGCTGGATCTGTTCCGCCAACACCCGCACTAACGGTCAATGGACGCCCGCAGTTGTCATTCACAACAGGTGGTGTCGGGGCTGTTGCAGCGGCTAAACAAGCTACAGTCGATGAGCCTCCGGCTGGCATAACTACTACAGGTGCTGAAATGGTGTAGGTGTAAACCCACGGATAGGTAGCTCCGGCGCAGTCTGTATAGGTAAATGTCCAGGTCTTCGTTCCGGCGCAGGCTGGATCTGTTCCGCCAACACCAGCACTAACGGTCAATGGACGTCCGCAGTTATCATTCACAACAGGTGGTGTCGGGACTGTTGCAGCGGCTAAACAAGCTACAGTCGATGAGCCTCCGGCTGGAATAACTACTACCGGTGCTGAAATCGTATAGGTATAAACCCATGGATAGGTTGCGCCAGCGCAGTCTGTATAAGTAAATGTCCAGGTCTTCGCTCCGGCGCAGGCTGGATCTGTTCCGCCAACACCTGCACTAACGGTCAATGGACGTCCGCAGTTGTCATTCACAACAGGTGGTGTCGGGACTGTAGCTGCGGCTAAACAAGCTACAGTCGATGAGCCTCCGGCTGGCATAACTACAACAGGTGCTGAAATGATGATATTCTGAGTAATGTTTGCTGTGTTTCCACAGGCGTCTGTCAAACTGTAGGTACGTACAAAAGTGCCGTTGCAGGTTGGTACAGTGCCGTCTGAAACATGTGCTACAGTAACCGCACTACAGGCGTCTGTTTCTCCTGTTACATCATTGATGTTTGCAGCAGTAACTGCTGATGGACAAGCAAAGGTGAGATCTGGCATTGCTGCTGCGGTAGGCGCTGTGATATCAACGATTCTGGTCAATGTTTGTGTGCAGGTGCTGACACATCCAAGCAAGGTTGCTGTATATGTTCTGATGGTTGTTTCTGTACAGCCAGCAATCGTTGGGGCTCCATCGCTATATGAAATACCGGTCGCATTGGTGTTCCCGCCAAGAGTGACAAATGCAGCTGGAGTCATCGCGCCGGCTGGTACCGGATCATTACAAACAGTTACGTTAAATGGTGCCGGACAAGTTATCGTAGGTAGTGCATTAATAGTGAGAGTAACAACCGTTCTGATTGACTTGCAGTTTGTTGCAATTTCAACAATCTCTGTGTAATAAGTATATGTGCCGGCGGCAGTTACAGTTGGAGTATATGAATTCGTATTGGTTGCAATCGCTACGCCACCCGAAGAAGTGCTGTACCAGTCAATCTGGTAGCCAGCTCCGGCAGCATCAACTGTCAATGCGGGTGTAACATCACCAAAACAGATTACCGGATTGTTCGGATTTGTTGGTGGTGCAATAGGAAGGCACGAACAGTCGGGTGCCGTAACATCCAAAGTTGTTATACATCCACTGTTATTGGCAGTGATGGTAATATTGGTGCCTGAAGGTATGCCGGTAACCGTTGTTCCGGCAACAGTACCCGCAGTTGATGTAATGACGCCGGTTGTCGATGTGAAAACAACATCATAGGTCAGAAGATCTACAGCGCACAGTGCTGAAACCAGCGTGAGTACAGGTGTTTCATTTACTGTAACGGTAGTATTGCATGTAGCAACATTGCCGCAAACATCAGTAGCGGTCCATGCAATGTTGGATACACCAACATTAAAACTACCGCTGGCATTATTGCCATTGCCTCCCCCGGCTGATGCTCCTGTAATAGTGTATGTATAGGTTACTGCACCTGCACAAACGTCGGTTGCAACAATTATAGGAATAGTGTATGTGCCAAGTGCGACGCTGCAGAAAGTCTGTGCGGCAGGACAAGTGGTGATTACAGGAGGTGTTGTATCATCTATGTTAATCGTTTGAACTGCTGTGCTGGCATTGCCGCAGGCGTCAGTGATCGTATAGGTTCTGGTGATTACAAGGGGGCAGGTGCTGGCAGTTGTCTGTGAGCTGGTGACGACTAAAGCGCCATCCGCAGTACAAGCATCTGTTACTGTAATTCCCATGCCTTCGAGCGCTGCTACAGTATTAACCGCTGCTGGTGCTGCAGTAGCATCACATCCTTCAATGTTCGATGTAGTCAATGTTCCACCAATTACTGGAGCTGTGTTATCATCAACATTGATGGTCTGAACTGCCGTGCTGGCATTGCCGCAGGCGTCAGTGATCGTATAGGTTCTGGTGATTACAAGGGGACAGGTGCCGGCAGTTGTCTGTGCGCTGGTGACGACTAAAGCGCCATCTGCAGTACAAGCATCTGTTACTGTAATTCCCATGCCTTCGAGCGCTGCGACAGTATTAACCGCTGCTGGTGCTGCAGTAGCATCACATCCTTCAATGTTCGATGTAGTCAATGTTCCACCAATTACTGGAGCAGTGTTATCATCCACATTGATGGTCTGAACTGCCGTGCTGGCATTGCCACAGGCGTCAGTGATGGTGTAGGTCCTGGTGATTACAAGTGGACAAGTGCCGGCAGTTGTCTGTGAGCTGGTGACGACTAAAGCGCCATCCGCAGTACAAGCATCTGTTACTGTAATTCCCATGCCTTCGAGCGCTGCTACAGTATTAACCGCTGCTGGTGCTGCAGTAGCATCACATCCTTCAATGTTCGATGTAGTCAATGTTCCACCAATTACTGGAGCTGTGTTATCATCAACATTGATGGTCTGAACTGCCGTGCTGGCATTGCCGCAGGCGTCAGTGATCGTATAGGTTCTGGTGATTACAAGGGGACAGGTGCCGGCAGTTGTCTGTGCGCTGGTGACGACTAAAGCGCCATCTGCAGTACAAGCATCTGTTACTGTAATTCCCATGCCTTCGAGCGCTGCGACAGTATTAACCGCTGCTGGTGCTGCAGTAGCATCACATCCTTCAATGTTCGATGTAGTCAATGTTCCACCAATTACTGGAGCAGTGTTATCATCCACATTGATGGTCTGAACTGCCGTGCTGGCATTGCCGCAGGCGTCGGTGATGGTGTAGGTTCTGGTAATTACAAATGGACAAGTGCCGGCTGTTGTCTGCGCGCTGGTGACGACTAAAGCGCCATCTGCCGTGCAAGCATCTGTTACTGTAATACCCAACAGTTCAAGCGCTGCAACAGTGGTTACTGCTGCTGGTGCATCTGTCACTGCACAGCCCTCAATAGTTGATGTGCCAAGTGTTCCGCCAATTACTGGAGCAGTATTATCATCAACATTAATGGTCTGAACTGCCGTGCTGGCATTGCCGCAGGCGTCAGTGATAGTGTATGTTCTTGTTATTACAAGCGGACAAGTACCGGCCGTTGTTTGTGCGCTGGTGACGACTAATGCGCCATCTGCGGTGCAGGCATCTGTTACTGTAATTCCCAACAGTTCTAGTGCTGCTACAGTGGTTACTGCTGCTGGTGCATCTGTCACCGCACAGCCCTCAATAGTCGATGTGCCAAGTGTTCCACCAATTACAGGAGCAGTGTTATCATCAATATTGAATGTCTGAACCGCCGTACTGGCATTGCCGCAGGCGTCAGTGATGGTGTATGTTCTTGTGATTACAAGCGGACAAGTACCTGCTGATGTCTGTGCACTGGTGACAACTAAAGCGGCATCTGCAGTACATGCATCTGTTACTGTAATTCCCAACAGTTCTAGTGCTGCAACTGTAGCAACTGCTGCTGGAGCGGCGGTCGCATCACATCCTTCAATAGTCGATGTGCCAAGCGTTCCGCCAATTACAGGTGCAGTAATATCAACGGTCCTTGTTATTGTTTGTACACATGTTACAGTACAAGCCGAAGCATTGGATGCAGTATACGTTCTGGTTGTAACGGTTGCACAACCATTCACCGTAACGTCGGAGAAAGAAATTCCGGTTGCATTTGTATAGGTTCCACCTGCAGCAACAAAATCAGCCAATGTGGCCGCACCGGCAGGCAGGGCCTGATTACATGCCACGATATTGATGTCCGGTGGGCAGGTAATTGTCGGGCAGCAAACATTGACAACTACGCTCATGGTAGTGGTATTTGCACACTGACCAGCTGTTGGGGTAAATGTATGAACGGTGGTTGCTCCTGCTGCAGTTGAAATTGTTGCAGGAGACCAGGTTCCGGTAATTCCTTCAATAGAGGTTGTTGGTAAAACACCTGCTACATCTCCGGTGCAATAGGGTCCAAGCTGAGTAAAGGTAGGCGTGACAGCCGGATTTATTGTGAGCGTATAAGTGCTTAATAAAGTGTACAAGTCACCGGCATCGATCAATCCGTTGCCATTCATGTCGCAATAAGCATAGGCGCTGACTGTTTGTATGACTGGTGCTGCTGTGGCATTAATTCCGTCCGGAAAAATTCCATCAGGTAATACGGTGCCACCGGCAGGAGTTACACTTGAGAAAACCAAACAAGTAGAATTGGCGGTGGTTACAGCAGTCTGCCATGCGGCATAACTGAATGCATCACCCGAACAGATAGTCTGAGCTGCATCCGGTGTTGTAACCGTTGCACAACAGGGCTTATTTTCATTGGCATTATAGCTACACGCTGCCGGAGTTGGAACAACCTCACTGAAAGTCACATCGACTGAGAGGTTGAAATAACTGGCTGTCCATTCTCCATCATCAAGAGATGCACAGGTTACGCCAGGGACAAAGGTTGTATAAACAGTTGGAGTGGTAGTATTGAAAGTATTCGGATAAGCATAAACCTCAATAACGCTGTTTTCGTCATATGCAGGGATGTCAGTAAGGTCAAGGGTAACAGAAGCAGTCGTTGCCGGATCGGCAAACATACCATCATAAACCACCATTCCGTCAACAAAAATTGTTACCCAAAAATCAGTTGCAGCCCCATCAGGATGCACAAAACAATAGCCAGACATATCAAAATCCAGCGTTATTGAAGTGGCGCCGCCACCAGAACCACTGGCTGGAATTGTAAGATATGCCCCATTATTAATTCCACCAAAGGGAGTAGATGCAGCAACTGCATTTCCTGTTCCTGTGGTGTTATTGTATGTCACGGCAGTTCCAGGTCCGGCCGTGTTACAACACGCCAGGCCACTTGGAATTCCAATATATTGAAGTGCGAATGTCTCAGGATAATGAGCAACACAGGCATCAACCGGTGCATTCGGGTCTGGCGTAATGGTAAATATTGATCCAAGATGCGAAAGATTACAGTCGTTTTGCCAGGTCGACACCCAGGAGCAGGTTGCTGGATTATAACTGATGTCAACAACATCGCTTATGTCGTCTGGTGTATTGGGATAAATTGTCATGGTATAGTTTCCACTGGACAGCAAAGAACCATCCGTTTCACAATTCACTACCCATGGGAGAGTAATCGATGCGGTGGTGCAAAAAAGTGAATTATTAATGGGTACCGGAACCTTAAAATCACGGCAATTGGTAACTGTTTGCGTCACTGGTCCGCCAGGAGTTGTAATGGTTATAGTTGCCGGTGAAATCGTAATGTTTGCAAAAAACATCACATGGGCAGTCGCTCCGAAAAGGCCAGTTATCTGACTGACAATGTCGACCCCACCCTGTTGTGCTACTATAAAACCACCCGTGCCATTGAAGCCATCTCCATAAGAGTCATTAATAGTCAAAGTGAATACCGTTCCCTGAATGTTCGGATCTATGGCTCCGGATGCAACATTAAAATTTGCTCCATTTACATTATTGGCGGCATTAGCATCCTGGATAATAATATCCCCGGTAAGGTTACTGGTAACAACCCAGGTGAGCTCAGTGGCATCAGCGGAACCCCAGTTCCCAACCACATTAAAATTAACAAAGGCAGCACAGGCCGTATTCTCGACTTCAAAATAATAAGTCTGGCCGGCACAATGCTGGTTTGCACTTGCAACTGTATTCGCATAGTCGGGGCAAGGAGCTGCAACCGAGCAATTAATAACTTCAACCGACATGGATCCATTGTATGCGCACTGACCGGGATCGGGAGTGAATGTATATGATGTTGAGCCTAAAGTTGCTGTAGAAACAGTTGCTGGTGACCAGGTACCGGTGACATTATTCAGAGAAATTGCAGGAAGAGCTGGAGAAGGGTCACCCTGACAAACGGTTCCGATCTGGTTGAAACCGGGAGTAACAAAAGGATTGATTTCAACCGTAGTTGTAACCGGGGCACTGCTGACGCCTCCAACAGTAATTATAAGCGAATAAACGCCGGCATTGGCTGTTGTAACATTCGCTATAGTCGGGTTCATTAATGTTGATGTAAAGCCATTCGGACCTGTCCAGGCATAAGTTGCGCCTGTTACAGGGCTTGAAACAGTTAACTGCAAAGTTTGTCCTTCGCACAAAGGCCCGTTGTTGGTAATGGGCGGAGCCACAATACTACAATCTGTTGCACCGGTTCCGCCGGTTTGTGAAAACACCACGTTTTGAGCCGAATCGCTGTAATTGGTAATCAGAACAATATACACCTCGCCAACCTGAGCATTCGGAATATAGCACCATTCCTGATCTTGCGAGTCGTAGCTGCAATCTATCATGTTCAAAGAAGGATAATCTGCAGAAGGTCCGGCAACATCATGTGTTGGAGTTGTTGCTCCTGCAGTCAGCTGAGCTGTACAGGGATCAGTGGCATTTGCAAAAGGGCCCCAGGCTGCAAAGTCAATATCAGCACCGGCTGAGCCATACATATAAAGCTCAATCGGGCCGGCCGTTTCAACCTGAAGATAATACCAGATTGGATTTGGGGTAGAGTACAAACAACCGTAATCTGGACCTACTTCACCTGTGCCCGAATTCACGCCCATTGGAAAATCATAAGTCGTTCCAGTACAGAAAGGATCAGCGCCATTACATAAAGAATTGTCCGTTGAACCGCCGGCAGCTCCGTCATAGGCGCAAAGGCCAAATGTGCCTGTAGTTCCGAAATATTCCCAGAATCGTATATATACCGTTGCTCCTGGTGTAAGTGTGGCAATATCAATCATCGGCATACTGCCATTGTTGCTGTCATCATCATCGCATTCAACAAGCGTCAAAGAGTTACAATTGTTGCCGGTGTAAATAGCCATGCCGCCATCAGTAATAGTCCCTTCCTGTGTATCAATGATCAAATGACCTGAAGCTGGAACGGTTGCCGTAAACCAAACATCCTCACAGGCAGCAGAAAAACCTGCGCATGTCGGCAAAGGCGTAGTTGTCGAATTTGATGCCCCGACGCTAGTGTAGGTTGAATATGTACATGCTGTTCCAACCGTAATTTCTGCCGCCTGCAGGCAGTTATCTGCCTGTGCAGCCACTTGCATGGGAATGACAAAACCAAGTAAAAATAAAACTGCAAACCACTGCAATTTAAAGCTACTCCTTGTGGAAATATTATTGCCTGAAATGGAGTTTTTAGAATCGTTTGGGAAGTGTATTTGTGTTTTCATGTCTTGTTGCTTAATAATAATTTCCATGTGAATAACTAATTATTTCAATGGTTTAGCTGGAATAACCTGTTTAATCTGCACTGAAATCTCATGCCCGATTACTTCTTTTGCAGATTTTATTTGTTCGAGAACCACGTCCAAGTATGACTCTTCAGTCACAGCAACGGTGAGCAGATTCAGTGATTTGTCGAAATTGGTTGAGAGAACAAAATCGTTAGCGCTAAGAATGTCTTCGATTATGCGAACTTCATTTTCAGCTTTTATTCCGTCGATTGAATAAAAAATTCTGGCGGAAGGCACCATGCCGTCAGTTTTCAGAACTTTTCGGTCTCCGACATAACAGCCAATGCTGGCTCTCCAGCCAGATCCGGATCCTGCTTCATCAGAATGAAAGGCGAAAGTCAAATGACTGCCTGTAGATTTAAGCTCAAAAGGCATCGGGTTTGAATATGTAAAAGTGCCAATGATCTTTGACCCGGTCGAACTTCCATCATATACCGTTAGCTCGTCGCCATCGCTCAAATAGAATTCAACAAAACGCAGAATGAAATGTGCACCCTCTGTTTCTGATTCTATGGTGTAAGTATAATCTTCATTTGTTTTGTACGCTCCATTCGGGCCGCCACTGTCGAAGAATTGACCAAAACAGGTTTTAACAATCCCATCTTTCATTTTCATCTCAAAGGGGTCTGAAGCAGTGTTTACTTGTGTTTCCGTGTTCTCAGCCCGAATCTCTACTGTTTTCGTGGCTTGTGTTTTCACTTTTTCATTCACTTGTCCGTTTACTGTAGAAATTGATATCGACAGCAAGACAGCAATGATTGTAACTGTTTTCATGTTCATGTGCTTTTGTTATATCTGCATGAGTGGGTTTTATACAACTGTATTAGAGCTTTTTTTTGTGTGTTGGTTTAAACCATTTTTCCTATTTGTACACAAAGCTTATTTTTGACGGCAAATATATTAATTTTATCGCTTATGCCTGATTTATTTTGCACATAATAATATTTACGTAATATTTAAATACGGCGTATAACATTGTCTTTATGCTTCTTAACAAACTTGTTAAATTCGTTAATAGTCATTGAATTAGTTTTTTTGTCGACTTTTTTTGATTTTTCAGCGGAATACTTTGTGCAATGGTGTATCACCCAAAAAATATTTTTTCGAACTCTTATCCCAAAGTAAAATATGCTTTCCAACGATTGTATTTTTCAACGACTTTTTCGTTGCCAGAGGTTTGCCAAAAAAGGGTGGCGGCATCGCATCTCAATTGAAAATGATTAAAGGTTATTGGGCTGTATCAAAAATATAAACAGTTACGTTATTCCAAAGTGAAATATATAATAGTCCCACTTCTGGTGGAGGCTATCTCAAAATTCAAACTTCATGGGTAAAAACAACATTCCACCGTCCGATGCGACGAAGGAGCTGAAGGACATGGAACCGTTGTTCTTGCTATTGTTACGACGGTTCCATGTTTCGGTCTGTTTAGAAAACCCTCGAAGAGTTTCGAACTCTTCGAGGGTTAATTGTGGCCGGAACGGTGGAATGTCGTAACAAACCGCTATTTTGAGACAACCTCCACATGTCTATAGAACATTATCAAACAAAACAACGACTCCGGAGGAGTCGCATATAAATGAGCCGCAGCTGCATCGAAAACATGATTACATGCGATCCGCTAGCCGTTTGATATAAAATCAAAAAAAGCCGGTAACACTTTCATGTACCGGCTCTTAAAAAGACTAACTATTTTTACCTGATCACAGTTACAGCCTTAAGATAATCGTGTTCCTTTCCATCCAGCCCCTTGATAAAGACTCTGACAGAATACACATCTTGCTGTGCTTCGGTATGGCCATCAGGCATCAAGCCATTCCAGCCGTGGTTAACGTCAGTTGTTGAAAATATCAGTTCTCCCCAACGACTGTAAATACGCATGTTGTAGGTATCCACATCCCAGCCGGTGCCAAACGGGCGGAACATATCATTTCGTTCATCGCCATTAGGACTAAAGGAATTTGGAAGATAAAATGTAAATGTCGGCTTCACTACAACTATCATCGAGGTTGAATCTGTACATCCTGCATTTTCTGCCAACAGGGTCACTACAAACGATCCGTTGCCAACGTAGGTGTATAGCGGATTTTCAGCAAAATCCATTGCCCCTGTTCCATCTCCGAATGTCCATTCGTATGATGATGCTCCGGTCGACTGATTGATGAACGTGATCGTCGGATTATCTTCGGTCGTTACTGCAGGACTGGCTGCAAAGGATGCCACCGGATTCGGAGAGATGGTTACGTAGTTACTCATCGTCGTTGTAGACTGACAACCGGCTGCAGTGGTAACCGTAAGCGTTACCGAATAGGTGCCGGAGCTATAGGTGTGGCTCGGATTCTCTAATCCGGATATGCCGCCGTCGCCGAATTCCCACTCCCAGATATTGATGTTTCCAGTGCTCTGATCGGTAAAGTTGATCGTCGTCGGATCGCAGCCTGCAAGCGGATCAGCTGTTAAGCTCACGACTGGCAGCGGCTCAATGGTCACGACTGTGTTGCAGGTCGATACATTGCCGCAGTTGTCTGTGATGGTCCATGTGATGGTCGACACGCCTTCGGCAAATGTGCCGCTCGCATCAGTACCGGTGCTGGTTCTGGTTGTTGAACCACTGATTGAGTACTCATAGTCAAGGGTGCCAGAGCAATCATCGGTAGCTGCTATTACAGGTATCAAATAACTGCCGGCTGTTGTGGCACAGAAAGTCTGATCGGCCGGACAACTCGTGATGGTCGGTGCGGAGTTATTGATTACATACGTGTAGGTCCAGTCATGGGTATTGCCTTCACAGTCGGTGTAGGTGAACGTGTAGATCCTGTCATCGGTGCAGGTGGTGATTGTGTTCACTGTCGGGGCTGATGGAGTAAGTGTGTTGCCACAAGCGTCCTGTACGGATGGTGCGGTGGGAACCACATCGGTCTCGTCTATGCAACTTACCGTACTGGTTCCGTTGGCGGGCATCGTGAAATCATTAAACTCTACCGTGTAAGTGTAAACCCAGTTGTGGACATTACCTGCGCAATCAGTGTACGGATACGTGTAGGTTCTCGTGCCTTCGCAGGTCAGTGCTGCACTGATTACCGGAGCGCCAGGAGTCAGCGTGTTGCCGCAGGCATCTGTCACGGTTGGCAGTGTCGGCGCGGTGTTCGTGGCTGACGGACAGCTCACGGTGCTGCCTGCTGCAACGGGTGCTGTGAAGTCGGGCATATCTACCGTGTAGGTGTAAACCCAGTTGTGAGTATTGCCTTCGCAATCCGTGTACGGATACGTGTAGGTTCTTGTGCCTTCACAGGTTGGAATTGCACTGATTACCGGAGTACCGGGGGTAAGTGTGTTACCACAGGCGTCTGTTACTACTGGAAGTGCCGGTGCGGTGTTCGTTGCTGTCGGGCAGTTCACCGTGCTGCCGTCGTTGGCTGGCATGGTGAAGTCATCCATCTCGACGGTGTAAGTGTAAACCCAGTTGTGGGTGTTACCTGCACAGTCTGTGTACGGATAGGTGTAAGTTCTCGTGCCTTCGCAGGTCAATGCTGCTCCTATTGTTGGGGCTCCGGCGGTCAGTGTATTACCGCAGGCATCTGTCACTACTGGCAGTGTGGGTGCGGTGTTCGTCGCTGAAGGACAGGCCACGGTGCTTCCGTCATTGGCTGGCATTGTAAAGTCTGGTACATCTACGGTGTAGGTGTAAACCCAGTCGTGGGATGTTCCTGCACAATCTGTATAGGTGTAAGTATATGTTCGCGTGCCTTCGCAGGTCAATGCTGCTCCAACTACCGGTGCCGACGGTGTGATGTTATTGCCGCAGAAATCGGTTACCATTGGAGCGGTCGGAGCGGTGTTCGTCAGTGCAGGACAATTCACTGTGCTGCCCGTGTTGGCTGGCATCGTGAAGTCCGGCATGTCAACGGTGTAAACGTAATCCCAGGTGTGGGTGCCACCGCCGCAATCGGTATAGGTCCATGTATAGGTCCTTGTGCTTTCGCAGGCCGGAATGGCTGTTACTGTCGGGCCGGTCACCGGCATCACAACGCAGCACTGGTCATAAATAACCGGTGGGGTCGGTACGGTGTTCGTTGCGGATGGGCAGCTTACGGTGCTTGCTCCGAATGCGGGTACTACTACGCCGGGTGCTGTTACTGTATAAGTAAATACCCAGTCGTGTGTGTTGCCTTCGCAGTCGGTGTAGGTCCAGGTGTAGGTTCTCGTGCCTGATCCTACGGGGATGGCGCTTACTACCGGGCCGGTCGGGGTAATGGCATTACCGCATGCATCGTTGACTGCTGGCGGGGTCGGAACGGTGTTCGTCTCATCCGGGCAGGCCACGGTGGCTGCGCCTGCAGCCGGCAATGTGAAGTCATTGGTCTCAACCGTATAAGTGTAAACCCAGTTGTAAATCGTTCCATTGCAATCGGTATATGGGAACGTGTAGGTTCTCGTGCCTTCGCAACCAGCATAGGTGCCGCCAATAACTGCTGCTCCAACAGTAAGTGTACGTCCGCAGTTATCGGTAACGACAGGCGAAGTCGGTGCGGTGGCTGCAGAAACGCAGGCTACCGTTGATGAGCCTCCGGCTGGCATAACTACTACCGGTGCTGAAATGGTGTAGGTGTAAACCCACGGATAGGTAGCTCCGGCGCAGTCTGTATAGGTAAATGTCCAGGTCTTCGTTCCGGCGCAGGCTGGATCTGTTCCGCCAACGCCTGCACTCACAGTCAGTGTGCGCCCGCAGTTGTCATTCACAACTGGCGGTGTCGGCACTGTGGCTGCGGCCAAACATGCGACTGTTGATGATCCAGCTGCGGGAATTGTTACTACCGGTGCTGAAATCGTGTAGGTATAAACCCATGGATAAGTAATTCCAGCGCAGTCTGTATAGGTAAATGTCCAGGTCTTTGTTCCGGCACAAGCTGGGTCTGTTCCGCCAACGCCTGCACTAACGGTCAACGGGCGACCGCAGTTATCATTCACAACAGGTGGTGTCGGCGCTGTGGCAGCGGCTAAACATGCTACTGTTGAAGATCCGGCTGCTGGTATGGTTACTACTGGTGCTGAAATCGTATAGGTATAAACCCATGGATAGGTAGCGCCAGCACAGTCTGTATAAGTAAATGTCCATGTTTTCGTTCCTGCACATGCTGGGTCTGTTCCGCCAACACCTGCACTAACGGTCAACGGGCGACCGCAGTTATCATTCACAACAGGCGGTGTCGGCGCTGTGGCTGCAGCTAAACATGCTACTGTCGATGATCCGGCTGCTGGTATGGTTACTACTGGTGGTGAAATGGTATAGGTGTAAACCCATGGATAGGTAGCACCGGCACAGTCGGTATAGGTAAAAGTCCAGGTTTTTGTTCCTGCGCAAGCTGGGTCTGTTCCGCCAACACCCGCACTAACGGTCAATGTGCGCCCGCAGTTGTCTGTTACTACTGGTGGTGTCGGCACTGTGGCTGCGGCTAAGCATGCTACTGTTGAGGATCCGCCAATAGGCATTGTCACTACTGGTGCTGAAATAATGATATTCTGTGTAATGTTTGCTGTGTTTCCACAGGCGTCTGTCAAACTGTAGGTACGTACAAAAGTGCCGTTGCAGGTTGGTACAGTGCCGTCTGAAACATGTGCTACAGTAACCGCACTACAGGCGTCTGTTTCTCCTGTTACATCATTGATGTTTGCAGCAGTAACTGCTGATGGACAAGCAAAGGTGAGATCTGGCATTGCTGCTGCGGTAGGCGCTGTGATATCAACGGTTCTGGTCAATGTTTGTGTGCAGGTATTTTCGCATCCAAGCAAAGTCGCCGTATAGGTCCTGATGGTTGTTTCTGTACAGCCAGCAATCGTTGGGGCTCCATCGCTATATGAAATACCGGTCGCATTGGTGTTCCCGCCTAGGCCAACAAATGCAGCTGGAGTCATCGCGCCGGCTGGGACAGGATCATTACATACAGATACGTTAAATGTTGCCGGGCAAGCTATCGTAGGTAGTGCATTAATGGTAAGTGTAACCAACGTACGGATAGACCTGCAGTTGGTGGCGGTCTCAACAATTTCTGTGTAATAATTATACGTGCCTGCTGTTGACGGAATCGCAGGTGTATAAGTATTGGTGTTCGTTGCAATCGCTACTCCACCCGATGAAGCGCTGTACCAGTCAACTCTGTAGCCGGCTGCAGCAGCATCAACTGTCAGTGCCGGAATCGCCTCGCCTTCACAGATGGTTGGGTTGTTCGGATTCGTTGGTGGCGCAATAACAGGACATGAACAATCAGGAGCAGTAACATTCATCGTGGTTATACAACCGCTGTTATTTGCAGTAATTGTAATGTCAGTACCAGAAGGAATGTTTGTAATGGTCGATCCTGCAACTGTTCCACTGGTTGTGGTAATCGTTCCGGCGGTTGATGTAAATACAACTTCATAAGTAAGAAGATCTATTGCGCAGAGTGCTGAAACCAGTGCAAGAACAGGTGTTTCATTCACTATAACGGTTGTATTGCATGTAGCAACATTGCCGCAAACATCAGTAGCGGTCCATGCAATGTCGGATACACCAACATTAAAACTACCGCTGGCATTGTTTCCATTGCCTCCACCGGTTGTTGCACCGGTTATGGTGTAGGTGTAAGTTACAGCTCCAACACAGTTGTCTGTTGCAATTATTGCAGGAATAGTGTATGTTCCGAGCGCCGAACTGCAAAACGTCTGTGCGGCAGGGCAAGTAGTGATTATCGGAAGTGTTGTATCGTCAATGTTTATTGTATGGACAGCTGTGCTGGCATTGCCACAGGCGTCAGTGATGGTATAGGTTCTGGTAATAACTAACGGACAAGTGCCAGATGTTGCATCAGAACTGGTAATCACAAGATTTGCATCGGCTGTACATCCATCAGTTATTGTAATACCCATGGTTTCAAGCACTGCAGCTGTTGTCACAGCAACTGGTGTTGATGTGGCATTACATCCCTCGATGGTTGTGGTTGTCAGTGTCCCGGCAATTACAGGAGGTGTTACATCCACCGTTCTGGTTATGGTCTGGGTGCATGTATTAACGCAGCCCAGTAAAGTTGCCGTATATGTTCTGATGGTAGTTTCTGTGCAGCCAACAGTCGTTGGTGCTGCATCGGTGTATGAAATTGCAGTCGCATTGGTGTTTCCGCCAAGAAGTACAAATGCAGCGGGTGTTGTTGCTCCTGCGGGAACCGGACCGTTGCAAGCTGCCACATTTAATGTCGGTGGGCAAACCATTACCGGCAATGCATTAATAGTAAGTGTTACCAGTGTGCGGATTGACTTGCAATTGGTGGCAATCTCAACAATTTCTGTGTAATAATTATACGTGCCTGCTGTTGACGGAATCGCAGGTGTATAAGTGTTGGTATTCGTAGCAATCGCTACTCCACCCGATGAAGTGCTGTACCAGTCAATTCTATAACCAGCCAAAGCTGCATCAACAGTCAGTGCCGGGATCGGATCGCCTTCGCAGATTGTTGGATTATTCGGATTCGTCGGGGCCGCAATGGGGAGGCATGAACAGTCAGGTGCTGTTACATTCAGCGTTGTAATACAGCCACTGTTATTCGCTGTAATTGTGATGTTCGTTCCAGCCGGAATACCTGTAATCGTTGATCCTGCAACAGTTCCAGCGGTTGTTGAAATCGTACCGGCGGTTGAAGTGAAGACAACATCATAAGTTAGAAGATTAACCGCACAGGTAGTTGAAACAAGGGTGAGAACTGGCAATGGTGTTACGGTAATTGTATAGGTGATTGGTGTACCAGTACAGCCATTAGCTGACGGTGTAATCGTTACTGTGCCTGAGATTGGAGCTGCAGTCGCATTGGTGGCAGTGAAGGCAGGAACGTTTCCTGTGCCGCTCGCACCAAGTCCAATGGCAGTATTGCTGTTCGTCCATCCAAAAGTCACTCCGGCAGGTGTACCGGCAAGCGTATTGAGCGGAACGGCTGCGCCTGCACAATAGGCCTGTGCTGCTTCTGCAGTGGCTATCGGAGTCGGATTTACCGTTATCACATAAGTAATCGGGGTCCCGGTACAACCATTCGCTGATGGGGTGATTGATACCGTTCCGGTAATGGGTGCAGTGGTCGCATTGGTGGCGGTGAACGCCGGAATATTTCCACTGCCGCTGGCGCCAAGACCAATCGCAGTGTTGCTGTTAGTCCATGCAAAAGTCACTCCGGCTGGTGTGCCAGCAAGGGTATTAAGTGGAACCGCTGCGCCTGCACAATAAGCCTGAGCTGCTTCTGCAGTTGCTATCGGCGTCGGATTTACCGTTATTGTATAGGTAATTGGAGTTCCGGTACAACCATTCGCGGATGGGATAATAGTTACTGTACCTGAAATTGCCGCGGTGGTCGCATTGGTGGCGGTGAACGCCGGAATATTTCCGGTGCCGCTGGCGCCAAGGCCAATCGCAGTGTTGCTGTTGGTCCATGCAAAGGTTACTCCGGCTGGTGTACCGGCAAGCGTATTAAGTGGAACCGCTGCGCCTGCACAATAGGTCTGAGCCGCTTCTGTAGTAGCTATCGGCGTCGGATTTACCGTTATTGTATAGGTAATTGGAGTTCCGGTACAACCATTCGCGGATGGGGTAATAGTTACTGTACCTGAAATTGCCGCGGTGGTCGCATTGGTGGCGGTGAACGCCGGAATACTACCCGTGCCGCTGGCGCCAAGGCCAATCGCAGTATTGCTGTTGGTCCATGCAAAGGTTACTCCGGCTGGTGTGCCGGCAAGCGTATTAAGTGGAACCGCTGCGCCTGCACAATAGGTCTGAGCCGCTTCTGCAGTAGCTATCGGCGTCGGATTTACCGTTATCACATAAGTAATCGGGGTCCCGGTACAACCATTCGCAGATGGGGTAATGGTTACTGTACCCGAAATTGCAGCAGTGGTCGCATTGGTGGCGGTGAACGCCGGAATATTTCCGGTGCCGCTGGCTCCGAGACCAATCGCAGTATTGCTGTTTGTCCATGCGAAAGTCACTCCGGCAGGTGTACCGGCAAGCGTATTAAGTGGAGCCGCTGCGCCTGCACAATAGGTCTGAGCTGCTTCTGCAGTAGCTGTCGGCGTCGGATTTACTGTAATCACATAAGTAATCGGGGTACCGGTACAACCATTCGCGGATGGGGTAATGGTTACTGTACCTGAAATTGCTGCAGTGGTCGCATTGGTGGCGGTGAACGCCGGAAT
>Ga0209319_1001680_pt1 | contig 16721 bp, 24 predicted proteins | sample RifGroE2_FD_184000 | JGI IMG/M metagenome (GOLD analysis project Ga0209319, IMG submission 184000) | Groundwater microbial communities from Rifle, Colorado - Groundwater E2 (SPAdes) (version 2) | ecosystem: Environmental > Aquatic > Deep subsurface > Groundwater | place: Rifle, Colorado, United...
GTCTCATCTTTGATGACCTTGGAAATATGTTTTAAAGTCTCAGGCGTTTTTCCAACTCCGGGATCCTGTAACATTTGCGAAGCCAAAGAGATACTGGAAATTGGCGTTTTTAGCTCATGGGTCATGTTATTAACAAAATCATTCTTAATATTGTTCAACTGTTTTTGTTTAAAAATAACAATCAATGCGACGATAAAAATACATAAAATTAACAAAACAAGCACTATTGTAGGAATTAAAAGTCCCATTGAGCTGATAATAAAATTTTTCTTGGTAGGAAAAGTTACCTGCAGATAGGCTTCTTTTGAACTTTCTTCTAAAGGGAAGAAACGTTGTGTGTAAATGTTATTCGCAATCTCAGGACTTTCTGCATGGAAATCTTTGTTGCACCGGAAAATTATCCGCCCTCTTTTATCAACTATACTATAATAAAAAGGAAGTTCGACACCATTACTTATCAGCATCTTTTCAAGTATGTCATTAATTTCCTCAAAGTTAACTCTTTCGCTGATATCTTTCTTGTTGCTTTCCCTCAACCATCTGAATACTGCCTGATCAAGAATCGTTTTTGATCGTGAAAAATCTTTTCTGAATCTTTCCTGCAGATATTTGGATGTCTCTTCGATCGTCGCTTTGCCATGCCTGGTGGATATTTTGATGCTTGGTTTCTCAATTTTATCGGTTGCCGCGGCTAAGTTGTTGCCGAGGGTGTCAATCAGCTGTTGCGTGTTCGAATCTATCCTGTCAAGACTTGGCACCTGATTCAGTTGTTTATGGTAGTCGCTCCCCTCCAGTGTAAGAGCAAGATATTCCAGTGCCTCGTTTTCTTCTACGAGCACCACCGTTTGCAGCAAACTCCGACGTACACTCTCATCGAACTGATTCTCAACCATCTCGGCATTAACCATGACATACCTGGCTTGTATGACAATCAGCACGATGAAAGAAAAAACCATCGAGAATATAAGTATGAGTATGGTAGTTCTTTTCATAATGTTGCAAATATATTATAAAATTAAATGTTAAAATTACATTAGGGTTCTTATTTAACAATATATAAGGAAACAATGTTTGTAATTTTAGAAAATATAGTAAATAATCCTTAATTCATTTGTAGCTAAGTTATTATTGGCAATTTAAAATACCAGTTGAATGTTTCACACTTGAGGAAAAATATTACATTTGCACCAGATACAAAAGAATGCAGGATGCGAAAATGGTCAGACTTATTGCTAAGTAACTTTTTTGGGGTTTTTAATGATAACTTTTTGAAAAATGCCGTCATTTTTATTGCAGTAGGTTGGAACCTGCCATCATGGCTGACTCAGTCTCAGCTCATTTCAATTGTCTCGGCATCACTTATAGTGCCTTATCTTATATTATCACCTCTGGGTGGAAAGCTTTCGGTAAAATATTCCAGGTTAAAAGTATTCCATTTCTTTAAACTGATTGAATTTCCCATTATGTTCTTTGCTATTATTGCATTTGTTTATGAATGGGTAATACTGGCAGTGATTTCAGTTTTACTGATGGGAATTCAGAGTTGTTTATATTCACCTGCTAAATATGGATTGATTCGTGATATCGGAGGTATAGAGGGAAGCGCTTTTGGAAGCGGTTTGTTCGAAACAATGGCATTCCTGGGTATATTGATGGGGACTGTTATTGCATCGCTGGTAAGTGATCATTATCAAACATGGTTGTTGAGCATTTTATTCTTACTCTTTGCTGCTGGCGGCTATTATTTTGCTAAACGTATCAGGGCGGGGGAACAGGTTCCTGACGAAGCATCATCGCTTAAAATTCACTTGTCTCCCTTTAAATTTCTGGCTGACTCTTACCGACTGGCAAAGCTTTTTCCTGGGGTAAATGCAGCTGTTTTCGGGGTATCCGTGTTTTGGTTGATTGGGGCGCTATTGCAGATGAATATCATTATTCATGCAAAAATTTTTTATTTGGCAACGAATACAGCCACCGGTATAGTGATGGCATGTGCTGCCGTTGGCATTGCTGTGGGAACATGGTTGGCAGGGACGTTTGCGCGGAGGATAAAACGAAGAAAGCTGATCGTGCTGGGTCTGTCCGGTATGATGCTGTGCTTGTTGCCGGTTTTGTTTTTGAAAATTGACTTTGTGAGCTTTACGCTTTTGATGTTCCTGACTGCCGGTTTCGGAGGATTATTCCAGGTTCCGAATCTTACTGCTATTCAGCAGGCAGATGCGGGCAGACGGTTGGGTCAGTTGCTGGCCTATATGAATCTGATGATTTTTGTGTTTGTGTTGATTGCCTCGCTGATTTTCTCAGGAATAACTTATTTTTTTAATGACAACAGTGTGGCTGTTTTCTTTGTTATCATCTCTGTTTGTTTGGGGGTGTTCATTTGTCAGATGCCCGGAATTGCTGCTGAAAAAAATCGAAGGGAGTAAATTGATTGTCAATGATTAAGCCTGAATTACTTAAACAACTTAACAATATAATATTCTGAAATGCTATGCATGATAAAAAAAGCTTTAAAAAAATTATCTCTGATTTAAGTGTGCAAATCCTTGTTGCAATGGTGGTTGGTGTCATTGTCGGGAAGGTTATGGGAGCGGATGCGGGAATGTTTGCACCATTGGGGAGTTTGTTCATTCAATTGATCCGAATGCTGGTAATTCCTTTGGTTTTTGTTTCAATTGTTGCAGGTGCTGCATCTTTGGGAGTTACTAAATCTGCCGGGAGAATTGGTGTAACCACTATTGCTTATATTTTTATCACAACCGTTCTGGCGGTGATACTTGCCATCGCTTTGGGTTCATGGTTTAAACCGGGAGCTGGTATTTCTCATGAAACCATACAGGCTTTTTTACCCGAGCAGCAGTACGAAGCTGTACCGCAGAAAATGGAATTCTGGCCAATGTTGCTCGATATTATTCCTGCAAATCCTATTAAATCTCTAGCAGATGGTAATATATTACAATTGATATTTTTCGGACTGTTTCTCGGTTTTGGACTTAGTGCTTTGGCGAGTGAGAAAAAACAGCCGGTGCTGAAGGCATTCAACACTTTTCTGGATGCTCTTATCTGGTGTATACAAAAGGTGATGCTTGTTGCTCCTCTCGGGGTATTTGGACTGATGGCTGATGCGACAGGGACATTCGGGTTTGATCTTTTGTTGAAGGTGGGTAATTTGCTTTGGGTGAATGTGGTTGCTACATTTATTATCCTGCTTTTGTTCTATCCGCTGACTTTAAAGTTATTCTCAAAATTGAAAATTTCACATTTTTTGAAATCAATGATTCGTCCACAGATTGTCGCTTTTTCAACCTCATCTTCCATGGCAACTTTACCGGTAACTCTCGAAACCTGTGAGGATAAACTTGGAGTCAGCAAGGAAACGGCCTCATTTGTTGTGCCGTTGGGTGCCACCATCAATATGACCGGTAACGCCATTTATTATACTTTGGTGGCATTGTTTTTCGCGCAATTATACAATATTGATCTGAGCATAGCTCAATATGTTGCCATTGCCATTACTGCGAGTGTCGGGGCAATCGGACAGGCAGGTGTGCCGGGGCCAACGCTGTTGGTAGTTGCTGTGTTGGTATCAGCAGGTATTCCTATTGAAGGCTTACCTTTGTTATATGCACTCGACCGTATTTTCGATATGTTGCGTACAGTATTGAATATCACCGGAGATGCTGCCTGTGCGGTGGTAGTTGATAGAAAAGAATAGTTTTTTCAAATTTATTTATATTTTTGCATTTCTTATGCAAGAAACGTCCTTAATATTTTCAAAAATGAAATTAAAGATTCAATATATTTTACTTTTGCTGATTTGGTCATTCCATCTGCAGGCCGCAATTCCCGAAGGATATTATGATAGTGCCGATGCGAAAAACACTAACGAACTTCGTGTTGCTTTGTCGGCAATAGTTTCTGCTAATCATAATGTGATAAGTTATACTCCTGGCTTGTGGAATGCCTATGCAACAACAGATATCAATCCCTCAACAGGTAAAATATGGGACATGTATTCCAATTGTTCATTCACAATTACGACTAATCAGTGCGGAAGTGAAGGCTATGATGTGGAATGTGATTGTTACAACAGGGAGCATACAACACCTGCCAGTTGGTTTAGTGATGCATCACCAATGTATAGCGATCTTTTTAATGTCTATCCTACAGATGGATGGGTGAATAATGTAAGAAACAATTTTCCTTATGGTGAAGTTGGATTGGCGGATGTAACTTCTGTAAATGGAAGCAGGCGCGGTAATTCTGATTTTCCGGGTTACTCGGGCATTGTTTTTGAACCTGTCGATGAATATAAAGGTGATTTTGCCAGAACAGTAATGTATATGGCAACACGTTATATGGATAATCTGGCATCATGGGTCGCTGCAAATTCAAATGATACTGAAGTGGAAATAATATATGACTCCTCGAATGGGCTTACACCCTACGCCATTAATCTTTTTTTGTCGTGGAGTAGGATGGACCCCGTCAGTACTAAAGAAACAACGCGCAACGAAGCTGTATATGGTATTCAGTCGAATCGTAATCCTTTTATTGATTTTCCGGGGTTGGAAGAGTATATATGGGGAAATAAAACGGGAGACTTATTTTATGTCAATGAACCTCCGCCACCGTCAAATCCTCCGGTGATAACTGCAACAGGTAAAGTGGTCAACAACGGGCAAACAGTTGCTTTCGGCACCGTAACAGGGGCTACACAAAAATCTTACACGGTAAAAACTTCCGGAATTACCGGTGATCTTACAGTAACAGCAAGCGGATCAGGCTTTTCAGTTTCAACCGCTACGATACCTCAGGCAAATGCCGAAAGCGGTTATGATATTACCATTACCTTCAACCCATCTTCTTCCGGTAATTATACAGGTAGTGTAACCATCACCGGCGGTGGATTGATGCCGGCGTTTGTTTTGAATATGTCGGGTTCGAAAAATTGATGTTTTCCGTCTCTTTTTGATAATTTCAGGTGATTAATTCAGTGTTTATTTCATCAATAAGCAATTAATCAGAAATATTTTCAAAACATCATTTGTTGATTAAAAAACTTTTCGTAACTTTGCAGCCCCTTTGGATAAAAACCAAAAAATTAAAAATAAAGTAGTTATAGTTTAAAACAAATTTGAAATGCCTACAATTCAACAATTAGTTAGAAAAGGAAGAGCAGAATTGATCGACAAGAGCAAATCTCCGGCGCTGGATTCATGTCCGCAACGTCGTGGTGTTTGTGTTCGTGTGTACACAACTACTCCTAAGAAGCCAAACTCTGCCATGCGTAAAGTTGCGCGTGTACGTTTGACTAATCAGAAGGAAGTTAACGCGTACATTCCGGGAGAAGGTCACAACTTACAGGAACACTCCATTGTGATGGTTCGTGGCGGTCGTGTGAAAGACCTTCCTGGGGTTCGTTATCACGTGGTTCGTGGAACTTTGGATACAGCCGGTGTTAACGGTCGTACTCAACGTCGTTCAAAATATGGTGCTAAACGCCCTAAACCGGGACAGGTAGCAGCAAAAGGTGCTCCGGCTAAAGGTGGTAAAAAGAAATAATTCTTAAGCCATATTTTATCAAACTCCTTTCAAAAGAGATTTAAAAATTCAAGTTAAAAACTTGTTTTATAGGTAGCAGATGAAGGTTGAGTAAACGACTCGGAGGAGTTGTTGAAGCAAAACTAAAAGCAACCAAGAAACAAAAGAAATTTTATTAAAATGAGAAAATCGAAACCAAAAAAACGGATCATTTTACCCGATCCCGTTTTCAATGAGTCGATGGTTACCAAATTTGTTAACCACTTAATGTACGATGGCAAAAAATCTACTGCCTTCGACATCTTTTATTCATCGTTGGATGTTGTGAAAAACAAACTTCCGAACGAAGAAAAAGCTCCCCTCGATATCTGGAAGAAAGCCCTCGAAAATATAACTCCTCTCGTGGAAGTTAAATCACGTCGTGTGGGTGGTGCTACTTTCCAGGTTCCTACAGAAATCCGTCCCGACAGGAAGGAGTCAGTTTCAATGAAGAATCTTATATTATATGCCCGGAAACGTGGCGGACGTTCGATGGCCGATAAGTTGGCTGCCGAAATCGTTGATGCCTTTAACAACCAGGGAGGTGCTTTCAAACGCAAGGAAGATATGCACCGTATGGCTGAAGCTAACCGTGCATTTGCTCACTTCAAATTCTAAATAAGGAAATAAGTTAACAAATGGCTAAAGGAGATTTAAGTTACAATAGAAATATCGGTATCATGGCGCATATCGATGCCGGTAAAACAACAACTTCAGAACGAATCCTGTTTTATACCGGTTTGACTCACAAGATCGGTGAGGTGCACGATGGTGCTGCGACTATGGACTGGATGGAGCAGGAGCAGGAAAGAGGTATTACCATTACTTCTGCTGCCACTACTACTTCCTGGGATTATCTTGGAGATAAATATAAAATAAACCTGATTGACACTCCGGGACACGTGGACTTCACCGTAGAGGTGGAACGTTCATTGCGTATCCTTGATGGAGCTGTCGCAACTTTCTGTGCCGTTGGTGGTGTTGAACCCCAGTCGGAAACAGTATGGCGTCAGGCTGATAAATACAATGTGCCACGTATTGGTTACGTGAACAAAATGGACCGTTCTGGTGCCGATTTCTTTGAAGTGGTTCGCCAGTTGAAAGATGTGTTGGGTGCTAAACCTTGTCCTATTCAAATTCCTATCGGTGCCGAAGAAAAATTCAAAGGCGTGGTGGATCTGATTAAAATGAAAGCCATCCTGTGGCACGACGAGTCGATGGGTGCTCAATATTCTATTGAAGAAATTCCTGCTGATTTAGTGGACGAAGCTCAGGAGTGGAGAGATAAAATGCTCGAAATTGTTGCGGAATATGATGATGAAGTGATGGAAAAGTATTTTGATGATCCTTCTACTATTACAGAAGAAGAAATCAAAAGAGCTATCCGTAAGGCAACTTTATCAATGGAGATCAACCCGATGATTTGCGGTTCTTCTTTCAAAAATAAAGGTGTACAAACAATGCTTGATGCTGTATGTGCATTTTTGCCAAGTCCGCTCGATACTCCCGAAATTATCGGAACAGATCCTCGCGATCCTGAAAAACAGATTGTTCGTCACCCGGATGCAAAAGAACCTCTTACAGCATTAGCGTTTAAGATTGCTACCGACCCTTATGTGGGACGTCTGTGTTTCTTCCGTGTATATTCAGGACAGCTTCCTGCAGGTTCTTATGTATATAATACCCGCTCTGAGAAGAAAGAACGTATTTCACGTATCTTCCAGATGCATTCAAATAAACAAAATCCTGTTGATATGATTTCTGCAGGAGATATCGGTGCAGGTGTCGGTTTTAAAGATATTCGTACCGGTGATACGCTTTGTGATGAGGCACATCCGATTACGCTTGAATCAATGGATTTCCCGGCTCCGGTAATCGGAATTACGGTAGAACCAAAAACACAGAAGGATTTGGATAAGCTGGGTCTTGGATTGTCGAAATTGGCTGAAGAAGATCCAACATTTACTGTTCATACTGACGAACAATCAGGTCAGACAGTTATTTCGGGTATGGGTGAACTTCACCTGGAAATTATCATCGATCGTCTGAAAAGAGAATTCAAAGTGGAATGTAATCAGGGTCGTCCGCAGGTTTCCTACAAAGAAGCTATTTCGCAGGCCGTTGAAATTCGTGAAGTTTATAAGAAACAGTCTGGTGGTCGCGGTAAATTTGCCGACATCATCGTTCGTGTAGAACCAGCTGATGCTGATTTTGATGGTGGTTTGCAGTTTGTTGATGTGGTAAAAGGTGGTAATATCCCAAAAGAATTTATTCCATCAGTACAGAAAGGATTTAATGCTGCCCTTAAAAACGGGGTGTTGGCAGGATTCCCTATGGATAAGCTGAAAGTGACTTTGATTGATGGTTCATTCCATGCGGTTGACTCCGATCAGCTTTCTTTCGAAATCTGTGCACAGATGGCATTTAAAACTGCTTGTGCCAAAGCAAAACCAATTCTTCTGGAACCTATCATGAGAATGGAAGTTGTTACTCCTGAAGAAAATATGGGTGATGTTATTGGCGACCTGAACAAACGCCGCGGTCAGGTGGAAGGGATGGAATCAAGCCGTACCGGTGCCAGAATCGTGAAAGCCAAAGTTCCTTTGGCAGAAACATTCGGTTATGTTACCGCTTTGCGTACCATCAGTTCCGGTCGTGCAACTTCATCAATGGAGTTCTCACATTATGCCGAAGTTTCCAATTCTCTTGCCAAACAGGTAGTAACTGAGGCAAAAGGTAAAGTGGAATTATTGTAAGAATATAATACATCCGGTTAGCGAATGACTCTTAACCGGATGTTTGTACATAAACACATAATTAATTAAAAACGACAATGAGTCAAAAAATCAGAATTAAATTAAAATCTTACGATCACAGTCTGGTCGATAAATCAGCTGAGAAAATCGTAAAAACGGTGAAAGCTACCGGTGCACATGTAAGTGGTCCTATTCCATTGCCAACACACAAAAGAATTTTCACTGTGAACCGTTCAACTTTCGTGAACAAAAAATCACGCGAACAATTTGAATTGTCATCATTCAAACGTTTGATCGACATTCATAATTCATCTGCCAAAACAGTGGATGCATTGATGAAACTCGAATTGCCAAGTGGGGTAGAAGTTGAAATTAAAGTGTGATTAAATAACAAATAATAAATTGAAATGCCAGGATTATTAGGAAAAAAAATCGGAATGACATCCGTTTTCAGTGCCGACGGTAAAAATGTACCGTGCACTGTTATCGAAGCAGGTCCTTGTGTTGTTACTCAAATCAAAACTGTAGAAAAAGACGGTTACAAAGCTGTTCAGGTAGGTTTTCAGGAAAAAAATGAAAAACACACCAACAAGCCGGAAGCAGGTCATTTCAAGGCAGCAGGAGTAGCTCCGCAACGACACTTGGTTGAGTTCAAGGATTTCGAACAGGAATTCAAACTGGGTGATAAAATCACCGTAGAATTTTTTGAAGCAGACACATTTATTGATGTGATCGGAACTTCAAAAGGTAAAGGACATCAGGGCGTTGTAAAACGTCACGGATTTGGTGGGGTAGGTCAGTCAACACACGGTCAGCACAATCGTTTACGTGCACCGGGTTCTTTGGGAGCATCTTCATATCCATCACGGGTGTTCAAAGGTATGCGTATGGGTGGCCGCACAGGTGGCGATCAGGTAACCATACAAAACTTGCAGGTATTAAAAGTGATTCCGGAACACAACCTTATTTTAATAAAAGGTTCAGTGCCGGGTGCTAAAGGTTCAATCGTTATCATCAATAAATAATCATGGAAGTAAGTGTATTAAACATAAAAGGAGAAGACACCGGAAGAAAAGTTTCTTTGCATGATGAAATCTTCGGAATTGAGCCAAATGACCATGCTATTTATTTAGATGTAAAACAATATTTGGCCAATCAGCGTCAGGGAACGCACAAATCAAAAGGACGCAGCGAACTTGCTGGTTCAACACGTAAACTTGGTCGCCAGAAAGGTGGTGGCGGTGCCCGTCCCGGTGATATCAAATCCGGTGTTCGCGTAGGTGGAGGTCGTATGTTTGGACCGGTTCCACGCGATTACAGTTTCAAGTTAAATAAAAAAGTAAAACAGTTGGCACGTAAGTCAGCCCTGAGTTATAAAGCTCAAAACAACCTGATTACCGTAGTGGATCAGATTGACTTTGCAGTTCCTAAAACAAAGGAAATGATTGTAATGACACAAAATCTTCAGGTAGCAGATAAAAAACCGTTAATTATTTTAGCAAACGGAAATAAAAACGTATATTTGTCGGCTCGAAATTTACCTAAGGTAAATGTCGTAACAGTTTCGGAATTAAACACTTACATGGTGCTTAATGCCAAAACTCTTGTATTAACTGAGGAAGCTGTTGCAGCTGTTGAACAAATTTTTAAAGCATAGGAGGTAAAAAAATGGGAATTATCATTAAACCGATCGTTACAGAAAAGATGACCAAGTTGGGTGAAAAGCTCAACCGCTATGGCTTTAAAGTGGACAAAGATGCCAACAAGATTGAGATCAAACAAGCGATAGAAGCTTTGTATAATGTAACAGTGCTCGAAGTAAACACAATGATTGCTGCTCCGAAGAAGAAAAGTCGCTTTACCAAAAGTGGCGTGATAAACGGACAGTCTTCAGCTTATAAAAAAGCGATTGTTACATTGAAAGCAGGAGAACAAATAGACTTTTATAGCAATATTTAAATAAACAAATGGCTGTACGTAAATTAAAGCCCACTACACCGGGGCAAAGACACAAGATTATTGGTACATTCGACACAATTACTACGAATGAACCAGAAAAATCTCTTGTAGTAGGTGGTTCAAAATCCGGTGGTCGTAACCACGACGGTAAAATGACCATGCGCTACTTAGGTGGCGGACACAAGAGAAAATACAGAGTAATTGACTTTAAACGCAACAAAGACGGTGTTCCCGCAACAGTGAAAACCATCGAATACGATCCGAACCGTTCGGCCCGTATCGCATTGCTTTTCTATGCTGACGGTGAAAAAAGATACATTCTTGCACCAAACGGATTGCAGGTAGGTCAAACCGTAATCTCAGGAGAGAATGCTGCTCCTGAAGTTGGTAATGCAATTCCTTTGCAAAACATTCCACTCGGTACCATCATTCATAATATTGAATTGAGACCGGGGCAGGGTGCCGCGATGGTACGTTCTGCAGGAACATTTGCTCAGTTGAATTCACGTGAAGAAAAATATGCAATTATTAAATTGCCTTCAGGTGAGTTACGCAAGGTTTTGGCTACATGTAAAGCTACTATTGGAACTGTAGGGAATTCTGACCACGCGTTGGAAGTTTCCGGAAAGGCAGGACGCTCTCGTTGGCTTGGACGTCGACCACGCGTTCGTGGTGTTGTGATGAACCCGGTAGATCACCCGATGGGTGGTGGCGAAGGCCGCGCTTCCGGAGGTCATCCACGTTCACGCAAAGGCTTGTTAGCTAAAGGGTACAAAACACGTGCTCCTAAAAATAAATCGAGCCAGTATATTATTGAAAGAAAGAAAAAATAACAGCTAAAAGAAAGTAAATAATATGAGCCGTTCACTAAAAAAAGGACCCTATATAAATCTGAAGCTCGAGAAAAAGGTAACAGCCATGAATGACAGTGGAAAGAAAACTGTTGTTAAAACATGGTCTCGTGCTACAATGATTTCACCTGATTTTGTAGGTCACACGATTGCAGTTCACAATGGAAACAAATTTATCCCCGTTTATGTAACCGAAAATATGGTAGGTCATAAGTTAGGCGAATTTTCACCTACTCGTAACTTCCGCGGTCACGGTGGTAAGAAGAAATAATCCATTGAAATTATCAAACAAAAAGAATTAAAATTTCGAAAAATGGGTGCAAGAAAAAAAATATCAGCCGAAAAAAGAAAAGAAGCAAATAAGGCGCTTTACTTTGCCAAGCTAAATGATGTTCCGACCTCTCCACGTAAAATGCGTCTGATGGCAGATTTAATACGCGGAATGGAAGTTAACAAAGCGTTGAGCGTGTTGAAGTTCTCGTCGAAAGAAGCTTCGGGAAGATTAGAAAAATTGCTTAAATCGGCCATCGCTAACTGGGAACAAAAAACAGAACAGAAAGCCGATAGTGCAAATTTATATGTAAGTAAAATTTACGTGGATTCAGCAACCATGCTGAAACGCTTGCGTACTGCTCCTCAGGGTCGTGGTTATCGTATCCGTAAACGTTCCAACCACGTAACTATATTTGTAGATACCAAGATTACTAACGAAAACGAAAATTAATACTCGATGGGACAAAAGACTAATCCAATAAGCAACCGCTTAGGAATCATCCGTGGATGGGATTCAAACTGGTATGGTGGAAACGATTATGGTGACACCATCCTGGAAGACAGCAAAATCAGAAAATACCTGAATGCCCGTCTTGCCAAAGCCAGTGTATCGCGTATTGTTATCGAACGTACGTTGAAATTGGTAACTATTACTGTATGTACAGCCCGTCCGGGGATTATCATCGGAAAAGGCGGACAGGAAGTAGATAAACTGAAAGAAGAATTGAAAAAGATCACCGACAAGGAGATTCAGATCAACATCTTCGAAATTAAACGTCCGGAACTGGATGCCGTAATTGTAGCAAATAATGTTGCACGTCAGATCGAAGGCAAAATTGCTTATCGTCGTGCCACTAAAATGGCTATTGCTTCAACCATGCGTCTGGGTGCTGAAGGTATTAAGATACTGGTGTCGGGTCGTTTGAATGGTGCTGAAATGGCACGTTCTGAAATGTATAAAGAAGGAAGAACTCCGTTGCATACTTTCAGGGCAGATATCGATTATGCACATGCTGAGGCATTGACAAAAGTAGGTATCATTGGTGTTAAGGTATGGATTTGCCGCGGAGAAATCTATGGTAAAAAAGACCTGGCCCCTTCCTTTAGTGCTGCGAAAGAAAGTTCCCGTGGTGGCGATCGGTTCAACAACGAACGTAATGATCGTGGCGGTAAGGGATTCAGAAAGAGAAAAAAGTAAACTGTTATTAATGAATTTGATGTAAGGAAATTATGTTACAACCTAAAAAAACAAAGTTCAGGAGACAGCAGAAAGGGCGCATGAAAGGAAATGCCCAGAGAGGTAATCAGTTAGCGTTCGGTTCTTTCGGTATCAAATCGTTACAATCGAAATGGTTAACCGGTCGTCAAATCGAAGCTGCCCGTATCGCTGTAACCCGCTATATGCAACGTCAGGGTCAAATCTGGATCCGCATATTCCCCGATAAACCGATCACAAAAAAACCTGCTGAGGTTCGTATGGGTAAAGGTAAAGGTGCTCCCGAAGGCTTCGTGGCTCCTGTTACTCCCGGAAGAATGATTATTGAAGTAGAAGGTGTACCCTTCGAAATCGCGAAAGAAGCATTGCGTCTGGCTGCTCAAAAACTGCCGGTTACTACCCGCTTCGTGACAAGACGTGATTATGACACAACTCAAAATGCGTAAGGAAAATGAAAACAAGAGAAATAAGAGAACTTAACAACCAGGAGATTCAGGAACGTATGGATGCCCAAAAAGAGCAGCTGGTACGTCTGAAAATGAATCACGCCATTTCTCCGCTTGATAATCCGTTGCAAATTAAAGAAGTACGTCGTACTATCGCCCGTCTTGCGACTGAATTACGTCAGCGTGAAAATAATTAATTAAAAAATTAACACTGATGGAAAGAAATTTAAGAAAAGAAAGAACGGGTGTCGTTTTCAGTAACAAAATGGATAAAACCATTACTGTAGCTGTAAAGTGGAAAGAAAAACACCCTATTTACGGTAAATTCGTAAATAAGACAAAAAAATATCATGCTCATGACGAGAAGAACGACTGTAACATTGGAGATACAGTTCGTATCATGGAAACCCGCCCGCTGAGTAAATTAAAAAGATGGAGATTAACTGAAATTATCGAAAGAGTTAAGTAATTATGATACAACAAGAATCTAGACTCACAGTTGCGGATAACTCCGGTGCAAAAGAAGCACTGTGTATCCGTGTATTAGGAGGAACCGGTAAGCGTTATGCTTCTCTGGGCGATATCATTGTGGTTGCTGTGAAGAGCGTTGTGCCTTCTGCAGACATCAAGAAAGGTATTGTTTCAAAAGCTGTCGTGGTTCGTACCAAAAAAGAAGTTCGCCGCGCAGATGGCTCTTATATCCGTTTCGACGATAACGCCTGTGTTTTATTAAACAATGCCGGTGAAATCCGCGGTAGCCGTATTTTCGGCCCGGTGGCCCGCGAGTTGCGTGCTACAAACATGAAAATCATATCACTTGCACCTGAAGTGCTTTAATCTTCGTAAAATTATTTAGTAATGAGTAAATTACATATCAAAAAAGGTGACACCGTTTACGTTAATGCCGGCGTGGATAAAGGCAAAACAGGTCGTGTTTTGGAAGTCCTCGTAAGTAAAAGCCGCGCAATCGTAGAAGGAATTAATATGGTATCCAAGCATACCAAACCTAGTGCGAAAAGTCCTCAAGGTGGTATTGTTAAACAGGAAGCATCTGTTCACATCTCTAATTTGAATCCGGTAGAAGGTGGTAAACCCGTACGCGTTGGACGCAAATTGAATGCTGAGGGCAAATTGGTGCGTATTTCCAAAAAAACAGGAGAGGAAATTTAAAAAATGAATACAGCAAGATTTAAACAAGATTACCGGGAACGCATCGTTCCTGCGTTGGTAAAAGAGTTCGGTTACAAATCTGTAATGCAAACTCCGAAACTGGAAAAAATCGTATTAAACCAGGGATTGGGAATTGCCGTTGCCGATAAAAAAATTATTGAAGTGGCGATCAATGAAATGACAGCCATTACCGGCCAGAAAGCAGTTCAGACGATTTCAAAGAAAGATATTTCGAATTTCAAGGTACGTAAAAAAATGCCTATCGGTGTACGTGTAACATTACGCGGCGACCGTATGTATGAGTTCCTTGAACGTTTGATCAGTGTTGCTTTGCCACGTGTACGCGACTTCAAGGGGATTGAGAATAAGCTTGATGGACGCGGAAACTATACACTTGGTATTACCGAGCAGATTATTTTCCCTGAAATCAATATTGATAATATCAGCCGGTTGCTGGGTATGAATATTACTTTCGTTACAACTGCTAAAACCGATGAAGAAGGTTTTGCATTGTTGAAAGAGTTCGGATTACCATTTAAGAAAAACTAATTAAGAGATACAATGGCAAAAGAATCAATGAAAGCCCGCGAGGTGAAAAGAGCCAGATTAATCGCGAAGTTTGCTGAAAAACGTGAAAAATTCTTAGCTGAAGGAAATTATGATGCCCTTCAGACCCTTCCAAGAAACTCGTCACCTATCCGTCTGCACAACCGTTGCAAAATCACCGGTCGTCCTAAAGGATATATGCGTCAGTTCGGAATCTCACGTATTCAGTTCCGCGAAATGGCATCAAAAGGCCTTATCCCCGGAGTGAAAAAAGCAAGCTGGTAACAGAAGCGAATAGCTAATAGCGAAATATTTGTAAAGACGCAATGTAGTGCGTTTAAGACAAAAATAATAAAACAATAAATATTGTCCCGACAGGCGGGATCAATTTAAAAATCATTTTTATGACAGATCCAATAGCAGATTATTTAACGCGATTGCGGAATGCTATCAAAGCAAAACACCGTGTGGTGGAAATTCCGGCATCCAATCTCAAAAAGGAAATTACCCGTATTCTGCACGAACAGGGTTATATCCTTAACTACAAATTTGTAGAAGACGGTCCTCAGGGCACGATTAAAATCGCTCTGAAATACGACCCGGTTAACAAAGTTAACTCAATTAAGAAATTAATCCGGGTATCTACCCCGGGTTTACGTCAATATGTTGGTATCGATGAGATTCCACGCGTATTGAACGGATTAGGTATTGCCATTATTTCTACATCAAAAGGCGTGATGACTAACAAACAGGCACGTGATTTGAGAGTTGGTGGTGAAGTTTTATGTTTTGTTTATTAATGTAGGGAGGAGAAAAGTATGTCAAGAATTGGAAAATTACCTATTACTATTCCTGCAGGGGTAAGCATTACACAACAAGGTCTGATTGTAACAGTAAAAGGCCCGAAAGGAACTTTGACTCAGGAAATCAACCCTAATATCACCATTGCAGTTGAGGGAAACCAGTGTGTGGTTTCACGTCCTGATGACGAAAAACAAAACCGTGCCATGCATGGTCTTTACCGCTCCCTGATCCAGAATATGGTTACAGGTGTATCAGAAGGTTATAAAAAAGTGCTCGAACTGGTAGGTGTGGGTTACCGTGTATCCAATCAGGGTCAGGTACTTGAAATGGCCTTAGGTTATACGCATAATATCTTTTTAGGTTTACCGGCAGAAATCAAGGTTGAAACTAAATCGGAACGTAACCAGAATCCTGTTATTATACTCGAAAGTGCCGATAAGCAATTAATTGGACAAGTTTGCGCGAAAATCCGTTCATTCCGTAAACCGGAACCTTATAAAGGTAAAGGGGTTAAATTCGCGGGAGAACTTATCCGTCGTAAAGCCGGTAAATCAGCTGGTAAAGGTAAATAATTCACGTAAACTTGTATAAGAAAATGGCAAATACAAACAGAAGAGAAAGAATAAAAGCGCATATCCGTCACAAGGTGAGTGGTACCGCTTTAAAACCCCGCTTGACAGTTTTTCGTAGTAATACGCAAATATATGCTCAATTAGTTGATGATGTTCAGGGAAAAACACTCGCTGCAGCATCTTCACTGGGAATGAAAGATAAAGTTACAAAAATCGAACAAGCTGCCAAGGTTGGCGCTTTAGTAGCAAAAGCTGCTCAGGAAGCAGGTATTACTGAAGTGGTATTCGACAGAAACGGTTATTTGTATCACGGAAGAGTTAAACAATTGGCTGATGCTGCACGCGAAGCCGGACTTAAATTTTAATCAGGTAAGACAACAGATATGAATAAAGTTAAAACAACCAATGATTTGGAATTGAAAGACAGATTAGTTGCTGTTAACCGCGTTACCAAGGTAACCAAAGGGGGACGTACCTTCAGCTTTTCTGCCATCGTTGTAGTTGGTAATGAAGATGGTATCGTAGGTTGGGGATTAGGCAAGGCC
>Ga0209319_1001682_pt1 | contig 16712 bp, 18 predicted proteins | sample RifGroE2_FD_184000 | JGI IMG/M metagenome (GOLD analysis project Ga0209319, IMG submission 184000) | Groundwater microbial communities from Rifle, Colorado - Groundwater E2 (SPAdes) (version 2) | ecosystem: Environmental > Aquatic > Deep subsurface > Groundwater | place: Rifle, Colorado, United...
TCGTAAAGATCGGAGGCGGTGTCTTGTCCGCTGATCGAAAGTGATGCCGTAAGGCGCGAAGTAAAAACGGCCTCAAGGTCAACGTGGCCGGTAAATTCAAATGTGCCTGTCTCGGTTTCCGGGTCGGTAAGTACAAGCCCGCCCATGGCCACCGACGCGGATACATTTGTTCCGGTACCACTCCACGATGGGTCGATCTGCGAAAACTCCTCAACAAAATTTAACCCGGCGATTCCGGCAATATTGGTGCTGGCCGTCGATGCTGTCGCGCTCTCGCGGCCCGAGCGGTCAACCGCCTTGACCATGTAGGTGCCAACCATGGCCGCCACGGCGATGCTCGTTGTGAGGCCGGTATTGGCCACCACGTCGACCGATTGCGCCCAGGTCGCGCCGACCGTGAGCGGGCTCCAGCGGATGCGGTAATGCGATAGATCGAGATCGGTATTGGCGGTCCAGGTCAACCGTGCTTCGCTTCCGACGATGTTGCAGCCGAAGTCTTCCACATCCGCAGGGTCCTCGCTCTGGCCCTCAACGGCGTCAAAAACAGATGATGACCAGTCCGAGGCCACCCCGTAGACACTCACCACCTGAGCGGCGATCTCGTAGGATTCACCCTCGATCACGCCATTGATGATGCCGGTCACACCGACATCTGCCGGCCATTCGACCTGGCTCCATCTCGTCGTTCCTGTGGCCCGGTAGCGCAGGCGATATTTTCCGATGCGGATTGCGCTGTTGGTGGCCGGGGCTACGGTCGCCAGAATCCGGGCTCGGATGAGCGCACCGGTCACCTCAAGTGCCCGCGTGCCGCTCTCCACATTGCTGATCGATGGTGCTGGCGGCGCAAGGCGTGTGATGTCTACCGGGCCGGTGATGCGAGTATTAAATGCCGGGATTGATTCCGTGTCGGCGTTGTAAATCGATGGAGCAAGATCCACGCAGGTCAAAAGAGCGCAAAAATCTTTCGTGCGGGTTATGCTTTTGACCAGCAGCCTTGCGGTCATCAATGTGGCCTCGCCGAACATGGCAAGATCGCCAGCCACCGGGCCGTAGGACGCCGGCACGGAGCCATCAACGTAGAACGTAGATGTCACAGTGTCTTCGGTGACCGACGTGGCCGAAAGAACGACACTGTCACCATTTGCCTTGCGGAACCGGCAGGCATAAGAGGTCCCGGCCAGCATGGCAAACTCTTCGTCGAGCGTGACGCTGATTATGGTCCCGCCGGTAGTGCCGCCATCGAATTCAACGCCGCCGGAATCGTCGAAGGCCACACCGCCAGAATCGTCGAAAAACCCGTCCTCTGTTGTTTCTTCTGTTACCGAAATAGATTTGACGCGGCCCCAGGCCGTACCCCACTTTGGAACGTCATGACCGCAATGGATCATGGACCCGCGCCGGCAGGCAAGGTGCTCAAAGTCGCAATAAAAGGAGTACGTCTCGGGCCGGAGGATCATCTGCGCCAGATGGTAGCGCGCAAATCGATAGATCAAATCCGGGTCCGTCACCCCTGGGAATTCGATGCTCTCGAAAAGCGTTGCATTCGCCTCGGTGTAGCCATCAGAATAAACTATGCGCTCGTCCCATTCGTAATCGGCGTCCGCGTTCACAAATTTTACCCGCAGGGCGTGCGGCATATCAAAAAGCATTTTCTCGGAAGAAAAGCCCCAGGAGTTGCGCGGGGTGAAATGCTGCGAAATGGGCCGGCCATCATAATCATTGATCACCATCCACAGGCCGTCGATGATCGATGGCGCGGCCCTGCCGGCAACGGCCACGTCCATCAGGGTGTCCCAAATCGATGCGCGGAAATCACGGTACATATTGAAGCTGTACCCGCGATCTTCGCACTCATCGAACCAGTCGGCCAACTGATCGTCATTTATCTGTGACGCCGTGCGCTTCAAGGCGTTGGCGTTGCCGGTCAAAACGTGGCGGAAAAGAGCTGCCGGATTACTACTATAACCCCACGTGCTCCAGGTCGATCCGTCCCAAACCGGAACGAATGAATCACAAACCGCGTTGACGTTGTCGATCACATTGGAAAGTTGTTCGGTGGCCTTGATTCGAAAAGCCGTTACCGTCAAGTGCTTTTCGAAGTTGATGGGGTTATCGTTGAGCGTGCCGCGCAAGTACTGCCAAGTCATTTCGTCAAAAATCATATCATCGACGGAATCTTCGGTCACGCGGCTGATGGCCACCTCATAGGCCTTCGTCCGGTCCACCTTCCAGCGTTGAGAGAATCGTTGCACTTCCGGGCTTTTTGCTGTCCATGCCGATTCTTCAATCGTTATGGTTCCAGCCGTGATATTGACCTGATCGCCGACCAGCGAGCACACCAGGCCCGTTCGATCTGTGTCGATGATATTGGTCACAGTATCATACCCCATCACTGGCCAAGCGATGTCGGTGCTGGTATCAACATAAAGCGTCCTGGTCGTGTATTCTCCAATTCGCACAGACAATGGGCGCTCTGTTCTGCCTCCGTATGCCCTGATAACCCCATCGTGGCAGGCGTAGATTGAAAATGTTTCCCCTGGCACGAGGTATCCTAATTCATCGTAATAACTTCCAGGGACCATGGGGCCGAGCGCATAGGTCGCTGATGATTGCTCGGCGAACGCCACCGTACCGTCTGTGTAGGTCCAGGCCGATGTGCCCACTTCACGATAGCGAATCTGCGCGGTCACGGTAGTTTCTGCCCGAAACGCTCCGCTCCGGCTGCTGTTACCGATTCTGACCAGGCCTCGGTTGAAATAAATGTCAACTGACAACTCATCTACGTTTTCCGGCGCCGTCCTGGTTATCCATCCAGAAGAGTACTCCACGAGTGCTCCGACCGGCGTTTGTTCTACCTGTGATGGAAAAAGGTCTATCGTGTCTTCGCCGTCATATCCCAGGTAGGTGCGAACCTCGACACCCTCGAAAGACGAAAGTGGGGTATCTCCGATCTTGATCGTTCCGACCCTTATGGGCGAATATCCCCAAACCAGCAGCAGGCGAAGATATTCGTCGCCGCCCTCTATTTCTGTGAATGTCTTTGCCCCCAGGCGCGGGTAAACCTTATGCCGTCCAAGAAGTTGAGGGATCGGCCCCCAGGGGTCGGCCACGTTGCGAGCACCGCTTATCGAATAGGTCGGGCTGTCGCTGTACGAAGTATTCCGAGCATCGGCCGGCCTCACAGGCGCTATGGCGTTGACCAAGAACATTCCGGCCGTGGATACAGCCGCCGCCGCGAAAGCCCCGGCCATTGGGCCATAGGCAGTTGCTGCGAGTCCTCCGGTATATGCTGCTGCCGCGATAACAACGATGGTCATAAGCACGTGCAGCGGGTTTTTCCCCTCGCCGCCGTGCAGCTTGGTATAAATCAGCAGATGATCGTCGGCCTTTGGCGCCACCAGCGCCCAAGACGAGGCCGGAACCGGGTATCCGTTCAGGTCCACGCAAACCGCATCGCTCACGCGCCCACGCATGGCCTCAGAGACAATGGCCGCTATGTCTCTGCCGGCCTGGATCTGACGGACGATGGGCGCCGATATTGCGAGCGGCCTCGTCGTTAGCGTGAGGCTATTTTGCGTAGCGGTAGATGCCATAGATCTTCGATTTCCAAACCGGTGCGTTGTAGGGCTCCACGGTGGAGTTGATGCCCTCCATGACGTGAAGCATTTGGCCGCGGCCACAAACGATTCCAACGTGCGTGTTTACCTGGCCGCGCCGAAAAATAACGATGTCAAAATCTTGTGGATCTCCTACGCGCTCCCAATCGTCCAGGCCGGCCTTGATCTCGCGTGATACGCGGGCCAGTGAGCCCAATGAGAGGTCCTTTAGGGCACCAGCTACCATGGGTAGTCCCCGACCTAAAACCTCTTCGTAAACGAGTCGGACAAGCCCCCAACAGTCGCAGCCGAAGCGGTCGCGGCCATCGAAGGCGAAGGGGATGCCGGCGTATAGGTCGGTCCAGTGTCTCAACTACCTATCCTTTTCCGCGTACTTCGATTTAAGCTGCGCGATTTTCCGTTGGACCATGGAAATCGTACCCTCCCCATAAATGCTCTCGGACATGCTGCAAGCAGATCCGCGCTCATAGCTTTTGCGCTCTTGCTCCAACCATTCTTCAAGCTCTTTCAATAAATCCATAAATCCTCCTCCTAAAATAGCCCCGGGAAAGCCCCCGGCGTAAAACTGCCGGCTGGGTATCCTTCTCTTTCGAGCATTTCCATGATCATCGTGGCCGTTATGATCACCGCGTCATATTTTACAGAGCGAAGCAAGTATTCAGGCCACTGCGCTTCTACCGTGTCCAGGTCGCTGGCCATGACCATTTCCACCAATACCGTGGGCGGCCCGACAATACTCCGTATGGTCTCAATGTAATCCTGATTGACGTTGTCGAACTCGAGCCGCATCTCTCCGGGGCCGTCGTCGGTGTCGTCAGGGAGTTTGAGAGAACATGGGAAAAAGTAAAAATCATTGCCCCTACTCTGCGTCCCATAAACGATGTCCGCAGCGGTCTCGACGAGTCGCGCCGTGGGGTCTGTGCTGATCCTGATCGGTGTCGTGAGGTCGGCATGGTCGATGGTCACCAAACAAATCGGAAAATCTCCGGTCTCTGCGGCGTAGGCGCTGCCTCTGAAATTTAAGGAAACATCGGTCAAGGCAAAATCTCCAATGCCATCGTGACCCGGTAAAGATCTCCGCCGAGCACTGTCCATGATGGCGGCGAAGTGAAACGCATTTCAACGGCAGTGGTGCCGTCGTCCGGGTCCACCCAATTGAAGCGCAGGGACCCGCCCAAGATGGTGGTGGCGTAAAACGTCTTGAATGTCGCAAGCTGCGTCTCATCCATAATGATCGTGCCGCCGACCGGCCGCGGCGCGCTGGTGGCCCTGCGGCGCACCTTGGCGGGTCCGGTGTCCATCGAAGTGCGCAGTAGGTTGTCGGCCGCGCTCTGCGAATAGCCGTCGGTAGTCAACTCCTGGGGCAAAGTGCTTTCCCAATCGATGGTTGTCGTCATTACTACCTCACCGTCAGGGGCGCAGCGCCGCCGTGCTGCCGGAGCGCCCGGTTGCTGGCCGTTCCGCGCTTGCTCATCTTTGAGGCCACGGCCTGGTCAATCAGCACGTCGATCTCTATGCCGCCGGCTGTCTCGCGCTCTTGTGCGGTTACTTCGGCGCCCACGTTGTTGATGATGTTGATCGTGGTCCCGCCCCCTGCGGCCGCCACGCCCAGCTTGCCATTGATGCGCTTCAGGGGCATGATCGCTTCTGGTCCGGCTTCACCGGCCCCGGCCCACGATCCGCCCGAAAGAGGAAATATGGTCGGGCGCCTTACGATGCCGCCGGATGCGTTCCATTTGATTTTTCCGGAATCCATTATGAGGCCGTCCGCGCCCCATGCCCCAGGGGTATATCCGGAGGTCGTCGCGGTGCTTGCGGTGGCCGATGATCCGCCGAATAGAGAGCCAAAGAGAGGTTCGACGATGGCCTTTTGGATCATCATCTGCGTGATCATCTTGCCGAAGGATTCGAGGATGTCGCCGAAGGATGCCTTTGAATTCCAAACCATCTCGTTGAGCGTCGAAGAAAAGCTCGATGCCCACCCGGACATGGCGTCACGCATATTGTCGGCCATGGTGTCGGTCGTGTCTCTGCTGGCCACTTCCAGCTTGTCCAGGTCGGCAAAATAGGTATCGAGTTCGAACGTTATCGCGTTATCGGCGGCCGTCTGCTTCATCTCCTTGTAGGCCGCTTCGGTGTCGGCATAGCCGTCAATTATGGCCTGATCGTAGGCGTTGAGGCCTTCGATTTGGATGGCGAGAAGGTCTTTTTGGAAATCTTCTTCTTCCTTCAGCCGCTTTTCGCGGGCCTTCTTTTCCTCTTTGGATTCTGATGTCACACCCGGGCGCGGTGGAGGGGGAGATGCGGCATCGCTGGTCGGGTATCCCGGCGTTTGCGGGCCTATCTTGAACCGCTGGTTGATCGCCGCTTGTTTGGCAAGGATGTCGTCAACCATCTTCTGGCGCTCAGTGAAGCTGAGTCTCGAAAACTCAACAAGGTCAAGCATTCCCTGCTTGCTCAATTCAACGGCCTGGCCGAATGTCCCGGTTATGCTTCGAAGGCCCGCGTATTTCGCAAGCTCGGCCATGCTGGCGACGATCTCGCCCATGTTCTTGGCGAAGTCGCGCATGCCCTGCTGGACGTTAGGATCTTTCAGGGCATCGGTAACCGATTTTATCGCCTGGGTGGCGGAATCCATGAAGCCGGATTGGGTCATGGATTTTTTTATGTCCGTCCAGGCCTCGGCAAGCTTGTTGCTGGCCCTGGTGGCGTCGTCTACGGCGCCGGTGTAGCGGCCCTCGAGCACGGCAGCCAACTTTGGCAGGGCTTCTTCAGACAGCACCTCGCCGTCTTTAAGCATTTTGTCGAGTTGGGCCGTAGAGACACCCATGGCTTCAGCCATGAGGTTGAAGGCGCCCGGGAGACGTTCGCCCAGCTGTCCGCGCAACTCCTCGGCGCTCACCTTGCCCTTGCTCATCATCTGTTGGATGGCCGTCAGGGCGCCCCGGGTATCGTCGGCCGTGAGCCCGAGCGAGGCGGATGCTTTGGTGATGGCCACGAAGATATCGCGGGTCTGCTGGCCTTCCAAGGTCGTGCCCTTGGATGCTGCGGCGATGCCCTTGTAAGCGTCGGCCAGGTCGTAGAAGTTCTGCCCGAGTTGATCGGATGTGTCACGCAGAAAAGCAAACTCTTTGTTCGCCGCCGACGTGCTGCCGGTTATCTCGGCAAAGGATTTTTCGAGGCGAGCGACGTATTTTCCGGTGTTGAAAATTTCGGTGCCGAAGGCTTTGATTTGCGAGACTCCGAAGTAGGCCACGACACCCTTAAAAGCGTTGCTGACCGCTGTAGCGGTCTCGGTAGACCGCTTGATGGTCATGCTTTTAGCGGTTGATAAATCTTTTTCGAGCTGGTCGAGGCGTGCTCTGATAGTTACGTAGGCCGTCGCCACTTTGGGCATTGATTCTTTCCTCTTCCCTTATCGCCCTCATGCGCTGCATGTACTTCCCGGCCATAACACTCACGCGCTCGGCGGTCTCTGCCCGATCACGCGCGCGGATGCCGTAAATCCGCATATTGGCTTCCAGGGCCTGCGGCGATATTCCATCTTCGCCGCCCGTGCGCTGGAACAAGAAAAGAGCCGCTTCGTTTGCCGGTTCGACGTCTGGCATTTTCCCCTTGACGCACGTTCCGCATGGCGGCCCTTTCTTTTTGGCTTCGAGCGTCGGGCCGTTGTCCCATTGCCCGATTTTGTATTTTTCCTTGCAGGCCTCGCAATCGAGCCGGCCGGCTTCGGCCAGCCACTCGGCCAGCTCGATCAGTTTTTTACTTCGGCCTTGGCCTTTTCCTCAGCCTGCTTTTCCAACTGGGCCAAGCACTCGTCGATGAACTCATGGAAGCCGGTCTCCTGACACATCATCAGGATGTTGGCCCGGTTGCATTCCAGAGGCTTGTGCTCCATGTCGAAAAAGTTCTGCCAATCCTTGACGACTGCGACAGCGACCGCTTCACGATGCCCGCGCTGACGGAATACGGTCTCGGTCTCCCGAAACGCTTTCACGGCGTAGGTGGCCACTTCGCTGGTCTTTTCACGGATGGACTTCAATTCGCCGCCCTTGGGTAGCCGAATCAGGGCCTTGCCGCCGAACTCGTCGTCGGGGTAGTCGAACCAGGCTTGAGTCTCTTTTTGGATGATTGGCACTTGATCTCCTCCTCTACCGTCTCCCCCGTTATTTTATGAGAAGGCCGGCCCCGGGGCGGAGGCCGGGGCCGGCCGTTGGCGAGCAAGCAGGGCCTGGACTACTTGCCGCCGTGGAGCGTGAAAGATGTTCCGGCCGATTCGTCCGCGAGGTCCATGGCCGTGGTTAGCGTGATGGTGCCGGCGATCACAGTATCGATGAGATAAATACCATCATTGCTGGCGGTTCCCTCAACGATCAGGGTCATACCGGCGGTGAATCCAGCCGTCACGAATCCGCTGCCGGAATCGGTGATGGTGTCCGCGCCAGCGCCGCCTTCAACAAAAGCGATGGTTGCGGCAGTCTTGTGGACCGTGAAAAATGCATACCGACCGCCGACCGCGAGACCCGAAGTAAACGGGAAAATGCCTTCGGAATCCACGCTCGGGAAGTCGTAGGCCGTGACCTGATAGACCGATTCGGAGTCGTTCGCCGTATCCGGCGCCATGAAGTCAGACGAAAGCAGAGTAGAGGATGTGCCGTTCAGGTAGATCCGGCATTCCCCGTTGGCGTGACCGACCGGGCCAAACTTTGTGTTCGCGTCGAAGTAGGTCTTCAGTTGGAGTTGGCCCGGGTCATTGAAGACGGCCGCGCCGCCGAACTCCAGATTGGTTCGGCTGGCCTGTCCAGCGAACTGGCGAGAGGTCTCGCGGAATTGCTTGACTTCGATGATGTTTCGCTGGCCGCCGGGGAGTTTCAAGGTATTAAGGCCGGCCACGATAGCCTGGGTTCCGGCTCCGTAGTTTAGCACTACGGCGGCATTTGCAGCTTCTTGATAAGATAAAGCCATGGTTCACTCCTTTACGTGTGTTGCAGCCGACACCGAAATTCGATTGTGGCCTGCCAAAGATTGTCTTGCTCGTTCCAGATGGGCGGAACGACGTTTTCCTTATGGATCAAGACCGGATAGTGGCTCGTCACGGTCAGGGTTGCGTTGTCAAAAAGCGATGTGGCGTAGGACAGCAGGTCGAAGCACGTCTCGCGCACAGACGAAAATAGGTTGATCTGCCAGTAGGTTTCATCCATCGAAGTCCGAAAAGCATCGTCGGCGTTCGCGCTGTTGGCCTGGTAGGTCGCAAAGTTATCGGTCCACCCATCAACGCCCTTTCCGTACTCCAAGCGGCCAGCCGTGGCTGTCTTTAGGCTGTTGGTGCCGGTGGCGAAATGCGAATAGATGGATTCAATAAGTTCTTTCATCGGACCTCGCCGAATTTCTGCCGGAGCATGGCGCGCATGCGGAACTTGTTGCGGCGCAGGGCGTTGCGAAGGTATCGGAGACCTTCCATTTTGCTGGTCCCGAGTTCTACGAAGGAAGCATAAAACTTTGTATAGTTGCCGTGCCCCTGGGCCTCTACGAGCCATCCACCGTTCTTGTACTGGCTGGCTTTGACCGCGATCTGGCTTGCGAGCGTGCCGGTGCTGTCGGGGGCCATGCGCTCCAGGTTGCGCTTGGCGTCTTCTTCGGTGCGCAGGGCGCCTTCGCGGACCACTTCATTGAGAGCAGCCTCAACCTCGCGGGTGTAGGCCCGGGCATCCCAATTTATGGTTACGTTTGCGAGGCTCATATTTACCACTCCCAGCCGTGATGGCGGTTGTATGCCGGGACACAATCAAAATCTTTGTTTGCCCTGCGCCTTTCGGCCCTGTGCTTACTCTTTTTTTCGTATTTGTGTGACATGCGAGCGGCTCTCTTTTTGCCAGCAAGTATGGGGCTAAGTTTATTCTCTATCTTTTCGCCTAAACCGTATGCCATCTAAATCTTCTCTTCCGCCAAAATCTCAATTTCCCGGTTCTGCTGGTCAAGCGGGTTAACGGCCAGGATCTCCTGGTAGTGCGTGACTCCGGCGTTCACCCATTTAATCCGCATCGTCGGCACTATCGCGGCGTTGTGGCGGCAGTGCCAGCGGGCGATGCTGTTCTGTTTGGTGCGGGCGGATTCTACCCGCTCGGCACCGGAGACGTTCCAGCGTTCGGCCCACACGGTCATGATGTCGGACCATGTAATGGCCCCGCCTGGTCCCATACCGTCGGAGGTTTCGGATGCGCGCTGAAGCGTGATCCTATGTCGGAGATCTCCGGCCCTGATCATACGACCTCATCCCAAAGCCTGGCGCTCGCCAGTAAATCATTGACGGCCACATTCACGCGGTAGTCCGAGCCGGCACCGCCGAACTGCTTGCCTTCTCTGTTCTGCCAAAGGTCGGTGGCTATCAGCTTGCATGCCGCCCTGATCTTTCGCGGAAGACTTGACGCGGCCGTCCATCCGCAAATAAAGCGTATCGTGATCGGGTTCGACGGGTAAACCGTGAACGATGGCCAGGATTCGCCATACGGAAGCACGATCCGGCCGCACTGTTCACCATTGGTTTCGACGAGATAGTCGGTCGTGACAGTCATCGTGGTGATCGCCCCGGTGCTGTCAGTGTACTTTATATGGGTAACCGATTGCAGGTTCCCGAAGGGCAACTTGATGCTGTTAGCGCTGGGCCAGCCATCGATGTAAACATCCCAGGTCTGCGTCAGCAGTGCGCGCCTGGTAATGTCTTCGATGTGGTCGCGGGCCTCTTGGATGCAATCGGTAAGCTGGCTATCCTCTTCGGAGGATGCGGCGAACCTGATGGCCGTGGTGCCGAATACACACGCGCCGACAAGCACCTTCGATGCCGTGCGGATGTACCGCATGGACCCAGTGTATGCTTTTTCCTGTATGGCGTTGTCGTTCGCTTCGGTGACCTGAGTAAAGGCGCCGCCGGAAAAGTCCGTCCAATCCGTACCGTTTTCGCTCTCCTGGATCTTGGTATCGACCGTGCCACCGGCGCCGTTCGTTCCAGAATTAAGGACAACCAAAACGGAGTAACCGAGCGTATCGATTGCCGTCCCTACGTGAGTAGTGTAGTTGTCGGCGATGGCGTGTGATCCGATGGCAAAGCATTGGAGTTCTCCAATGTTGTCGGCCGTACTGCCAGAATCAAGTCGCAGGTGAAGCTTGAACTCTGCGAGAGATATCGGCTCTATGACTGGTTCCGCGTATCGGATGGCGCGCATTGGCTTTCCTTAAAAACAGGGGCGGACGATCTTTCGGCCGCCCCTCTTGGTATCCACTGTGGAGCAAAAAACTAAAGAACTGCCGTCACATACGCGCCGTCGCTCATCGGCGTGTAGAAGATCGAGAAGCGAGTGGAGCCGCTGGCCTGGTTCGCCACCGACGTCAGGATACCGATGGTGCCCACGGCGTTCGCCCCGGCGGAGGTCACGCTGCCGACAATCTGCGGGGTAGCAACGATGTCGCTGATTCCGGGGGTTGCGGTCAGAACTGCGGCAGTCGCTACAGCACCGCCCACCCACCAAACGCGCTCTGCGACGGCCAGTTGAGCCATGCTGCCGGACGCGCCGCAAAGGGGTTGCACGGCGATGGACGGGGTTGTGCTGGTGTAGTTGAAGAGCAGCGCGGTGGCGTTGTTGGAGCAGATCACGCACACCTCACCAAAGAGATTGTGGATCTTGACGCGGCCCACGACATTAAAAATCTCAACCTGGGTGCCGGCAAGATAGGTGGCGTTCGCAAGAACTGAGGTATCCACACGGATGCCGTTGACCAGATCTCCGATCCTTGCGATGGTGCTTGCGTTGTAGTTGGGCATGGCTTTCTTCCTTTCCGCGGAAGTGGACGATCATCTTTCCAGACCGCCCGAAAGTGGCGCCGATATGGCCGCCGATTATGGGCTTACGCCAGGGCCGTAGCGATCCGGTTGTGGCTGTACCGCGGCTGTAGGATGGCGGTAATGGTCACATTTCCGGTGGCGCCGGTGCTCGGGTCGGTGAAGTTGATGGTCAGCCAGTCTTCTTTGTTGGCCAGATCCATCGACGCTGCCGGGACTTCGATGATCAGCATGTGGTTGTCGTACGTTCCATGAGTGATGGTCAGCGCTGCGCTCGTGGCCCAGGCGGCGAGCACATCACAGTTGGCGGACAGGCACGCGGCGCCACCAAAGGCGTAGCTGAATGTCAGGGCAGAGGTCAGGGCGCCATCGGTGGCCCCGGAGTAGACATACAGAATCGGGGAGGCCGTTCCCAGCGCCGCGAACTGGACCAGGAAGGTGGCGTGGTGATAGTTTTTCATGTTGATGCTGTCCATGGTCATCAACGTATCGTGCGTGCTCAGGTCGTAGTTGCTGGCGACCGGCACAAACTTCTTTTCTTCTGCGAGAAACATATTTTTTCTCCTTTATCCTGGGGCTATGCGCCCCAGGCGGTTTTTAATTCACTGCTTACGCACGCTCGGCCAGGGTGATAAAATGGCTCTGCGTGTCGTTGGCGCCGCCCTTGTAGGGCGTCAGGGCGGATGCGCGAACCGGCTGGCCGTCAACCCGGAGCACGAAGCGGAACACAGACTCGTCATAGATGAACCGCACATGGATCGACATGTCGGCTTGGATTCCACCCTTTTCGGCCAGAACATAGCCGTTCTGGAAGTTCGCCAAGACGATGTCGCCGGCATCTCCCAAGGTGGAGGCTTGCTCGACCGCGATGGCCGGAAGGCCCATGAGCCTGCCATAGGGGGCATCGCTCAATCCGCCCGGGGGCATGTAGATCGGAACGCCGCCGGTGCCAACCGCCAGGGACATCGTGAAGAGTTGGGGCTCAATGTTCTGGTTGTAGATCCAGACATAGTTTCCGGTCTGCCCGGCAAAGCGCCGGGAGTACATCTTCACGATGTTTTCGGACATAATGGTATCGGCCGCCTGGCCCGATTCCTTGGCGACGGTCACCAGGCACCCGGCATTCATGATGCCCAGGGGCATCCCGGCTCCTGTCCCGTTCATGATGGCATCATCGAGCTGGAAGCCAAACTCTCCAGGGAAAGCTGTTTTGACGAAGCCTTCCAGGGCGGCGGCATCCTGAAGCAGTTCATCTGTGGCGTAGCACAAGCCGATCAGTTTTTTCAGGTTCAGCTCGATTTTGCGGAATTTGGGCTTGCTGGCGGTCTTTTCGCCCGCCTCGTCGGCCCAATAGGCCACGATGCCACCGTAGCGCGAAGACGCCCTGGAGGTTTCGTCCACGCCATTAATTTTGATGCCGTTGGCGTTTCCGGAAATGGGCTGGCGCCGACAGCGCGATGCCAGCACGCCGGTCTGGAATGCGTCTTCCATCAGGGACGTCACGAAGTCCTGTTGAACCAGGAAGCCGCCGTCACTCGGAACGCTTTCGCCCATTCCGGTGGCAGCGTTCAGAAGTCGCGGGTCGATATGGCCGCCGGGGCGACCGGCATTCACAACCGCGGCCATCTGCTCGCCAAGGCTGGAAAAGCGGTCTTTGTCGCGCACTTCGATGCGACGGGAGGCTTGCGGTCTGCTTTCGGGTTCGCTGGCCGGGCCGTCCAGGGCCTTCTGGATGCGCTCCTGGCGCTCCATGGCGGCCACGATCTTTCGCGTGTCTTCCACGGCATCGAGCATTTCGTTTTTCAGGGCCAGCTCGGCCTCGGAGATGTCGCGGCTTTCGTTGACGCATTTGGCGTCGATGTCGGCCACTTTCTTCATGAGGTTTTTCATGTCCTCACGGTATTGGGTCAGGGTCTTAGCCATCTTGATTTTCTCCTTTTAATTGATTGATGGGGCCACAACCTCGGCCTTTGTCAAAAGCTCGGCGATCCGATCTTTCTTCGGCTTGGCCTCAACGTCCCGTTGAGGTTCGGCCGGCGGAGCAGATTCGACGGGTGGCGCTTCGTCCCGAATGCCATCTTTGAAGCCGTCCGCGATGATCTTCTTCGCCTCTTTACTGGATAGCCCGACGTCCCGAAGGGCCTTTTCAAGCGTTCGTTTGGAAAGTTTGGAATTTCGAGCCACAACCTGATCCGGAACATTGGAGAAAATGGAGAGATCGTAACTGCCCTCGACAGGCTCGCCGCTGTAAACGCGATCCGCCAGCTTGTTATCTACAGCTTCCTGGGCCGTGAACCAGGTCTCGGCGGCCATCCATCCGGCCACCTTCTCTTTGCTATGAGCGCTCTTTTTCATGTAGTCAGCGGCGATGGCGTCATTGATCTTGGCGTGCAAGTCTTTTTCGCGCCCAAGGTCAGCCATAAGCTTTTCGATGTCTTCAAGGTTGAAGTATCCAAAGATGTCGAGAAAACTGCTCGCGTTGTGGATCATCATGAAGCCGCCATCAACGATCTCAACTTCATCGGCCCCCATGGCGAGGAAAGACGCGGCGGACGCGGCCAGGCCGTCGATATGGGCGATTACCTTGGCCGGGTGCTGCATGACAGCGGTCTTCATCGCCCGGGCCGCAAAAACATCGCCGCCGGCTGAATCAACGCGCAAGTGGATCGTGCCGGCATCGATGGCGTTGAACTCTTTTATCCATTCCTGATGATCGACCCCGAACCAGCCGCCAATGTCCCCATAAAGATAAACCGTGGCCTCGCTCTGCTTGTTCTGGATTTCTCGCAGATTACTGCGGGTGCGAACGGAAGTCTTTCTTGCTATCAGCATCGCTCAACCTCTTTGATTAAGTTCGATAAATTTTGCTGTCGCCGGGGCCTTCGGCTTCTGCCCTTCGGCCGTGGCCTGGTCCCATTTGTTCAACGGAGTCATATTGGCCTCGGTCCAGAGTTCGTCCGCGAGCGGATCGTTGTGCGGATTGAGATCTTCTTTTTCCCTGATCTCGTTGATGGTCATGATTCCGTTGCGCTTCATGATTTGGTAGAATTCCGCTCTGCTCTTGGCGTCGGCCCTGAGTAGCCCTTCGACGATATGTTTAAAGTAAAGTTTTTCCTGGTATTTCTGGCGATCTGTGAGCAGTTGAAGCCGGTATTCTTGCTCAAAGTCGATCAGCCACGGAAGAATGGAATCGGTCACAAAGCTGATTTGTTCCTGCTCAATGTTATTGAAAGACGACTTTGTCAGGTCCCGAAGTTTGTGGGGCGGAAGATTGAACCAGCGGGCGATCTCAGGGATCTGGAACTGGCGAGACTCAAGGAATTGGCTGTCTTCGGGAGGGATTCCGACCTTCTCAAGCTCCATGCCGTCTTCAAGCAGCATAAGCCTGTGTGTGTTTCCTAGACCAGAATAAGACTCGGCCAATGCTTCGCGCATCGCCTTATGGTTTTTGACTTGCCCTGGGTGCTTTATGACAGCTCCAGGATGCGTGCCTTCACTGAAAAGTCTGCTGCCGAAGGTCTCCATGGCCATGGAAAGGCCAATGGACTTGCGGGCCATGGCCACGACCGAGTAGCCCATGAATCCGTCAAATCCCAGGCCGTGAAGGTGTAAAATACGCTTGCGAGGGATAAACTTTATCTGTCCATCGACCTGGATTTCGTAAACAAGATCGTTTTCTGCACGCTGGATGGAAGCCACCCGATTGGGAGGGATCGGCCAAAGCTCTATCACTTCACCGTAGCTGTTCAAAACCTTTTCAGCGTATCCGTTTCCCCAGGTCAGAAGGTGGGCCGTTATGGTCTGCCGGCCGACCTTGGCGGTCATGTATGGGTTCCACCGCTCATGCATGACGCGATAGGTAGGCAGTTCGTCGGCGATTCGCTTGCCACGCGGCTGGCTTTGCATCAAATGGAGCGGCAGCGATCCGATGGTTCCGGAAATGAGCGAGACCGCGCACCAAAAAGCGGAATAGGTCAGCGCGGTCTCTTCTGTTACGGTCTCACCGGATAAGGATTGCGCCCCGTATAGATTCCACAGGGAAGGATTCCAGGCCTTGGGGTCTGAAAGGGAAAGGTTGAAAAAGCCCTTTATCTTGCGAAAGAATCCCATAGATAGGTGGGATTCTTCGGATTGTTTCCAAAATAATCAATTAAAAACGCGTATAGGTGGCACTTAGTTTGAAATTTTGCGAAAAGTTTAGAAAACCTTGCGCTAATTTTCGGATATTTTGAACCGGCAATGCAAAATTGACTCCCGCGAGACCCTTACCGAACCGACTATTTTTTCGGCCCTCAAATGTCCGTGCTCGATCCAAAGCCGGACGCATCGCTCGGTCACGCCAAAGTAGCATGCGACCTCATCGACGCGAAAAAGCGCCTTTTTCGGCAATCCATGATCGTTTTCCGGCTCAATTTCATCAACCTGGGGCTTGTTCGCTCGATTTTTTGCCATCAAAGGGCCATCCTTTCCTTGATCTGTTCGGTTGTCATTCCGGCGTAAGCCGACCGTTTGATTCTCGAATCTGGATTCATTGCCATCAGCGCCACGGCGTTAAATGTCGCCATGAGCGGGTCTATCTTCCCGGTGCCGCTGGCCTGTTTTGTGATCAAAATGGCGTTGCCGCGGGGCTCCACCATGGCATTCCCGACGCACCAGGCCATCATGGGGCGGCCACCGTGAGCCAGGGCCCCCTCTGCCAGTTTGCGCTCCGTGGTCTTAATAGCTCCTGTCAGGCGCCACCCCTGCGGGATGCCAACAACTCGGTCGTGCTCTATGTTGCGGACCAGCACTATTTCGTCCACAATATCGCCGATGCCGGCCGGGTCCACGCCGATCCGGTCCAGTAGTCCCGCGGATTCGATCCGCTCAATGATCTCTCCGATCTGCTCAATGTCCTGGCCGACCTCATCAACTATCACCAGGTCTCCGTCTTTTTCGAAGTCGCGGTATTTAGACACCTCCGACTTGCGCCGCTCCAAGGCGATGGCCGAAGCCCATGCTCTATTCCACAAAAGCCAGCTCCCGGTGTCGATCTCGCGTCCGAGTACAGCGAGCCCCAAGAGGTCATCCAAGCCGCCGCCATCTATGCCGACCACTACCACTTCGCATCGGGTCAAGATGTCGTCCAGGGTGACCGCTCCGGCCGCCTGTTGCCAGAAATCGGCACCACTCCAGCGCTTGGATCTGAGGGCGAGGCCCATTTCGACATTTAGGTGCTTGGCGAGAAAACCTTGCATGGACTCTTCGCCAGCCTCTTCGGC
>Ga0209319_1001683_pt1 | contig 16702 bp, 14 predicted proteins | sample RifGroE2_FD_184000 | JGI IMG/M metagenome (GOLD analysis project Ga0209319, IMG submission 184000) | Groundwater microbial communities from Rifle, Colorado - Groundwater E2 (SPAdes) (version 2) | ecosystem: Environmental > Aquatic > Deep subsurface > Groundwater | place: Rifle, Colorado, United...
CTCTGAATTTCTTAGTCTCTTAATTTCAATATCATGTAAAATTTTAAACCCTTGAAATGTTTCAATACACTTCTCTCTATCAACTTTATCTGCTAAATTAGTTACATTCATTATAAGAAAACTTGAATATAAGTCTCTTTGAATATTGACATTCTCATCATCAATATTGAAAACATTCCATCTTTCACTTAAATCCTTCTTGGTATAAGTATCATCGATATGATTATATTGACTGGCTTTAACCGTATATGTGTTGATTTTCTTAATTTCAGTATCGAAATATTTTAATTTCCTATTAATTATTTCAATTATCATTGCAGGAGCTTTATTAGCTAATGACTTTCCAAATCGTTTCTTTTTGTTAAACTTGCCATTTTTATTCTTGGTGGTTTTCTTTGATCTTTTCTGTAAACCAGAATAGTTCATTTTCTCTACATAGAATTTATCACCTAACTTTAAGATGTGATTGGTAAGTCGATTATGAGATTGCTTTCTTAAATCAGATTGTTTTTGTTGCAAACATTTTAATTCAGTTTGAATTTCGATGTAATGATTACTCTTAATCCATTTATCTCTATTACCCTTGATAATAGTTCCATTCTCATTGAATTTATTAGGATTAGTTGCTCTCCTGCTTCGGTCAAGTTTTCTTTGTAATACTCTTTTCTGCTTTTCAATGTTCTCAACATCTGGTGCTAGTTCTAACAATTTTACTTCACTATTAGAACAATAAGCAACAGTTTGTGTGCCAATATCAATTCCTACGTTGCCATCTGTGATATATAAATTAACTTCTCCAGTTTCTTTATTTACTTTCATGGGAGGTATTCCCTCTAAAACTAATTGAACATAATAATATTCTTTGCCTTTTATATCTTTCTTAACAAACCTACAATATTTTACTCTATCCTGAATTGCCTTTTGAACATAAAGATCATTGTTTTCAATAATGATTGGCATTTTTAGTTTATTGAAGATTATAATTCCATCTCTATATTTAATAGCTTGACGGTTATCTGCTCCTTCTATAGAGAACATTTCACCATATCTCACAAAACTAACTTTCTTTGCATTACCAAATCTCAATTTATTAACTGCTTCAAATGCTCTTTTAACTAATTTTGCTTTAATATGACTTCCTAAACCAGAATATTCATTAATCATAAGTTTAGTAGCGAATTTACTTATGTCATATTCTCTAAAACCATATTTTATTTCAGCATCAATAAACATTTTTTGCTTTATTTTTTTGTCTGATTCTTTTCTTGCTGATTGATATAACTTGCTTTCTCTCATAAGATTAAATCTTCTTAATGTTTCTCCAAGAATAGCGTTATATAATCTTCTTGATAATTCAAAGTATTTATCAATTGCTGATTTATCTGAAATTGTATATTTCATCTTCAAAGTTAAAACATATGATGAAGTTTTAGATTTTGCCATTTATAAATTCACCTACCTTTCCTTATTAATTATTATATCATGTTTATTCAAGAAAAATTATATTTAACTTATATTAGTTCATCTTTTGATTTTCAATATATTGCTTAACTACATCAAAAGATACACTTCCTACCGTAGAAACAAAACTACTTCTACTCCAAAGTTTACCACCCCATATTTTTGTTTTTCTTATATGATCTCCAACACAGCAACAAATAGCAATAATAGTAAAGGGTGATATTTCACACCCTGTATATTCTTATTCAGTATCCATTAAAATTTCCACATAATTATCGCACAATTTTTTACAAATCCAATCCCCATCATATATACTTCCGTACTGCCCTTGCTGATTAATATACCATATCTGTTCATCCTCACCAAACACATAACCACATTTATCACATCTAACAGGAATAGGTTTACGCTCTGCACAGCAAATAGAAATTATCTTACTACCAAATTCATCTCTATATTTCACATCTACAACCGTAGTATATAAATCATCAGTGAGATTGGTTACTGAAGTAATTCCATTTACAGGTATGTATACTCTGCAATCTTTATCAGTTTCATCCATTAGGATTAAATCATCCTCAGTAGTTTCATAATTAAAATCATAATAATTGAATGTGATTCTTGATTCTCTAGTAGTTAGTTCTACTTTATGATTGACGAATTGATTAATGTGATTAAGGTTTAGATTAAGATTTGAAATAGGGTTTGGAATTAAATTTAACATAATTGGCACTCTCCTTTAAATTATAGTTAATGTTTAACTTGCTTTACATCTATAATTATAAAGGAGAGTAGGACATTGTGCAACATTGCCTTACATTCATATAACCCTATACAGTTAAATTATTCTTCCTTCTTATAATAATCCTTTAAAATACCTTCATTTTCTTCAATTTCAACTATCTTTTCCATTTTTACTCTTATAAAATCAGATAAACTACGCTTATTATGTTTTGCAATTTTTTCTAATTTATTTTTAAATCTAGGTGTTACTCTTATTGTGATTGATTCCTTTTTTATTACTGCCATTATAATCACACTCCCACTCACATTATATTATACATTATGTTTATGTATTTTTCAAAAGCGGGATAATAACCTGTAACTATAATACCATAGTATTTTAATAAAGTCAATAATAATTATTTTAATATTCTATTGTTTATACTTATTAAATTTTAATTATATTTATCACCTAATTGCATAAAAATAAAAAGAGAAATTAAGGAAATCGTAAAAATTCCCTTAACTTTTACAATATATATATTACTATTTTATAAATTTAAATTTTGGATCATATCTTGTTGTTCTTTAATAATTCCATCTTTATATCTAATCTTTTGACCGTAAGATTTATTTTCACTTGAACTTTTTCTATTAAAAAATTCTTGTATATAGTAGCTATACGTACTGGTTTTTGGCATATACATACGATCACTTGGACTGACATTATTTCTATTTTTAGTTAATCCATTAATAAATCTATTATACTCAATTCTTTTTATATCAGCATCCCTAATTTGTAGTATGTATTCTTCAAATAATTTAACTAAATTAGGAAATTCATCGTAACTACAAATTTTAAACGTAGATACTGTTTTTCTTTTACCAAAATATGATTCAAGCAATTTCTTACGTTGCAATTTTTCATCTTTTTCATTTAATGCTTTAACTGTATCTAAAGATACTTGTCTTCTATGCTCTAACTCTTCTGTCATATCTTCAAATGCTTTGGTGTATTTATATGTAAATAAAGTAGCTTCATCACCAGTGAATTTATTAACTAACATTGAAAATCCAGCTCTATCTATAAGAAACATAGGTTGCTCTTTATTTTGAGTGTTAATATATGACGACTGCTTAAAATTTAGCAGTCCTAATTCTGGTATTAAATCAATATATTCTCTTATTTTTGCCATTACATTGCGATGTTCTTTTTTATAGTAATCTGCAATTTTTAAACTATTAGTTACTACTTTACCTTCTTCATTCACAGTTAAACCAAATTCCTTTTCAAAAAATGTTAAATCTTTTTCCATAACTATCATTTCTCCTTTAAATTTTTATTTTTAGTTTTTAATTTTCTAATTAATTATATTACTAGTCTATAAAATACTATAAATATACTAAAACAAATATTTCACCTCCTGACTTTTGATCGACATCTTATTCTATTGATATATTATCATAGCCAAAATCAAAAGTCAACACATTTATTTTAATATTCTATAAAATATATAATAAATAATTAACTATAAAAATCAAAATTATTTTAATAATATAATTTAATTTAATACTATACACACTTGCATTGTATCATATAATATGGTAGAATAGTACAAAACTTAAATTTAAAAAGGAGAGTGAAGTTATGTTCAGATTTAACACACAGAAAATTCAAAAAATCAAATATTTTATTTCAGGAGTTATAGTTAGTGGTTTGCTAACATCAACAATTGCTTTTGCTGATATCTCACAAATTAAACTAACAATTAATGGCAAACAAATTCAATCAGATGTAGCACCACAGATGATTAATGGTAGAGTTTTTGTGCCAGTAAGACTAGTGAGTGAAAATTTGGGTGCAAAAGTTGATTGGGATTCTGTAAATAATACTGTGATTATTAGTGGTAGTGATGGTAATAAAAATAAAATAGCATCTGGTGGTTCATATCCATCATCTCAACCTATAACTCAAGATGTACGAGATAGAGTACAAGATATGGAACAAGAAAATACTACTGTTACGCAAACACAAACGCAACTACAACAAAGTAAACCAGAATATGAAGTGTTAAAGGATTATCCTGTACCAGAAGGTAGTTCAGGAAGACCTATAAGATATAATGGTTCAATATATTTTCCATTAAGATTAGGTGCTGAAATATATGGTATAAACTTTCCTAATATTAAAATTGACGATCAAAATAATACAGTAATATTTCCCAATAATGCAAGTATTGAATTAAATAGTACAAATAGTATAACATATCAATACAGATTATATTTGAGAGAAGATATATTTAGCAATAATAACAATAATGAATAATATGAATATATAGCAATGGGATATTATATTATTATATATATATCCCATTATCAATTTCTATGTATTTGCCATTATATGATTCTATTATTACTTGTATAGGAATATAAGTTATATAATTTTTAACAATATATCCTTCATCATATATTATATTATCATTTAATACTATATCATTATCTGATATTTTCATTATTAAATTATTTTTATTTATAAATATACTATTGGATTCATCTCTATAATAAACATCATTAGATTTATTAATATCTAATAAATTAGCAATATCCAACATTGTGCAATAATAAGTATTATTAATATATATTAAATTTCTATCTAATTTTATTAATTTGTTGTTTAAAAATATATTCATTAATAATCTCCTCCTAACTAAAATTAGCTACATAAATTTAGCTACTATACCTGTAACATTAGCACCAGTGAAATCCCAATCACCTTCTGCTGAGATAACTCCTGTATAACCGTTATTACCTATTATTATAGGTTTATTTGATGGACTATATATATTTGTATAATTTCCTCCATCATAAATTGTAAGCAATTTAAGCAAACTATGATATATATCTATATCTGCCCAATTAGATTTCAATTCAACCCTTGTATTATCATCTTCACCAGTTTTAATTGTACTCCCTGTAATTGTACCAGCAGATATTTTATCAGCATTTAAATCAATAATTTTACTACTGCCAATACTATTAGAAGATAAATATTGACCATTGATAGTCTTTACATTATCAATAGTATCTAGAATATCAGTGCCTTGGATTTTAAGTGAACCTGTAAAATCTGCATTATTTGATACCATATTCCCACTTAAATCAATACGAAACGGTGCGTCCTCAAAGGAGTCACTACCTAGATATATTCCGTTCTCGTTTGCGTGAAAAACGCTATTAGTTCCTGAGCCAATCTCAATATTCCCTTTTGTAACTAAATCACCATCATTGTTTATATAAAATATATCTGACCATACTGGAGTTTCAGTTGATCCAGTATTTTTTTGTATTTTAAATCCTACTGTGGGGTCGAGAAGGATTCTAGTTTTATTATCTGAACGAAGGAGAGAGAGGATTAGATTAAGTATGCTAACTCCTTCTGTATTGACAGTCATTATTTTATTCCCTTCTGCATCAGAGGCATCTAAAGTTAATGAATTTCCTAGTAAAATTTTACCAATTAATTTTTCCGAAATTACACCATCTGCTGAGATACATGTTTCAAAACTATCTCCACCAGATTTTGATAATCCAATTGCTCCATGAGTCACCCTAACAATCCTTTTATTATCGTTTGGGTCTGTGGCAGTTAGTCCTTTACGATCTAATGAGCAATATTCATTACCTGCTAAATTTAATTCACCAGTATATTTCCCTTGTAATGTTTCTATAATATTCATAACTGAATTATTCGTACTATTGATAGAATTCCAATTAGATTTTGAAGTTTCTACAGTTGTACTAGTAGAAATACTTTGATTAAATAATTTAAGATACTTGTCAATATCCTTGGAAATATCTGAAATGTTCGAGATTGTTAAATTTATATTAGAATCATCTTGACTATAAGTTATTTCCGTAATTATACATTTAACATCAATATTGAAAATTGGGTAGATAATTCTGATTATTTCTCCTAATCTTATAAACTGACGATCTATTTGAGATCCAACATTAAGACAGTTAAATAAATTTATCAAACTAATCTCTAAAGAAATAGGTATTGAATAGTATTTCTTAAACTCATTCCTTGCAAAATCAAGCAAAATTTTAGGATTAGAAATAAATTCATTTCTTATCTCTTTTTTCTTTACATAACTTGCTTTTAATTCAAATAATTGTTCTGAAGTAAAATTATTTTCTTCAGATAATTCATTATTAATTACCAGCATTTGATTATTGATGTTACTAATTTGGTTTTCTAAACCAAAATTAGTTTTATTTCCAATAGTTAATATCATACCTGTATTATCTGTGTCAGTATATATTATATCAATATCCGCTTCATCTTTGGTTGAAAAATAAACAATACTTATAATATTTTCACTGGCACTACATTTAAAAATAGGATTTAATGGGAATTTGTTGTCTGTATTATAGTGATTATTATTAATATAGTTACTAATTTTTAAAGCAATATTATTAATATCATCCGTTGCTAACAAAGCAATATTTATACTTTTATCGTCAATAGTTAAATTAATATTCCCATTAATAGTACATGGATTAGTAATTGTAAAATATGTTAAAATTGAATTAATTTCTTTTAACTTATTATCAATCTCAATTTGTTTATTATTTCTATTTGTAATTAAGGTAGAAGTATCTTGATTATTGGTTTGAACGATAGTTAATGCATCCAATATTACATTCATTTCCGCTTTTAAATCTACTAAATCGGTAGAACTTGTATTTAATGTTTCTTGCAGAGAAATTTTATTTGTAGTTAAAGTTTCAAATTGCCCTTCATATGTAAAAATTTTAGAATTATACTCTTCGATCGCTATACATAAATTATCTGACATATAATAACTATGTTGTAATATATTACCTTCATTGTCTCTAGTGAATGGGAACATAAAAAATTGGTAATTTGTTAATTCTGCTCCTCCTGTTATATTGACTGAATTTATTGTTAAACCGTTTTGTCCAAAAACTTTTAAATGTGTACAAAATGAGTCAGAATTTGGTCTAAAAGATAATGTATCTATATATTTTCCATAATCTAATACTAAACCATAATTAGAGGAATTTGCTATATTCTCAATATTTTCTATACTCGTCAAATCGTTAGATAAAGATACAGTATAATTAATTGTATCAAATTGAAGCAATGCTGAAAAAGATGTAGCTGCCTCATAGAGACAATCCAAACAAGTTTTAGAACTAAAATTAAATTGTAAGTATTTTAGATCTATATCGGAAGATACACTACCTACTGTCCATACGGTATTATCTAACAAAATTTCTAATATCTGTGTACCATTCTTAGAATAATCTGTATCTGTATTACTATATGTAATAATTTCATCTGTAAGATTGAACGCGAGTGAATAACAATTGATATTTTTTATAAATGAATCTTGATCTGAAGAATCTTCAATAGTATTAATAACAAAATATTCTATGTAATTCATATATTCATAACGAATAAGATATTTATATTTTAAAAGATCGAAGTTATTGTTACGAACAAGTTTATGATTGATTTCTATATCTGTAAATATGGAAAAATCTAATTGACTTATCTGAGAAATTTTCGGATTCCATTTTAATCCAAAATAAGATAACAAGATTCCTATAGTGGTTTTATCTGGACGACAAACATAAAGTCTTGGTTTTTCGTTTATTTTAGTTAAATCTAATTCAAAGTTTGTAAATGATATGTTAATCACCTTCTTATTTATATTAATTATTATTTATTAAATATTTATCTAAAATAACTTCAATATTATCGAATTCCCAATAAGGAATACGTAATAAATCTATATTATTATCCACTACTGCATATTTACTTTTCATTTTATCGTGAATACATTGTTTTTTATATCTATCTTCTGCATCTTCAATAGATTCATTTTTATATTTAATTACTCTAAAATGAAATTCACCATCATATTCAATAATTAAATTTAATTTAGGTATATAAAAATCATATGATAAAAGACCATTTCTTACACCTAATAAATCATCATATTTCATCTGAGGGATAAAATAATTTTTATTATATTTATCTTTATCAATTAATTTATTAAATACTTCTTGAGATATTTTAATCAAATTGTTTTTAATCAATACTTCATCAATTTTCTTTTCACCTTTTGATTTTAAACATTCAGGACATCCAGTACCATTAATTTTATTTCTGTTACTAATTTTTGTTTTCCATTTATGTCCACATTCTTTACATTTCCAATAAGCATAATCACCACTACTAGGAGTATATTCCTCTGGTTGTTTTTGATTACTTTCATAATCCCATTCTTCACAAAGTTTTGGATTATCTTTTAATAAATTATAATCTTCTGAAGCTAAATGTCCAGAACAATATGGACAATTATCTCCATTATTTCTATTGTTTATACTAGTATACCACTCATGTTTAGAATTTTTACTACACTTCCACCAAACATAAATATTACTACCTATAGTTACATCCCCAGGTGTCAATTCACCATTTAATGTAGGATGCCATTCTTTTGCTAAGTCAGGACGTTTTGTTGTTAAACAATTTGATAAACCTACTTGATGCCCTGAGCAAATAGCACATCCTCTACCATCATAAATATCATTCCAACTCATTTCAAATATTTCATTACAGTCCTCTTTTAAACATTTCCATTTTAATTTTTTAATATTTCCTTTATATGTATCACTAATTAATTCAAAAGATTTGTTATTCAATTTGCACCATAGTTTAATATTTTGTATTGTATAAGGATTTGATTTATCAAACTTATTTGGTAAATGATTATTATGTAAACTAAGTAAACTTATAAAATAATAAAAATTATCTTTATCTTTTAAAATAAGTTTGGTACTATTATTTTTATAATCATTAATTAATTCATATCCTAAATTATTAATATAGTCTTTAATTTCTTCATATGTGTATTTTATATTACCTGCACATACAGGACATCTATTACCTTTTAAAAAAGAATTAGGTGTAATCCCCCCATTCATAATTATTACAACCTTCATTATTATGTTTTATTAATACTTTTATTTTATTACCATTGTATTCTCCTAAAACTGTATACTCATTACCAACTAATCCATAAACTTGTTCAACAAATTCTTCATGCGTTTTCTTTCTCATGCTAAACAATCATCTCCTCCAATTATTTATATAATATATTCTTACATTTCTCCTCACCCACAATCAATAAATAAAAATAGAGAAGGGTAGAGAGGAGGTCTACCCATTTTTCAGTAGGTTAATTACTCCTACTTATCCCTATAAAATTATATTCATAACTAATTAATCAAAAAATATAAAACAATTAAATAATCAATCAATCCAAATCAAATCTACCAGTCAATTCAAATTTCTCAATCTGTTCTCCAGTATATTTACCATCCAAAAAATTCTCAAATTCTTTATATTTCAAATCAGTAAAAAATTTTATTTCAACACTCAAAGCATACGCAATATGACAATATTTGTAATTGCACAGCATCAAACTTTCTGAACCTTCAGCCATAATAATCGGTTTTCTATTTAACATCTGTCCAATACCTCCTAATAATTATACTCAACAAATATTTCAGCAAAATCAACCATACTCAAAACTATCTGTTCAGCACCCATACTAGGAGCAATAGGGTTCCTATGTATGTCTAATATATCTAATTGATTAATCATTAAACATTTATATTCATTTTCCATATCATACTCTAAAAATCCAAACTGATATTTACCATTCACAAAACTAAGAAATTCAAATTCCTCATACAGCACATGAATATTAACTGTATCAGTCTGAATTTCTAACCATACAGTTTCTCCTAATAATTTATCCATGATTTTTTCAAACTGCAATTTAGTTAATTGGTTATAATCCATAAAATAAACAACTCCTTTATCTAATATTGTAAGGGGAATAACCCTTTACTTGATATTAGTATAAAGGAATTTAATTGGGTATACAAATCTGTTAACCCATCATATTTGGTTAAATAACTACATTATGACTATATAGCACCTAAAAACTAACTATATCACAGCAATGCACAGTATTTTAAAATATCTTTAAATATCTTTACTATTTAAATAATAATTGATATATTTTTCCATCTCATAAATCTTTTGCTGTATGCGTACTAATTCTAATATTAATTTTTCAGTTTCCTCTAAATTAGAATCATTAATTTTATTTGTATATATTTTATTTTGAAGAATTTCTTTATCACAAAATAATTCTCTTAGTTTATTAATTGCATTTAAATATTCAGGTTGTTCTTTGTCCAAAAATAGAGTAATAATATCTCTAACAAAATCCGAAACAGTTTTACCTTGCTTTTTGGCTGTAGACTCAATACGCTTTTTTAATCCAGGCGTTACCCTTATTATTAATTTATCATCTTTTGTTGACATGTGATCACACTCCTATCCACTATATATTATACACTATATATATGTATTTTTCAAAAGTAGAAAGGAATCAATATATTAAACCACTAAAACCATAAAATCTCTATTACTATATTAACATACCTATATCATAAAGTCAAGTATAATTATTTTTATATTCTATTAACAAAGACAACAATAATTATACTTGACTTATATGCATACCAACACTCAAACTAACTATCAACTAACACAACCTTTAATATTCTCATTATCATTCTCATCCTCAATCATCTTACAAAAATCTCTTGCGCTCAAAACTTTAAATCCCAATTTATCAATACCATGCATACCACTATTTAAATCATCAGAAATTAAATAATCTGCATCACCCTCAATAGCACATTTTAAAAACATATCGTCATATTTATCATTAATTTCTGGAGAAATAGTATGAGAGGTATTTACAGATTTTGAAAAATAGAATAATTCTATTAAATATTGAAGTAATGATACTCTATCATGAATATTGCTAATATTATGCCTTGCAAAATTTTTTGCCACATAGACTAATTCGCCTATAGTATCTTGTGAAAATAATAAATAAAATTGCTTACTATTAATCATATTAATTATTTTAACACAATATTTATTATTTTCTTCTTCAAAAGAAAACAATCCATCTATAAAAATATTAGTATCTACAACAATTTTTAATCTATTTTTCATATTTTTTCATCCCCAATGACATACGTATTTGCCTATTAGTCAATCCTTTTTCTTTAATTGCTTTTTGTGCAATTTCTCTAATTTTAATTACACAATCTAAATTTGCATTTTCAAATTCTTTTTCAAAATTATTATTAATATCATTATAATTAATTGGTGTCATTCTACTAACCCCCTTTTTTAAACGATTAGTTTTACATCTTGTTGTACCAATAATTCTTTTGTGAGATTTTCTTATTCTTGATTTAATTCTTATTACCATAAAATTTCACTCCCATCTAAAGTATTATATCATATGCGTAACCACAGGTAAAATTTATTATTTTGCTTACATTAATAGTATTATACAATAGGGAGAGCGAAGATGTCAAGTGTAAATTATAATATTTATTTTTGTATTCTAATAACCACATCCAAATAAATTACAAATACTTATACTGATACTTAAAATAAAACTTTGCTGTTCCTGTAACTCTCAAATAATTAACACTATAAGGCAACATAACTAAAAAATTACCATTATGACTATCGTACCTATATGTAGCAACCAAACTAGTATTTATGATCTCATACTCACTACTAACTTCCAATTGTTCTTCATCTAACAATCCAGTAAACTTAAACTCCACTCCCGAATTAGACATATTAATAATAGAAAAATCACCATTTCCAACTTTCTCAATATATATTTCTGGTTTACAATCAACATCACCCAAATTATCAAATTGAATATTAGTATATGTATCATTCACTGATAAATCATATAATTGTGATTTCATATATTCTGAAAAACAATAAGGAGAATTAGAAATAAAATTTAAACTAACATATCCTTGATTTAAACAATTATGAGTTAATGTAGATTCATCTGATAACATAATATAATAAATATAATTTAAAGATGTTTGATCATCTGATTCATTAATAAATTGCAATGGAATAAAATATTCACTATTCAATAATCTTTTTAGTACTCTAAGATCATTATTAGTAAAGGTGTTTTCGAATGCAAAAGTTACACTAAAATTAAATGTATTATTCTTTTTATATTGTAAATATAATTCATCCCTACCTTTTATTTGTGTTGTGATTAATTCTCTAGAATGCATAAAAAATTCTTCTTGCATCCCACTACTGATATTGCAATTTATAATTTTTAATTCTTGATTTGTAATGCCATTTAAAATAAAATTTGTAGAGTTTCTGATTATAATAAATCACCTCAATTTTTAATTAATATTAAAATTATAAAGTGGTTAATTGAAATATAAATTGAAATTTAACCACTTTATAATAAATATTAATTATTATATTTGTTTACCTAATTTTCTTACACCATCAATTAAAAATCTACTAACATTATCAATCTCTTTTTTACTATTTGCATTCATATTAGCAACTTCAACAGTAAGATAATAATTATTACCACCACTTGTTGCTACAGAAGGAGTTATATTAGGCATAAAACTATTAACAAAATTTTGCATATTAGGAATGAAATTTTTAACCACATTATTTTCTGGAATAGCAAGTTCACCTTTAAGCATTTTAACAACACTCTCATTAGATTTAGTATTGAATAATTTATTTACAATATCCATTATTTTAGAAGGTTTTTCATTAGATATTAAACCACCATCATGGTATACATTCTTTTTAAACCAATTAGAAGCAGTATCATAATCCATACTTTTCAATAATGTTTGCATATAACTTGGGATTTGATCATAATATATTTTTGCTTCATTCTCAGCATCTAACATCATCTGTTGATTGCCAGTCTCATAACCTTGCTTCCACATTTTCTTATCATAAATAATATTATTTATTTGTGATCTATAAGGCCAATATTGACTATGTTGATTATTATTACTATTACTATTATTACCACTATTTCCTGAATTGCCAGAGTTATTACCATCTAAATTTCCAGTTAATTGTCCAATACTATTACTTATTTCACTAGCAAGAGTATTTCCTACTCCTTGACCTAAATTACTAATATTATTTTTAATAAATGATAATAATCTTTGTAATTCTTTTATTGTATTATCTACATTACCTTTCATTAACTCTTTACTAATATTAGAGAAGTTTAACTCATTATCAATCATATCTTGATAATGTTTTTCTGTTTCTTTCTTAATCTTCTCTAACCTTTCTTTTTCAGCATCGTACATATCGTCTTCAGCATCTTCTTTTTCTTTAACTTCTTTCTTATAATTGTCTAATTGATCATTTAAAGAATCTTTTCTTAATTTTCTTTCTCTATCTTTCTGAGTTTTAGCAATTTCTGTTTCCTTGTCTGCTAATTCTTTTGCTAATTCTTCTCTTTTTGCTTTAGCTTCATATGAAGTATCATTACCTAAATAATCTATTTGTTTTTGAATATCTAGTTTTTCTTTATTTAACTTTTTAATATTATCGTCATAATCTTCTGTGGAAGATAATTCATCAAGTAATTTTAACTTCTGATTAATAGATTCTTTATATTGATCTAATTCATCTTCTAAATTATCTTTTACTTGATCGTGACGTTTTTCTTCTGCATCCATTTGTTTATCAATTGCTTCTACTGCTATGTCTTTTTGTTTCTCATATGCATTTTTCATTATAGATATTGTATCATCTATAATTTGTTTTTTTTTGTCGTATAGTGCTTTATTAAGGTCTAATTCAGCAGAAGTTACTTCTTGAAGTTTTTGTTTTAATTCATCATACGCAATAGTACCTTTCTCAACAAGCATTAATTCTGATTCAATATATGCTTTCTTATCCTTAATTGATGCTAATTCTTGTTTATGTGAATCTATAAGACTTTTAAGTTTATCATTATATTCAGTAGTGCCATTTTCAAGCATTGATAATTCTGTTTCTAGATTAGAAGTATTATTGTTTAAATCAGATATAATTCTATCAAATTCATCTAATTTAGAAGTTATTTTTTCAAACGATATATCGTTGATTTGTTTTTGTAGATTCCACCAAGTTGTAGAATATTTTTCAACCATATCTTGTAATTCTTTTAATGCTCTTGGATTGTCTTTATAAACAGAAGAATTCATTGCTTCTCTTGCTAATTCTGCTGATTCATGTAATTTGTCTTGCTCTTCTTTCATAGAATCTACTTGTATTTCTAAATTATCACGATATTCTTGTGATATTGGACTTAAAGTATTTGATTTTTCTTTTATAAAATTACGTTTATCTTGTATATCAGCAATATCATTATCATATTTAATCCAATGTGCTTCCCACCAATGAAGAGAATTCTTTTCTCTATCTTCTGCTAATTTTTGTTCTTCTGCAATCATATCATTTGTTAGAGCATCTTGTTTATCTTGAGCATCTCTTAATGCTTCTGTTGATGCTGTAGTAGATACTGTTACAGGGGATAAACCGTATTTTTTAGTATTTTCATAAACATCTTTTGCATAATTTCCAGTTGTACTTCCACCATACTTCTCTAAACCTTGTGTTAAATCTCCACCTGATTTTTGTACACGATCTACTAAATATGCTACTCCACGTTGAATATTTAATTCTGGATCAAATGCATTACCACCACCTACTTCTTTCCAGGTATCAGGCATAAATTGCATTAATCCCATTGCACCAGATTCAGGATTAACTTTATCTGTAATAAAATCAGATTCAACATCTATCATACCAGCAATTAGAGCAGGAGTAATTCCTAATGACAAAGCATCTTTATTATTTGCTACTGCTTTATTTATTATGTCTGCAAATTTTACGTCTGAAGATATACCATTGATATTAATTGTTGTGGGAGTGTTATTTTCTTTAGATAAATATCTAGCACCTGCATAAAAATCACTTCTACTAGAAAGTGTAGATGTTCTTACATTTGCACCAGTATGAGGAGATTCAATAAATTTATCATTCCCCATATAAATTCCAACATGTTCTAAATTATTAAAGAATACTAAATCTCCTTGTTGCAATTCATTTTGCTTCAATCCTTTAACTGGTGCTTGTTTATATTGATCGTATGTTACTCTTGGAACACTTACTCCTTCTTCTTTATATGCTTGTTGTACTAGACCTGAACAATCTACCCCTATTTTAAGATCATTTCCTCCCCATTTATAAGGAGTGCCTAATGAATCTAAAGCAATATCTACTATACCTTTTGCTTTACCTATAGAATTAGGAGTATATGTGTTATTAGATGATGAAGCATAAGTAGGTTGACTACCAATTTGATTCTTTAATAATTTTTCTCTTTCTCTAATTTTTTCATTTTCTTCTTCTAATGATTTAAGATATTCTTTTGAACCGATGATCATTTTTTCTCTATCATTACGAAGTTTATTAAGTGTGTTGTTTAGAGCGTCTACGGAATTTTTATATTGTTTTGTTGCATCTGTTACTTCGTTTATTGATTCTTTGTTTTTTTCATTTTCTTTAACACCAAAATTAGGACTTTCTATTGAATCTATTAATTCTTGACTTAATTTCTTATATTCTTCTATTTCTTGTTTGCTTTTTTCTATTTCTGCTCTTGATCTTGATAAGTCTGCCACTGCCTGTTTTTCTTCTTCTGGTGTCATCTTGCCAACATTTGAAGCCATTTTCTTACCCATTTCTATTACTGCTGCTTCTGCATCTGCAAGATTATGAATTTGTTCTATTTCAATTCCATATGATTTTATTCTGTCTAATGTTGCTTTATTAATAATTTTAGTTTTTTCTATTTGAGATTCAATTGCAGTTTTATGTTCTAATTTTCTTTCTTTAATTAACTTTCTTAATGCTTCTACACTAATAGTCATTTGACCATTTTCATTTTTTATTGCAGTAATTAATTTAGGATTAGTTTCTATTAATTTTTTAACAGATTCAAAATTAATATCATTACCTTCTGTAACATCGCTTAATAATTGTTGATATTCACTTATTTCGTCAGAAGATTTTTTATAAGTATCTGTTAATGATTTTACTGCGATATCAAAATCTGTAAAAGAATCTAATGATTTATTAATATCTGGCAATTCTAATAAATCTTCTTTTATTTTCTTTAAAGTTTCTGGAACAGTAATTCCTAAATCTTTAAATACTTTTTCTAATAATGCTATTGAAGTTTCTTGTTTTTTTACTAGAGTATCATATTCAATACTGCCTTTTTTATAATCTTCTAATCCTTTATTATAATCAGCAAAAACATTTGGTAATTCTGTTTTGCTTATATAATCCATAAATTCTTTAATATTATTTATATTTGCACCATCAACATTATTTAAAACATCTCTAATAAATAAATTTAAACTAGAAGAATCTAAATTTTTAAAATTATCAAATTCTGAATATGTTGCTTGTATTTGAGATGTAAGAATTTCAAAATCTTTTCTAGAT
>Ga0209319_1001685_pt1 | contig 16672 bp, 14 predicted proteins | sample RifGroE2_FD_184000 | JGI IMG/M metagenome (GOLD analysis project Ga0209319, IMG submission 184000) | Groundwater microbial communities from Rifle, Colorado - Groundwater E2 (SPAdes) (version 2) | ecosystem: Environmental > Aquatic > Deep subsurface > Groundwater | place: Rifle, Colorado, United...
TAGACAGAAAGCTTGATACAGACTAGATTTTGAAGTAGACATGACGTGTGTGGTTAGAGATGAGTGAATACTTCCCTAACTATAGCGTCATGTTTTAGTTATACACCACCTTGTTTAGTATAGAGCCGGCAAAAATTGACAAGCGGAAAACGAATTTGTAAGGTATTCCAGCACTCGTTCTTTCAACCACAAGGAGATGCCTTCATGGACCAAACGTATATAACCATTCGCTTCGGAGTAGTTTCTGAAAGAATTTTCCTAGCTTTAATCGCAAAGTGTGATGAACTGGATAAAACAGGACTTACACGAGGAGATGAATGGGTAGGGCTTGTTCGACAATTTTCTCCACGACAGCCACCCAAGCGTTTTCTGAGGGCGTTGGTGGAGAGTCTTGCTGTTCGTTTGGATGGAGATCTCGTTGTCCCAAATCGTGAAATTGTTGGATTAAGCACAAAAACAGGAAAGCAGATTTGGCCTCTTAAGTCTTCTGTGGAATTAACAGATTCTCAGAGCATCTGTGAAACATCCGTTCAAGGTACTGAGTCAGAAGAAATGAATCCCCTCATCCTTTCACAAGATGTTCCTCCTGTTGAGTTGACTCCTGTTTTGTTTGAGATTTATGAAAGATTTGTTGCTTTTGTTCTTGAACAAAAGACACATAGGATTGGTTATGAAGATTTAAGCAAGATGGTATTACCACGCACTGTGGGATCAGCATTGTTTCGTTTGAAAGAAGCTGGTTGTTTGGAAAATCTTCCCGGAGAAAAACCTGTTGATCGTTTGATCGTTCTGCGCCCTTATAGGTTACAAGACGGAGTAGGAGAAGTGATCATCCCACCTCCTTGTCGAAAGACAGATCAGGAGATGATTGTCCAAGATTTGTCACAAATTACTTCTCCAGAACTTGTTGTTGAGTTGATCAGGCGTCTCCATGAAAAAAGAGATCGATTTTTTCAAGAACGTGAAGCAGAACAATCAAAAATTCGTGTTCAGATAGCAAATCTTCAAGCAGAGATCGTTCGTTTACAGGAAGAACAAGTTGAACTGCAAGAGCGTCTCGAAAGATTCGAAAGAGATGAACCCGATTTCTCTTTGATTGATGCAAAAACTGCTCAACTTGAAACATTTTTGAGAGAATTTCTTTCGTAATACCATAAGCATTCCCGCTTGTGGTCTTTTTTTAACAAAAAAGTCCTGAACGTTGTCAGGACTCAGAGTTTTCTTTATTTTTTTTCCATTGAGTGCGAGCTTCAAAAACCTCATGATTCGCACGCTTTCGTGCCTCATCAATACTATGAATGAACATCTCTCGATCAGAGCGTGCAGCTAACCATTTTTTTGCTAGTCTGTCAGAAGCAGCTGTTGCTTTATAAACATGGGCAAATCCCTTTCCTGCCTTTTTTGATGTATATTCAAAGCATGTTTTGCGGAATTCATCATCTGCATCAAATAATTGACGAGCTGCTTCCGCTTGTTCAGGAGTACACAACCCAGAGTATACAAGGATTTTACCAAAAACAGTGTTTCTTCCAAAACCGGTATCGTTCACTTTTCCTCGTGATGATTTACGGTACTCTCGGCACATCAGAACATGAAAGACCAGAATAATCAAACGTTTTGTTTCTTCTAGATTTTTTGGTGGTAACACAGGGATCGAGCTTGTGGTAGTACGAGTCTTCTTTTCTTTTTTCGGTTTTTCTGTTTTTGCCTTTCTCTGTTTTTTAGCTTTTGGAACTTTTTGAACATCCGGTCTGGTGATTCGACCAAGGACTTGATCTTCTTGTGTTGGTACACGTGCGATCGCTTCATCAAGCTGATGACTTCTTTGAGGAGTTTCAAGTTCTGAAAAAATGACCGTGAGAAGTGTTTGAACAGAACAGATTCTGGCTTCGAACAATTCAATTTCTTCTTGAATAGATTGTGAAACAAATACTCCAAGCGTTTCTGCAGCGTGTTGATGTTCCCAAATAGATCGCTGAATAGCTTCTGCAGTAATGATTTGTTCCTGATACTTCTCTTGATAAGTAAGAGAAGCGTTTTCTTGTTCTCTCATTTTGGCTTCACATTCTTCAATATTTTGACAGATCATTTTCATTTCTTCTATCAAAGGAAGACAGGCAACCTGAACGTTGTTTTGAGAACTTGTTTTTGTTTTTGCTCGAGAAAGAGCCAGTTCCAACGAATGTTGTAACATAAACAATTGTGTACAAGCCGTAAGCCAAGATTCTTTCCACACACGATGAGTTTCTTGAATTCCCTCAAGGTCTTGCGCAATTTGACGAATCGCAGAAGGAATTTTTGTCGAATGTTGAGATAAGATATCTTGAATAGATCTTCCAAGACGTTGTCGTAATTCTTCTTCAAAATTCGTTGTCGAAGGAGAAGATTCTGAGAGTACACTATCAACCATTTGCATGGCTCTCACCATTTGTTCGCGACGCTCGACCACAAGATCACACATCATTTCAGGTGGTTTGAATGCTAAGATCGCCAAAGTGTCGCTTTGCCTTAGAACAAGGCCAGCCAAACGCTGAATAAGTGGATGTTGAAAGGATGTGAGTTGTTCTTGTTCCCAATCTTCAATCAATTCTGTAAGAGCAACAATACTTTCACAACGCTGGCAACCTTCTTCCTTAGGTTCTTTTTCAGGAATTTCAGGATCTTCTTGTTTTTTTAAACTACTTGTTGATTGAGTTGAAGCAAGAGAAGCAGAAGGTTCATGAAGTACAGGTCTAAGAGTTATTTCCTCTTCCAAAGTTTTTTTAGGAAGCACATTTCGGCTTGTATCTTCAGGACAAGATGATGAGTGAGAATCAAGGAAAAGAACAAGATCTGAGGGTCGATAAAGACCCGGTTGATGACTTTGTCCTTTTGTACAAGATCTACCTCGTTCATTTGGGCGTCGATCTTTTTCTTTTTTCATAACTTCCTCAAGAACAAGAACAAGAGGAGGTTTTTGTTCTGACCAGTGTTGAAGAAAAGAAACATTCCGATTTTTTGCCATGGATCACCTCTGTTTTGAAAGAGCGTTGACGGAAAACGATAGCAAACCAGATCAATTACGTCAATCATTCGTTATTTTAATAAAAAAGAAAACCCCCTAAGAAAGCGGGGGTGTTGTTGTAAGTGCTGATCGATATTCATAAGCGAGTTCGAGCAGGTTATTTTTTTCTGGGTGCTTACGCGAAAAATATGCAAGTTTTACCATTTGATCATAGGCAAGAGCACGAACCAAATCTGGAAATTCAATTAAGCGTGTCAGAAAGAGATCATCTATTACCCCATCCATCATCCATTGATTCAAATCATCAAGACGTTCAATTCCTTGTTGTTGCAAAAATTGTTTCACCGAGGATTCACTAATCATAAGTCTTGTTGCCAAACTTGTTGCACGAAGGTACCGACAAGGCATCACACTTGAATCAATCTCTGCAAATAGATCAACAGCAGCTAAAAACGCTTTTGCATGAATTCGATCATCTGTTTGAGTAAGAGCTTTCGGTTCACACAAAAGGTGTTGTCCAAACCACCAATAAAGTTCAAGACTTTTTTTCCAATAAATTTCTGTTTGTGCAGACCTTCCTTTTTTAGAAAGCAAAGGAAGAAGCCTTTGATAAATGCCTTCCATGATCGTTCTCATTGTTTGAACATCTGGAAACTCACAACCATATACACAAGCCCAAGCAAAAAGATGATAAGGGATAAGGGTACCAGCAAATGGAACACGTGTGAGAAGTGATTTTACACAGATTTGAAAAGCAGACTCTTCTGATTGTCCACGGGCAACCGCTTCTGAAATAGTCATTATTTGAAGTGCACGCTTGAAATCTTTAGCAAGATCAACATCCATTTCAAAACATTTCATGAGTTCTACAAGGGGTGTTTGTAATTTGAGACGTTGTACACAACGGCTATCCCAAGAGCTTCTTAAAGAAGGAACATTCAAAAGATGAGGAGAAGTTACTCTTGCAACAAGAGCATAGGAACGATGATTCATGGGATCTCCTTGGAAAGAGCGAAGAAAGAATCGTAATGGGGAAAGAAAAAAACGTCAAGGTAAAAACAAAAACACCCCAGTGAAAACCAAGGTGTTTATTTGTTGTCTAGATGATTAAAGCAGCAATGAGCAAAGCAACAATATTCAATATTTTGATCATAGGGTTGATCGCAGGACCAGCAGTATCTTTGTAAGGATCACCAACAGTATCTCCTGTCACAGCAGCTGCATGCGCAGGGCTTCCTTTTCCTCCAAAGTTTCCTGACTCAATATATTTCTTTGCATTATCCCATGCCCCACCTCCTGTAGTCATAGAGATTGCAACGAATATTCCTGTGATGATTGATCCAATTAATAAACCACCTAAAGCTTCTGCTCCAAGAGTAAAACCAACAATAATAGGTGCGAGAACAGCAAGAAGTGAAGGAGCAATCATTCTGTTAATTGCTTCGCGTGTCACAATATCTACAGCTTTTCCATAGTCAGGTTTTTCTGAACCGTCCATGATTCCTTTAATTTCTTTAAATTGTCTTCGGACTTCAGTTACCACACTTCCTGCGGCCTTTCCAACCGCTTCCATTGCAAGTGCACCAAACAAGTAAGTGATGAGTCCTCCCAAGAATAAACCAGCAATAACTCTTGGATCAGCAAGTTCAAATTTGATTGTCACTCCTTCAGCTTCAATCGCATGAACATAATCTCCGAACAAAACAAGAGCAGCAAGACCAGCAGATCCAATCGCATAGGCTTTTGTTACGGCTTTTGTCGTATTTCCAACCGCATCCAGAGGATCAGTCACATCACGCACATCACTTGGGAGTTCTGCCATTTCTGCAATTCCTCCTGCATTATCTGTGATAGGGCCATAGGCATCAATAGTAACGATGATTCCTGTAAGAGAAAGCATGGCCATTGCGGCAATCGCAATTCCGAATAATCCTGCCAAGTTATAAGCGACTAAAATTCCGATAACAATAGTAAGAACTGGAAGTGCCGTAGACTTCATAGAAAGAGCAAGTCCACTAATGATATTTGTCCCATGCCCAGATTCAGAGGAGGCTGCTAATTTTTTTACAGGATTATATTGTGTCCCTGTATAGTATTCTGTAATAATGATCATTAATCCAGTAATCACAAGACCAACCAAAGCTGCAAAGTAAATTTTTGTTGGATCAATCCCTTCAATCCCTCCCAAGAGTTTTTGTGTCACTGGCCAGAAACCAATTGCGGCAAGAACTCCAGCAGCAATCAAACCTTTATAAAGGGCTTTCATGATTTTTTGATCTTTTCCAATCTTAATGAAAAGAGAACCAAGGATTGAAGCCACGATTGCGATTGCTCCTAAAGCAAGAGGATAGAGAATAACCGCTTCATTTCCTGGGAAGAGTAAAGATCCAAGGACCATAGCTGCAACGGAAGTCACAGCATAAGTTTCAAAAAGATCAGCTGCCATTCCTGCACAGTCTCCAACGTTATCTCCAACGTTATCAGCAATAACAGCAGGATTTCGTGGATCATCTTCAGGGATACCCGCTTCTGTTTTTCCAACTAAATCTGCTCCAACATCAGCAGCTTTTGTAAAAATTCCTCCTCCAAGTCGTGCAAAGACGCTGATGAGTGAACCTCCAAATCCAAGACCAATCAAAGCATGGACATCATTTGTAAGAAGATAAAATCCTGCGACACCAATGAGTCCTAATCCAACAACAAAGAGTCCTGTTACAGAACCACCGCGTACTGCAACATCCATAGCTTTTGACAGACCACTTTTTGCTGCTTCGGTTGTACGCACGTTTGCACGTACGGAAACAGACATTCCAATAAAACCTGCAAGAGCAGAAAAGAGAGCTCCAACAAAAAAACCAAGAGCAAGAGTCCAACCAAGGAAGAAGCCAAGAATAAGGAACACAACACATCCAATCATGGCAACCATTTTGTATTGGCGAGCCATGTAAGCACCTGCTCCTTCTTGAATTGCAAGAGCAATCCCTTTCATTTTTCCTTCACCTGCTGGTTGTTTAAGAATCCAGCGAATAAGAACCCCTCCGTAAATAAGGGCAAGAACACCTGCGCCTATCGCGTAAAAGAGAACATTCATAATAATGAGAGAAGAATTAGTAATTCAAAGATACGATGATATACTAAGAGAAAATCCTCTATGCGTCAACGAAAGATTCCCCTTCCAACCTTTGAGTATGAACAAGAACTTTATAAAAAAGGCTATCAATTTGTAATTGGTATTGATGAAGTTGGTTGTGGAGCTTTAGCAGGGGCTGTCTATGCAGGGGCAGTGATTTTTCCAAAAACTTTTTCATTAAAAGGAATAAATGAGAGTAAGGCTCTTTCTTCAATAAAAAGAGAAGAATGGGTTCCTATTATTAAAGAACAAGCCATTGCTTGGTCTATTGGCATTGCAAGTGTGGAAGAAATTGCTCAGATGAATATTCGGCAAGCCACTTTTCTTGCCATGCGAAGAGCAATTGAACAAATTCCGCAAGGAGATCATTTACTTGTGGATGCTTGGACTATTCCTCACGTTTCTCTTCCTCAAAAATCCGTGATAAAAGGAGATCAGAAAATTATTTCTATTGCGGCAGCTTCTATCCTAGCAAAGGTGACTCGAGATCATTACATGGTGGAACTTCATGAGATCTATCCAGAATATGGATTTGCGGATCACAAGGGGTATGGGACAAAAAAACATCAGTTAGCTATTACAAAATATGGTCCTTGTAAGATCCATCGTCTAACATATCGTACTTTCCAGTCCTTCATTTAATCTCTCTTAGGATCTATAACGATACGTTGACGCAATAAGGGCTTTGTGCTATAGTAGTTCTCGCATTTTTCCCAATTTTATTTCCTTTCTAAAATGGTAAAAAAGTGCGAATATAAGCTTAATTTCAACCTTTGGTCACCGTGTTTTTGCTAAGTTAAGGATGTTTTTCAGTTCATGGGTGGGTATTGGAAGGATTTTCGGAGTTTTTATTAAACTTCTTATTAAACAATTAATGGTTCGAACTCTCTTGCATACATTGCGAGGGCTTGTTCAAATAAAGCGCCAAAGTGGGCCTCGTATTGAGTCTATCACCCGACCAATTCTTGTTGCCTGGCGTTTTTTTGTTTGTACCATTGGAATTCGCATTTACCGTCTTTTCCTTTTGGGAAAACGACAGGTTTCACGTTTTCTTTTACCAGCAAAACATCGAACTGTTTATTTAGTGTCTAATCGTTACGCACTTCATGCAGCTGTTATTTTGATAGCTGTTTTGACAAGTGCGATGAATTTTGGTGGAAGAGAAGTTCGTGCAGAAACATTTGGACAAGAAAGTATGTTATACGATCTTGTTGCTCAAAATCGTTTTGATGTTGTGGAAGTTGTTTCAGCTTCTTCTGTTCCTGTGGTGCGTTCAAATTCTTATTTGCAAGATACGGTGATTGATGTGAATGCTCATATCGATTTAGATTATCTTGGAGAATCTTATGTAACTCCCCTTGTGGGAGGAGAAATGCTTTTTTCTCCAACTATTCATGAAGAGAAGAGTGATATTGAGGAAGTCATTCCCGTTCGTGAGGAGGTCACAACCTATGTCATACAAGAAGGTGATGTTCTTGGTTCTATTGCTGAGAAACATGGTTTAAGCTTGAGCACAATTTTGTGGGCAAACAATTTAACATTTCGAAGCGTCATTCAACCTGGTCAAGAATTGAACATTCCTCCAGTAGACGGAGTTGTTTACAAAGTTAAAAATGGAGATACATTATCAAGTATTTCTCGCGCTTATAGTGTGGATGTAGATAAAATTCTTTCTTTTAATCAAATGACAGCTTCAGATGTTTTAAGCATTGGTCAGGAGTTGATTCTTCCTGACGGAGAACCTCCTGTAGTTTCTACACCTATTCAGCGCACAGCCTCTGTCTCAAATTTATTTTCTGCACCAACAACACGAACAACAACAGGCGGAATGAATTGGGTTTGGCCAACAGATTGGCATGTGATCACGCAATATTATGGATGGAATCATACTGGATTAGATGTTGATGGAGATTATTCAACAAATAGTTATGCTGCGGCTGATGGCGTTGTTATTTATAGTGGTTGGAGAAATGGTTATGGAATGACCGTTGAAATCGATCATGGAAATGGATATATGACACGATATGCGCACCATACACAAAATTATGTAAGTGTGGGCGATGTAGTCTATGCAGGGCAGGCTATTGCACAAACAGGAACAACAGGACGTTCTACAGGAACTCATCTGCACTTTGAAATTATTAAAGATGGACGCTTCTTAAATCCTCTTGATTATATTCGATAAACAAAGATAACAACTGGTGAAAGCCAGTTGTTTCTTTTTTAAAACAGTATTTTCCTGTATTCTAAAGATCAGTATGAACCAAATTGTTTGTCATCAATGTAAAGACAAAATAGATGTTTGGAATAAAGAGTGTCAGAGATGCGGATTTCATTTAGTGTTAGAACCTGAACAAAAACTAAAAGCACGTTACTTACGAACCCCTTCTCTTGGAGCACTTTTTTTTACCCAAGGATGGGCTCTAGGAGCACGTCTCTATTTTTGGTTCATTCTTTCCCTTATTCCCGCTGTTGGTATTGCTGCTCTTATTCTTTGTGTTATTTTTGGGCGTCGTTGGTCTTGGAAATTTGGGAGTTGGAGTAGCTGGAAAGAGTTTCAATCTCGTATGCGAATTTTAGATGTTGTTGCAATTTTTTGGATTTGTTTTTTGATGGGTCTTTATCTTTATTTCCGTTTTTAGACCTCTTTGAAAAAAAGAGAAATTACACTCCTTTTTCAAGGAGTTTTTTGTTAGATATCACGCAAGCGATATTGTAGTGCTTCTGCAATATGTGAAACAGATAGTTGTTCTGCTGATTCTAAATCAGCAATTGTTCTTGCAACTTTGCATACACGGCTATAGCCTCGTGCAGAAAGATGTTGATTTCTTAAAGCCTGTTCAAGAAGTTGTTTTCCTTCTCGGTCAATTTGACACCAGGTATCAAAAGAAGAAACAGGAATTTCTGCATTCGTAAGAAAAGAAGTGTTTTGATAGCGTTCATTTTGTTTTTCTCTTGCATTTTTAACTCGTAAACGTACTTCAAGAGAGCTCTCTAAAGTATCTTGTTTGAGAAGTTTTTCTGTTTCAATAGCCGGAACATCAATAATAAGATCAAATCTATCTAACAAAGGACCAGAAATTCTCTTCTTATATCGATTGATCATTGATTGTGAACAAGTGCATTCATGTTTTGGATCTTGATAATACCCGCATGGACAGGGATTCATAGCAGCAACCAAAAGAAATGACGCAGGGAAACGAACCGTGCTTGCAATACGCGAGATTGTTACTTCCCCATCTTCAAGCGGTTGACGTAAATGTTCAAGAACATGTCGTGAAAATTCTGGAAGTTCATCAAGAAAAAGAACTCCACGATGGGCCAAACTTACCTCACCTGGTTTTGGCCAAGTTCCACCACCTACAAGAGAGATGGCAGAGCTTGAATGGTGAGGATCACGAAATGGACGTAGAGATAGAAGTCCGTCTTCTCGCTTTAATATTCCTGCCACAGAAGCGATTGATGTTACTTCAAGCGATTCTTCATAAGATAAAGTGGGAAGAATAGAAGGAAGTGCTCTCGCAAGAAGTGTTTTTCCTGTGCCTGGTGGACCTTTTAATAAAAGATTATGTCCACCTGATGCCGCTATTTCTAGACCACGTTTCGCTTGCTCCTGTCCCTTGATGTGTTGAAGTTCAATACTATATGTAGATTCTTTTGTGGATGGAGTGCAAAGAGGACAGACCGATAATTGATGAAGGCCTTTTAAATGCTCGACCACTTCATGAAGTGTTGAAGCTGAGTAAATATTGATTCCCGGGACGCAATTAACTTCAGCTTCATTTTCTTTTGGAAGAAATAGGTCTTTCTTTCCTTCACGCTTTACCATAAGAGCAGCTGCAAGAGCTCCTGAAATAGGTCGAAGTGTTCCGTCAAGGGCTAGTTCACCGATGAAAACCGCGTCTGAAAAAACATCTTGCGTGATTTCTCCTTCTGCAAGCAGAATAGAAAGAGCGATCGGAAGATCATAGAGTGCTCCCTGTTTTTTTGTGTTTGCTGGTGCAAGATTCGTTGTGATTCTCGTTCGCGGAAAAGGAAGTCGCGAGTTTTTTATAGCTGCACGTATCCTATCTCTTGCTTCTTTAACGGAAGCATCAGGTAGTCCTACTAAGTGAAAAGCTGTTAAGCCGTAAGAGATGTCTGTTTCTACAAGAACAGGCATTGCTTCAATTCCAAATAAAGTAACCGTGGTGATGGTATTGGATTTCATAAGAAAATAAAAACCCCCTGCTTTAAAGCGAGGGGGTTCTAATCATTTCTTATTTAAGAATAGCGAAAATAAATGATTCTGTCAAGATGTTGTTTTTAAATTTATTTTTTTACTTTGCCTACTTGTGAAAAGAAGAAGTAAAACACTTGAAATAATAAGAAAATCTGAAATATTTAGTGCAGAACGTCCAAAGAAAATAAGATAATCTACTGTGAATCCATATACAATTCGATCATAGAGATTTCCGAGTGAAGCAATAATAATAAATAATGAAGAGAAAGAAACAAAAGGATCTGAATTCCATTTTTTATAAGCAATATTTAGCAGAACAAAACCAATAACAAGAGAAGTAAAAATAATTAGTGGCATTTTGAAGGGGATATCAAAGGCAATGCCAAAATTTTTGTGGATAGCAAGAGCAAACATTCCATGATCTAAAAGATCTCCCTCTAAAGGGAGTCTTTGAAGGGCAATATATTTTATCCACTCATCAAGAAGAACAAGCAAAGAGATGGGGATAAGAAGCCAGAAGAAAAAAGCTTTTCTTTTCACACTTCTTGAGTGAGAGTTTTTTTACATTGAATACAAGAGGTTGAGGTAGGTCGTGCTTCAAGACGTTTTTCATCGATTTCTTGATGACAATATTTACATTTTCCGTATTCACCATTTTCAATTAATTTTAAAGCAACTTCAACATCACGTAGTTCTTTTTCCAATTCTCCTTCTAAAGAAAGATTATTTGAGAATTGAGCAACTTCAGAAGCATTTTCATCTTCTTTATCACCAAGATTTGGGAAATCCGCGTCAAAATCTGTTGTTTGAGCCAAGGGATTTCTGTGAGCAAATTTTGAAAGCTCTTTTTCTAAGCGATTTTTTTCCGCAAGAAGGCTTGTATTATAGGCATCTAATTTTTCCTTTGTCATATAAAAATCTAGGTAATCTAAGATAAAAAAAGCATATCATTTGGAAGTGAATAAAGCAATGGTTCATTCATAAAAAAAGCAAAAACAAAAGGGCCGAAGCCTGTATATAGAGATTATAGAGGCTGGCCCTAGAGAGGACTTTGGCCAGCTGTTTTGGGTGACGGGTCCTGTGACAAATCGTGTTTGTTACAAAACTCGACACCCTAACAACATGATACCTTCGTCCAAAAAGACGTACATTCTTCTCTACCATTCAATGGTTTTGTTCAAAATAGTTCGAAGGAGAACTACATGTGATGAACGAACCTAGATGTTTGCTTTTGTTTTTGTTTGCTCAATCAGAACAGTAAAGAAGCAAGATGTTTTCCGAAACAGGAGTGGGGACCTGATTTTCTTCGGAAAACTTCTCATGTGTTTCTTGAAAGAACTATTACTTAAATATAATACCATTATTTTTTGAAAAAGTCAATCAATGATTTACTGCTGTTATCAGCGAAAAAATAGAGAGATGATTACACATTGTGTTCAAGCTTCGAATTGAATACAAAATGTTATCCACATTTTTGACCACTTACCTACAACTTATCCACAATTATTAATTTCTGTGGAATATTAATGAAAGTGATCGTTTCTTTGCATCAATTCCAATAGATGAAAACATTTTTTGTATTTGGAATAAAGAAGAAGATTGTTTGAAAGTGCTTGATTTCATAAATATTTCTGAAAAAGCTTCTAAATTTAGGAATAAAGCATTTTCTAGCAGACTAATATTTGTAGAAGAAGTATCCAGTTCCTTTGTAAACCAAAATCTTAGTAGTTCTTCATTATTTGAGAAAATAGTTGCTTTTTCAGAATTTGATAAATAGAGATACTCACCTTCATTAATTGGATATCTGTAAATAGGGTTACCAGAAATCATAATGGTTTCAAGGGCAATACGTGAAGGATCTATTGTAAGCTCTTTTAGAATTGTACCATCTTGTATTTGCCAATTGGATACCTGTGGGTTTTGAAGACTTGCAAGCATTTTAAATCTTTGTAAAAGCGTTTCTAAGTCAGCATCCTCTTGTTTTGTTGTTATGAGAAATTGTAATTGTTGTTCATTGGAGGAGAGAATGATTGTTCCTTGTTTATTAATTACAGAATCAATAAATTGATCGATTTGTGATGTATTTTCTGATGTAAATAAACTCATTATATCGTAACTGAGGGTCGAAGGATCGCTAAATGGCCATGCTGGTGTAGACAAAATAGCAATAATATTTTCTGGGACTTTTTCGAAATTTAGAGGAGTGATATCAACTGGGGGGAGTGTGATTTGTAAATCATTTTTGGAAAGCAAAATTGGACCAGAAATATATGTGTTTTCTACAGAAAAATAGGCAGTTCCAATCATTTTGTGTCCAAAATGAATGAAGTCATATTGATGATTTCCTTTTTTAGTAAATCCGCTTATGGGCATGAGCTTTTCTGATAAAAGAAAGACGCTATCAGAGATTTTTTGAATAGTAATGTGATGAGAATCAAGAAGATCTCTTGGTAATTTGCTATCTGAAGAATGAATCGCAAGCGAGCGAGTACCATTTTCTTGGATAAATAAAGCGAATTCTCCTTCTGTGTACTCCTGAATGTCCTTAACAGTAATTCCTCTATTTGAAATAAGAGGAAAATCACCAAGTAATTCAGAAATGTTTTTCCATGTTTGTTGGTTTGGTGTGAAACGAAGCATAAGAACTGTAGATTCAGGTGCTGTTTGTGACAATGTGTCTGTTGTAAACCAATTTCGCGAGAGAATCCACAGTATTGAAAGAAAAAAAATGAAAAGAAAGATAAAAAGCCAAACAACCCGCCGTTTCACGCGGCGGGTTGTACGAGATCTACTTTGTAAGGGGATGTTCAGCCGTTGCATAGTGTTCCCTCCTAGTTTATCCGTCTTTTCTTTCAGATTTCAAGGGCTTTCGAAAAGGTTTACGGAATCCACTTGGTTTATCTGTTGTTTTTGACGGTACAGGACGTTCTGGATAAGTATTTCCAGGAGCATCTTTCATAGAAAGACTAATTTTTCCAGAAGGATCGACTTCCATAATTTTTACTAATACTTTGTCTCCAAGCTTAGTAATATCTGTCACTTTTTCAACACGCCAAGGTGCCATATTGCTAATGTGAACCATTCCGTCTTTTTTTGGAAGGAATTCAACAATAACTCCAAAATCCATTACGCGAACAACCTTTCCTTCATAGATTTCTCCGGGAACGATTTCTTTTGTAATTTTTTTGATCCATTCTTCTGCTTCTTGAGCTCCTTTTGCATCAACAGAAGTGATCATAACAAGTCCATCATCTTCGATATCAATAGAAGCAACGCCAGTAGTATCAATAATTTCATTGATCATTTTGCCTCCTGGACCAATCACATCCCCAATACGTTCTGGATTAATACGAAGAGAGGTAATTCGAGGAGCATAAGGAGAAAGCTCTGGTCGGGAGGCACTTATTGTTTGACTCATGACATCTAAAATCTGTTTTCTGGCTTCTTTTGATTGTGAAAATGTTTGTTCGACAATTTCTCGGGAAAGACCTGTTGTCTTTGTATCCATTTGAATAGCAGTAATCCCTTCGGTTGATCCGGTGATTTTGAAGTCCATTCCACCCTTTCCATCCTCAAGATCTTGGATATCTGTCAACACTTTCCAATTCCCATTTGCATCAGAGGCAAGACCCATGGCAACACCAGCAACAGCACGTTTAAGAGGGACACCTGCATCCATAAGTGCAAGAGAAGACCCACAAGTAGAAGCCATTGAACTGGATCCATTTGAACCAAAAACTTCTGACACAACACGAATTGTATAAGGAAATTGTTCTTTTTCAGGAAGCATTGGTCGAATTGCTTTTTCTGCAAGGGCTCCATGGCCAATATCACGTCGGCTTGCTCCTCGAAGAGGCTTTACTTCTCCAACGGAATAAGGAGGAAAGTTATAGTGATGAAAATATCGCTGTGTTCCAACGGTTTCCATACTGTCTAAAGTTTGTTCATCACGAGGAGAGCCAAGAGTCACTACGGAAAGAACTTGTGTTTCTCCACGCATAAAATGTCCAGAACCGTGCACGCGCGGGAGCTTTTCTACCTCTGCAACAAGAGGACGGATTTGAGTAATCGTACGACCATCAATACGTTTTTCATGATCAAGGATTTGTCGAACGACTTCTGCCTCAAGTTCTTCAAGAGCAATTTCTGTTCCAAATTTTGTTTCCTTTTCCTCAATTCCCTGTTCAAGCAAGAATTCCTTTACCGATAATTTTAAAGCCATTTTTTGTTTACCTCGTTCTGCTTTTGTTGCCTGTGGAGTCTTATAGAAAAGTTCCTGCACTTTTTTAACAATAAAAGGACGAGCCAAATTTTCAATTTTTTCTCGACGTTGATTAAGAAGTTTTTCCGCTTCATTTTTCGGAGTGATCATGTCGCGCTTCTCTCTCCCGACACTCGCTTGCACTTTATTAATAAGAGCAATTGGTTCTCCAAGCTCTTTTTGTCCGGCCCAAAATGCAGAGAGAACAAGATCTTCGGGGGCTTCTTTACATCCAGCCTCAACCATGATGATTGTTTCTGGGGTTCCTGCAAAAGAAAGATCTAAGATAGATTGTTCGCGTTGGGTATAAGATGGATTCATAATAAATTGACCATCTAATTGGGCTACGCGAATGTTCGCGATTGGTCCATTCCAAGGAATGTCACTTATGTGAAGAGCACAACTTGCAGCAATAAGCCCGATCACATCAGGATCATTTTCTCCATCAAATGCAAGACATGTGACGATTACTTGAACATCATTTCGGATTCGTTCGTCAAATAATGGACGGATTGCACGATCAATGTAGCGCGCAATTAAAACAGCTTCATCTGTTGGACGTCCTTCTTTTTTAATAAACCGACTTCCTTTAATACGACCCGCAGCATATAAGCGTTCCTCGTACTCTGTCATTAAAGGGAAGAAATCAAGGCCTTCGCGCTTGTCTTCACTCATTACAGCAGTTGCAAGAACTACTGTGTTGCCATATTGGACCAAACAGGATCCATTGGCTTGGTTAGCATATTCGCCAACCTCAATAGACAGGGTTTTTCCTGCCCATTGTGTTTCGAATTTTTGTTTCTTTGGCATAAGAATGATGTCCTGCTGAGGCAGAAGAAATCGAGCATTCTCGAATTCTCATCGTCTCTGCAGGACTAAATTAATGATTTAGCCAAGAAGGAAGAGATTCAGAAATCTCTTCCCAAAAGCAAGACCATTAATGTTCTCTTCTTGTTGTCCGTTGTTTTTGTTTAGGGTTAGTTGCAGATCGTGAAAAACCTATCATGTAACGTTGTTTGTTCGCGGAAAGATCAATAGAGGCATCAACTGTTTCAAGAAGTTTTGCATTGGTTGTTTCTTTAAAACTAATCAATTCAACAATTCGGCCTCTGCTTTGTACATATTCAACAAGAGGGCAGAAATCTCCATCTCCAGTGACAAGAACAATCACATCAAGCATATCAACCATGCGAACGACATCAATCGCAAGACCAACATCCCAATCAGCTTTTTTTGCTCCTGAAAAGAATTCAATTAATTCTTTTTCTTGGAGTTCAATCCCTATTTTGGTGAGCGCTTCGAAAAAAGGTTGTTCTTCCTCGGTTTTCGTGCGGATTACATAGGCAATTGCACGGATAATTTTGCGATCAGCAATTGCATCTGTAAAAATGTTTTGAAAATTGACACGACGTTTAAAAAGATGACGCGCGCTGTGATACATATTTTGTGTATCAATAAAAATTCCCACGCGCTGGTCTGGGTGTTTATACATAAAAAAAGGAAAAGGGCTTAAAAACGACAACACCCTCCGTCTTCACGGAGGGTATTGTGATTATTTCAATTTGAGTTCTTCCTTGATAGCGTTACATGATTTTTCATCTTCACGTTCAAGGTATTTGAGAAGACGTCGGCGTTCATTCACTTTTTTGATCAAACCTCGACGTGAAGAATGATCTTTTTTGTGAGATTTCAAGTGCTTTGTTAGATCTTTGATTTCAAAGGAGAGAATAGCAATCTGCACTTGAGGAGAACCAGTATCAGAATCGTGTGTACGGAACTTCTCAATAATTTTTTGTTTTTGTTTTGCATCGAGCATAAGTCTTTATTTCATGCGTTTGGCCGAGTGAAAGGGCTCATTCTTTCACCAAGTCCAGCGCTAAATTATGCGAAAATAATAGCAATGATGATGTTTTCTGTCAAGAATACGTGGCTCTATACTAAACAAGGTGGTGTATAACTAAAACATGACGCTATAGTTAGGGAAGTATTCACTCATCTCTAACCACACACGTCATGTCTACTTCAAAATCTAGTCTGTATCAAGCTTTCTGTCTA
>Ga0209319_1001696_pt1 | contig 16508 bp, 11 predicted proteins | sample RifGroE2_FD_184000 | JGI IMG/M metagenome (GOLD analysis project Ga0209319, IMG submission 184000) | Groundwater microbial communities from Rifle, Colorado - Groundwater E2 (SPAdes) (version 2) | ecosystem: Environmental > Aquatic > Deep subsurface > Groundwater | place: Rifle, Colorado, United...
AAAAGCCAATACATTCGTTTACCTTCAAAGAAAAGGTTGCGAGTTGCACGTACTCCCAAAACTTCCTCCCACGATTTTCCTTCGGCACGTTTTCCCAAGCGAGCTCGAGCGACATTAATGCGTTCATCTTCCCGATTCGCAAGGTAGCCCCACAATCCTTTTTCTTGGAGTTTATGAGCTTCAAAAAGCTGTTTTTTGAGCTTATCGGGCTCCATTCGAGCGACATCAAATCCCATTTTCTTGTAGAGTTCCCATCCTTTTATTTGGCGGAAGACGTCTCTATCATCAACAGCGAGTACGGCTTGCGCCTTTTCTATTCCTATAGCTTTAATAAAATCGTAAAGTTCGGCCGTTGAATAGCGGTACGGACTACCTTCACCACGACGGCAACGATACTGATCTATGATTTCCGAGGTTTCTGGATCGCCTTTAGCGGCTCGATACCCGAGGACTTCTCGAACATCAGCTTGAACTTTTCTTACGATCTCTTCCTTGTCAATATTTCCAAATAAAATGGGTTTATCGAATAACTTCGATTCAACATATTCAATGGTTGCTCCTGCACGTTCAGATTCACTTGGCTCCTCAAAAAGTCGTTCAAGCCGAGCAGAGAGCCGTCCATAACTTGCGTAATCCTTCATTGGATCTTCTGTCAATAAACCATACTTTCTTGCGATAGCCTCAGATTTGAAGTAAAGCTTACGAAGGACCTTGCTAGAAGTGATGCCTGTAGAAAGCAACTCACGGTCACGCGCATTAGCCGCAAGCTCATCAAGCATTGCTTCTCTAGTTTCTTTTAATGCTGAGTCAATAGCTGTCATCTCTACCAGATCACGGTTTTCCAAGTTATTGCCACCTTCAGCTGTATATCCGTTAGCATCCAAACCTTCTTGCAAGAGGGCGTTCTTCCTAGCTATGAAACGATCCGCAAACCGATCATTATAATGAGCCGAAAGATTTTCAGAGATACGAACGAACTGCTGCTTCATTGTTCTCACGAACGGGGCAACATTACTAATATCTGGAGCGTTGGCAACATTCGTTTCTTCATCATACGAACGCATTCCGAAGTCGTTAGCAGACAGGTAGCGATTTTTCGAGCGCAAAAAATACCGATGAGGCAATCCCGAATCAGATCTCTTCACTTCTCCATGTGTATCAATACGCAGGCCTTCTTTTGCCCAAGCCAAAACAAGTAGATCTGCACGCTCTATTTCATAAGAATGAACTTCAACACCATCTGGATCGTTCTCGTCCGTTCTATAGATTTTCTTCTTCCCACTTTCATCCTCGCGGATGAAGTACGCCAGCCCGAGTAGCCCCATCTGTTCATTAGTGAGACCAAAAGTACGGATAAAGACATCAAAGTCGATACCACGATAAGAATCCCAAGAAATCAATACGGGAACAAGTTCACGAAAATTACGGTCAAAATACTCACCCGCTTCCTGTTCAAGTTCTTTACGACTCAATGGCTGTTCAGCGTTCTCGACCTCAAAATCCTCGATGAGTTCAGGATGTATGCCCTCCTTGCTCTTTGGAGTCCAGCTGCATTCTTCAATCCCCTCACTAATATCCCTCTCTGCCTGTCGTTTTGAATAGGTTTTGGGTACAGAAAATTTTTCTCGCATAGTAATAGTTATTTAAGAATTCTATAAGGAAAAGGTTATCACAAATCGTGGGGGCGCAACTGTTCTCGGGATAAAAATATCGCGAACCTCTATTTGGTAGTTTCAAACGCTCTCTTTTTTATCCCCTGATCTCCCAATTCTCCAAACCAGATTTCAAGGAGGGTTCCTTTTGCATCACGTTTGCACAAGTTGTCGAGTAAACATACAAGACCTCGCACACCTAATGTATTGTCAGAATTTCGGAAAAGGCTTCTATGTTCATGTATGTATTGATTCTCGACTTACTACTAGTTACTATATTCTACATCAATGGTTGGAATGAACCAAATAAACAAGGCATAAATCCCAAAAAAATCTGGGGTCAGATCTTGTTAATAACTTTTTGTTAGCACATTAGAAAGCGATCTTAAAGCGTTTTATTATTTACCATAATACCTCATCGCCTAAAGATATAAAAAATGGACAGAATACTCTGTCCATTTTTTATGGCTCCGAATACTGAACGAGTTCAGAGCGGTTGATTGGCACAATGAAGTTCATTGGCAAGCTTTTGCGTATTGAAAAACGTGCTTGATTTGAAAAACTTTACTTGAAGATCATACTAATTGGGTGTCCGATATGGTTTGGGAAAGCTGGTTCGGAGTAGGCCGGAATATCCTTCTTTAATCGAACAGTGAATCCCTCAGGGTTAACCTCGAATTCAAAGTATTCGTCGATGTCTGGATCGTCCCCAAATTCTATTGGTTGAACACCTATTTTATAACTTGTTGTCCTAAATTCATGATCGATTAAATTTCGGACATGTTCTCGAAGCTGTATAAATTTTTCCGAAACCTCATGGTCAAGATAGAAGATGCGTTGGCTAGGAGGCTGTATGCGGTATTCAAATAAATCAGGAGCTTGCTGTTGTTTCTTAAACCTCACGATCCCACCATCATGCATAACTACATAAACTGAGCCCTTTTCAGTTTCAAAAACATGATCAAATTTTTCTGCTTCCTTTTTTAGACGAGCCACAAAAACTTTTTTTGCTTCCCTGAGCTCATTTTGTGCTTCGTTCCGCTCCTTGGCACCTTTAGCCTGATCTATTCTTAATTCATATACTTCAAGAAATGAACCCCATTCATCAAATAAACCTTCAGTAGTGAGCGATTTTTGCTCTCGAACTTCATTACTAGCCATAGTTTGACGGTCTCGATAATTGTCCATACTGATAAATTATACCAAATTAGGGTTCTGAAGTCACACTTGGGTATAACAAAAAACACCAGTAAAACTGATGTCTTTTGCTGGCTCGCCCTTCTCGACGACTTTCGACATTTTGACTATGCGACCGAGTACAAATATCCGACGGTAGTCTTAGACCAAATGAAAGGATTACTGGCCAAGTACGAGAACTTATAACCCGTTATTGCCACGTGTTTGCCCGTGTGGCGAGCAGTTCAACCGGAGTAAGAGACTTGCACCAATCCGGAAACCAAAAACGATTGTGAACGAATTTTGAGACTTTAAAACGATTTGCTTAACTTCGGAAAAGTTAAGCAAATATGACTCCGCTCATTTTTTCTTTCTGCTTCTTATTAAGCCAAAAATACCACCAATCACTGCCAAGAGTCCAAGCCCTTGTGCTCCCGGGCTATCGTCATATCCTCCGTATACCCACATAAACACCCCAAACAATATTACTAGAATGAAAAGTGTTATTTTAATTTTTTTATTCATAAAAATATTATTTTTGTTGATGTTTTAATATCATTTCAGCTGGGGAGATACCACCAAGCACCTTGTGCGGAAAGTAATTCCAAGCGTCAGTTACGAGTTCAAGAACATTGCTTAATTCTGAAGCATCTCCACCACGATCAAACATCGCCACCACTTTCATCATATCGTCGTTATCTTCTTCGTGGAAAATAACATCTCGGATATGATCCAGAGTAAAATCGCTCTCGGTCTCTTTGAGCATATCCACGAGTTCCTGCTCAATCTCTTTCCGGCGTTCTAAAATTTGTTGTTTTGATTCAGTTTGCATAGTATTTATTTCTTAAAATATTTTTGCCGGCATAACAAATAAACGATACTCAATATCAAAGCTATGCCGATTGGCGGTAAAGCATACAGCACGAGATTGGCGATGTTGAATAATATCGATATGCTTGTATTTAGAACATTAAACAGCCACGGCACAAGATAGGCGTAGGAAATGTACATCAAGAATGCCCAGAGTACTGCTTTGATGAAATTGTAGAGTTCCCACATGCCAAACGCTTTGACTACAATGTCGTGTAGGACTTTATAAAATTTAATCACGTATAGAAGCAAGCCGATCGTACAAAAGGTGAAAGCACTATAAAACACCCGGACAAAAACGCTTGGTGCAGACAAAGGGCTGATTGTTTGCCATTCAAACTTAATCCCCAAGGCAAAATGCCAGAGCAACAACACGAATGCCAAAATCACGTAAGTTGTGCCAGAGCTTACAATCTCCTTTGCGTTTTTTACTAAAGCTTTTTTGTACCAGTCATTGTTTTTCATAGTCCTTGAAAAAATAACCTAATCATTTGTTTTAGTTGCTCACGCTTTTCTGGTAGAACTCTATGTTGGACATTAGCAAAGATACCCTCCTCAATATTTGCAAGGTCATGGTTTGGACTAGCTTCCTTTAAAATATGTTTGAATATTTTAAGTTTAGTTTGACTGTCTACTGATTTGTCCACCATAAGAATAAAAAACAAATCGGCTAAAACCATAGCTAATGACTGGATGTTAGTTTCTTTTCTTACGAGATTGCTGATGATCGTTTGTACGTCTTCAGTGCGATATTCCGCCTTTTTTAACTGGGCAAAAATAAAATTCGCATCAATCGAAATAAAATCATACTTGAAATCTATCATCCCTTTTTGAAGATCAAATCTCTTATCAAGAGAGATCAGATTGCTTTTATGAGCAACGATAAAAAGTGTTTGCGAGGAAAAAGATTTCAATCCATAATCTTTGCTTACCACAACACGGAGTATTCGATCATCGCAATAAATAGGCACCCCCATCTCTTGGGCAAGTAAAACGCTGTCTCTCGTACTTTCATCTAATGCGTTTATTATATTACGTTCCTCTTTTGGTTTTTCCTTTGAAAATCCTCGGACTTCAACGTTTGGGTTTGAGCTGATAAAACCCCTGATTTTTTCTAGTAAATCTAAAGTTTTCTTAACCTGTTCTGGAGGAATCTCTGTCATCCTGTGCTGTCCGTCAATCCTAGCAATCGAACTCACACCCTTCCGTGCAGAGACCTTGCGATCCTCGATTGTTTCTGTTAGCTCGTCCATAACGCTCTGGTGTACATAGATTTTTTTAAAGAGCTGAGGCAACAAATCAAGCTGGTCAAAGTGTGCCAAAAGGAAAAGAGGGTAAATATCAATCACAATAGAGCGGTTTCGATACTCTTCAATGGTGGAGACTTCTGTTTTAATTTCGTCAGGTGCGCCAAAAGATATTTTTATTCCAACCTCTGGCATTTGCGTAAAGGCCGCCCAAACGTCAAAGGGTTTCTTGCCGGTCAATCTGGGAACGATAGCCATAGGAGCCTGTGATTCTTTATATAACTTAGTAGCGTTATCGATGGTTTCAGCCATCTGATCTACCATCTTCAGCATTTGGCTTATATCGCCATCTTTTGATTCAAATCCCTGAAGGGCTTTTTCTTCAGGAAAACGGGTACTGAATTCTCCAATTGATTTCTGGAATGCCTTTATGTGCTTCTCCTCGGGCTCTATTCCATCAGCTTGCTCTCTCTTTAAAAAAGTAAATATAAATGCCAAATAGGCTTTGGGGTTATTAGGGTCGTTTTCCAAAGCCTTAAAAGTTAGATCGATAGCGATCTTCCACTCTCCAATAAATTGGTAGCCTCCGGCGAGTATTACTAAATCTTGAGTTTCGCTTACGCGGTTTTTTATTGCGTCGAAAGCAACTTTAGCATCACCCTCTTTGCCTAGTCTGAATCGGCACATGCCATAATAAACAAGGTACTGAAGACTGCTAGGATTTTTCTCAAAGAGGTCTTTGAATAATTGCGAGGCCTTATCCAAATTACCAAGGTACAAATTTGAGTACGCCTCTAATTGTTCAATGAGTGACTCGCTCCTTACGCCCTGACTTAAGGTATCTATCCAGTCAAGAAGCGTGCCGTATTGACCAGAGTTATAAAGACACTGTGCGTAACGAAAAGTCGCAGGATTACTTTCTTGAGTATTGAGATATTTTTTATAAAGCTCGACTGCTACTGAATAATTTTTCAGATCATATTGTAGATCAGCAAGAGCAATTTCAGTAAGTATTTTTTCTGATTCGGATACAGCACTTTCAAGTGCTTTTTGTAATACCGTCTCTGCACCTTCCAAACCCAAGCGTCGCATGTACGCTCCCCGAAGTCTGAGAGCTTGAGAATTATTTGAGTACTCTTTTTCAAGTCTTTCTAATAAAGGATTGAGTTTTTCATTGTCGAGTTTTCTTGAGTATAAATCAACTGCTAACTCTGCAATATCAAGATCAAGCCCCGATTCGTTTTCTAGTAGCTCAGAGATTATTTTCTCCGCCCTTGTTAAATCGCCAGTCCTCAAAGCACAAAAAGCGATATGTCTTTCGACATCAATATCTCCACCACCCAAATCCTTATAGGTTTGGAAACTTTTTATTGCATCTTGATAACGATCTAATTTTAATTGGGCGATGCCCTTATTAAGAAATGGGATAGCAGACTTTGGATCAATGATAGCCGCTTCTTCCGCTGAAGCAATTGATTCTTCAAATAAACCTAGTGCTACATAACAGCCAGAAAGATTTGCGTAAGCCATTTCTAAATCATCTTTTTGCTCCATGTCTTTCAGGAGTCGCGCGGCTTCTTTCAGACACTCAGTAGCCCGATTGAATTTATCAGTTATGGCTTTGGGTATTTTATCGGGAGGAAAAGGATTATCTCTCACGGCTTCCCGGGTTCCAACCATCACATTTTGAGCAACCAACATGAGAGCTCTAATATTTTTAGGCTCCAGCTTAAGAACATTTTCAAACGAAGCCATGGCCGCTTCGTAATCTTTTCGAGACATTCGCTCAAACCCTTCATACCAGTGAGCCAATGCAATCTTACCTTTTTGTTTAAGAAAAGGAATCAGATCAGAATACCTTTCTAAACCATGTAGGATATTAGCTTTTGTGGTTATCGCTTGATCATCGTTGGGATTTTTTTCTAAAAACTTATCTATGATTACTAACCCCTCGGCCGGAACATTCTTCAAGAGCTTTGACAAAGCGTGCTTACAAATCGCCATCGGCAAATCAGGTTCTGCTTTATACGCTTTTTCAAACAGCTCGCCCGCTCTATCCGGGTTTCCAGTATTAAGTTCACAAACACCCAGATTATTAAAAACTCTAAAATGTATGTGGGGATCAATCTTTTCAGTCTCTGATTTGAGTTCATTAAATATTACCTCGTACTCTTTCTTAGCAGTTTCATTTTTACCCTGATCCAGCTTTTCTTTCGCTTGATCAATTCTTTTTTGGTAACTCTGTTCAAGTTTTGTTTTATATTCTTTTTTAACGTCGTCTATGGCTCCTATATGTTCTATGACCTTAGTCGTTGATACCTCGATCTGTTTTTCTATGTCCGGCTGAATCAGTTCAGGAAATTGACTCCTAAGGTGTGAGTGTTTAGCAAAGAGTTCGGTGAGTTTTGGACTTGCCCAAGCTATGCCATTCATCCCCCTAGAGGATGCCTCGGTTCGAAGATAAGTTTGAACTGGCTCCCTGAGTTCATGCGGAGTAATAAACACCCAATCCTTAATTTTATATTTACTAGAATCGATGAGCTTTTTGGCTTTGTCTAAATCATTTTTAATTTTTGTTTTATAGCCAGAATCATCAGCCTTTTCTGGCTTCTCCGGACAGTAAATTTGAAAGAGGGTTTCTTGGCTTTCAGAATAGCCGTCGTTACCAGAATCACCTCCACTATCATCGATAGTTTGAAAATCTTTATGTTCAGCCGACAAAAGAGCTTTGGAAAGCCTAACAAATAGATCTGATGAAGTTATTTGGCTGATTAAATCCATATATTATAAAAATTAATACTTCCATTCCTCGTACGACAAAATAAAGCTGTTCAGTTCTTCTTTTATGCCTTTCCACTTGGGGATATATTTTGCCATTAGGGCGACAAATTTGTCGCTGTGTTTTTTCTCAATCAAATGTAAAAGCTCGTGGACTACGACATACTCCACGCAAGCAATCGGCTTTTTGGCCAGCTCTAAATTTATCAAGACTCGAGCTCGCTTGTGATTACATGTACCCCAACGAGTCTTCATCTGCTTGATGCCCCAGAATTTAACCTCTACGCCCATTTTCTTTTGCCATTTGATAATCAGATCACCAACAATCACATGCAATTCTTTACGATACCAATCCATCATCACTTCTCGACGCTTGATCGCCGGACTCTTTGGCCGAACCTGTAAAATAATTTTGTTTTTGCCTTTCAAGGTAACAACAGGTGGCTCGTCTTTATAAACCACTTCAAGGCGATAGCGTTTGCCAAAAAAGTAATGACTTTCACCGGAGGAATAATCACGCTTAGTCTGTCTTTCTTGACCGGTAAACTTAGCTTGCTGTTTCTTTATCCACGGCAATCTCAAAGCCAAGAGCGTACGAATAGCGTCGTCTTTCATGTTTGCCGGTGCAGTGACACGCACCCAGCCATTGGGAGGCAAAACCGAAAGATGCAAATTCTTGATCGACTTGCGGACGACCAAGGCCTCAACACTGCCAAGTTGTAGATAAGAATTAGTACTCATTTTGATTCTTGATAATCTCAAAGAGGTTTTTCAATTCCTCGTCTGTGATTTCAGGCAAAGCATTTTTTATCTCAATTTTAATAGCTCGCTCTTTCAAACGATTGCCACGCCAATCGGCTTGCCTTGAAGCAATCACGGCTTCATGCACGGCTACGGCTTTATTTACATCCTGACCGAGGTTGTCATAAATGGCTCGCTTGGCGGAGGTGTTTATCTCAGCACCGACCGACTCGTCCATTGGGTTTTTAACTTTCTTGGACAAGGCCACGATCTGCTTGAGATATTCTTTATACTCAACATCGGCCTGTTTGCGTTTCTTGACCAGTTCATCCAAGAGCTCAGACATTCGCAAATAATACTTCGGGTTAGTCGGCATCTCATCAATGATCAACTTGCGGACGTTGTTCTCAATCGTTTCAGCCACGGCCTCCTGACTTTGCTTAATAGCGTCCGGCAAATCATTCAAAGCGTCTTCGCCTTTCTTCACAATCAAGTCCACCAAGGTCATATCATCAAACGCCGACAGCTTCTCGCTCTCGGTAGCCGAGATATAACGGTCAATCAAAACTCGCATTGCCGGTTCGTATTTTTTCAGATCAATGTAGTCACCGCTGGCAAGTTTAACTTCCATTCGTACTTGTTCGTAATGTCTAACCTCTCGCTCAATCGCTTGTGCCTGATCTTTGGTATAACCGGCATCAGACATATCATTAGCCAAGTCGGCATAAGCCCGAAGCAAATGACTAACTGATTTATAAAGTTTTACTCGCTTGATCTCGTTTTCTTTAAGAGAGTAAGGATTTTCAACATCACCGCAGAAATAGCGGATATACATCGCTGAATCTTTTGGTGGAGATACTGGCTCGCAAAGTGCCTTCACAATTTCCATTGCCTCATCCAAATCCTTTTTGCCTTCGTCCATGCGATCCTTCAAAAGTCCGAGCACATCCTCCTTATCAAATCCCTCAAGAGCACCGGCGGTATAATCGCCGACTGCTTTCTCCAGTTTTTTGAACAGGTCTCGATAATCCACAATGTAGCCGTACTCTTTATCATCACCATCCAAACGGTTCACACGGCAAATAGCTTGGAACAAGCCGTGATCCTGCATATTCTTATCAATGTAAAGATAAGTCGCTGGCGGCGCGTCAAAACCGGTCAAAAGCTTGTCCACTACGATTAAGAGTTGCATTTGTCCGGGCTGTTTAATAAATCTTTCTTTAGCGTTTCGCTCAAAAGATTCGGCTTCTGTTTCTCCTGGTTTTTTTGTTATTGCACCATAAATATTTTTGTAATTTTCAATCATTTTTTGATAAATAGCATATTCACGATCTTCAGACTGGATCGCACCGGATTCATAAGAAGTGACAACAGCGCATTTAGTAAAGCCCTGCGTCTGAAAAATCTCATAGTACTGACAAGCTTCATAGATACTGCTGGCCACGAGCATGGCATTGCCACGACCACTGGATAAACGATCCTTTTTGTAGAAGTCATCAAGAATATCAAAAACCACTTTCTCTAATCGTGATCGAGATGAGAGCAAGCTTTGCATCGTACCCCAGCGTCGCTTGAGTTCGGCTTTGGCGACATCAGTTAATCCTTGGGTGCGTTCTTCAAACCATTCGTCAATCTTATCTTGGGAGCTGATAGTTTGATCAACTCGGCGAGCTTCATAACGCAAATCCAAAACCACCTTGTCGGCCACGGCCTCGTTATATTTATAAGTATGGATATACGGTCCGAATGCACCGATGCTGTTTGATTTATCAACCTTGAGAAGCGGTGTACCGGTAAAGCCGAGAAAGGTGGCAGTAGGCAAAAGTTCCTTCATGGCTTCGTGCAGTTTGCCGGTGTGAGAGCGATGACATTCATCCACGAATACAAACAGATTACCTTTGGCGGAAAAGTCCTTTGGCAGGTTTTTCTTTATCTCATAAAGATAATCATCAACATCAAGCTCGCCGGTCCCGTTCACTCGGCCGAATTTATGCACGAGCGAACAGAGCAACCATTTATCTTTTTTGTTTAATTCATCCAACAAATCTCTGGCACTTGGTGCTCGGTATATTTCTTCGTTAACGCCGTCAAAAACCTGTTTAATTTGCTGATCAAGTTCGGTGCGGTCGGTAAGTAAAAGCACCCGAGCATCGTTGATATTCTCGCGAATCCATTTGGCGAGCCACACCATCGTTAAGCTCTTGCCACTACCTTGCGTATGCCAAACAATTCCGCCCTCGTGACGATTAACATAATCCTGCGCCGCTTTAACGCCAAAATACTGATTGTGCCTACAAGTCTTTTTTATTCCACTATCAAAAACAATAAAGTCGTGGATGATTTCCAATAGTCGCTTCTTATCACATATCTGCAAAATGGCACGGTCCAATCTGGACTCACTGCCAAGGCCAGTCTCTTTCCAAGACAAATAATGCTGTTCGGGAGTTTCGGTCGTACCATAACGCAAGCCCTCGGTATCATTGCCAGCCATTACCAACTGAATCGTGCCGAAAAATGTTTTGATAAATTCTTCTTTTTGATTGCCAATGTTCTGGCGAATACCCTCAGACACCGAAACAATACTTCGCTTAAGCTCAATCACGCCGACAGCGATGCCGTTTACATACAACACAATATCCGGTCGTTTGGTGCGGTTGCCTTTGATCGTCACTTCTTCAGCAATAGCAAAATGATTATTCTCCGGATGTTCCCAGTCAATGAATTCAACATCCTGTTTGTGCTCTCCCAATTTCTCTCGTTCTTTGGCACTGTAACGAAGCAAGCTATAAGTTTCTTTATTCAAATCATACAAGCTCATCTGCGGACGATTGGTGCATTTCTTTAACTTCTCAATGGCTTTACTGATCAAAGTCTCACTGTGGCCAGATCGCAAAAGGAAAGAACGCAAATAGACCTCTTCGACATTATTGTTTTCCTCTCGTTCCTCGAAGTTGCCAAGATAATCATAGCCGAGCCGATCACGAAACAAAGCCACAATACGATCTTGTGTTTTGCGTTCCAGCTGGCCGACTTTAGTTGTGTTTAGTGTTTCCATATTGTTATTTTGTAAGTAATCTTATTTTGCCTGTTAAAAGTGTTTGCATCATTCCTTGTTTAATATTTTGGTATTTCGTGAGTTGTGATTCCAGTTTTTCAATTTCCGTGTCCATGTCGGAGAGGACGGTGGAGATGGCTTTTTGCTCATCGGGCTTCGGGGTATCTATCTCTACGTTTTGATATTCGGAAATCCAGTATCGCTTATGGTCTCCAAGCTTGAAATCAATCATCTGCATTTTTTCAAAAACAAATCTCAAATTGATATCTTTATTTCTTGGCTTCAACATTTTCATGGCCGATGACTTTGCCTTGAACGGAAAATCAACAAATTTTGTCGCTGTAGTAAAATCATCAAAAATAATCACAGGCAAATCTTTAAAAATGCCAGTTTCCTCATTTATATATCCAAGAACAAAAGTCTTACCAGCAGTTAGCACGGGAATATTATAATTGTCACTATATTCAGTATCCTTGACGAGATATTTTGTGGGCTGTTCGTAATCCAACAGCTCTCCCAATTTTTTAACTTCCCATTTACCACTAAACCAGGGCAAGCGTAATTTGCCGGTGAGTAATTCCTGCATTACACCCTGCTTGATATTCTTTTTCTTTTCAATAAGTCTCTCTAATTTTTCAATTAATACCTCAACGTCAGATATAGCTGTAGTAATTGCAGATTGTTCAGTCTTTGAATTTGGATAAGCAATACCAAAATTAAGAATGTCGTCTTTAGATAAATTTTGCTGAGAAGAACCTTGTCCGGCAGTCTTAAAATATTTTTGTTTTAGATTAATATATTTTGATAAATAATACGGGGTTAAGTGTCGAATATTTTTCAACGCACCAACCCGCTGATTTAATACATATTTATCATCTTCATGAATCACATCGGTAAGTCCTAAAAAATTACCGTGAGCCACATCGCTTAATATCATTACTAGATCACCTTTACCAAGTGATTTGTCATTAACGCCAACCCTTAAATGATCACTCTTTAACTTACCTTTAATGTCTAAACTATTCAGAGTAATCAAAAAATAGTCACCACTATCTGTTATACGACTTTCGAATGACTTTCCGTTTTTGTAATCAGTTAATTCGCCTAATCTTTTTACATCCCAATCCGCCGGAATCATGCCGATCTCGGTTTGTTTATATCCTGATGGAATTTTTTGTGTAGTTGTAGTCATATTATTTCCTGTTAATCAGATCATAGGCCAAGCTGGCAAGGGAGATATAATGAATCGCCAAATTCTTATCTAAATCACGAGCTGGTGTGTGAGCTTTTTCATTTCTCAAAAATTGGATAGCCATATGCAAAAACTTAATACCTTCAAAAAAGTCTTTTTCTGCGTCATCGACGGGCTGGTGACCAAAAATCTTGTCGTAATTTGTGGCGTTAAAAGCGTCAGTCGCTTTTTCTTTGCCGGAAACATCCTTCAATTTTTTTCTAACAACCTTGTAAGCTTCCTCAACAGCATTGAAACAATGTCCGTCATTTAAAAGTTTTTGTACGTGGTCAAAAATATCTTCCTGCAAAAGAATGTTGATGTTGCCGTTTTTGAATGTGGCTTCGGACTTGTTTTCTTTCTTATCCGTTTTTTTACCCAACAATCTCTCGGCAACATTTTTGCCTGCTTTCATTCTGTCCTCCGGAAAGTCTTCCTTTTTAAGGTTGTCTATAAGGATTTGATTCTCAACATATTCAAGTAGCTTAGCAACACTCTTGCCGACAATTTTATCATCAGCATTCAACCACAAACCTCTCAAGCGATTAGCCTTTGATCCGCTGGCGTAGTTATACTTTTTGCTATAGATATCCATACCGACATCGTCCCTGAAAAATTCACCCATAGTCCTATCGGAGAAATTCAAAACATAACCACCGTTCATCTGGAATAGCTTCTCAAGTATTTGTTTTTCGTTCGTGGTTAGATTTGCCATATTATTTAAGCTTAAATCCCATCTTAGCGAGATGATCTTCAACCTTTTTGGTAAGCGTCTCCACTTCGCTGGTCACTTCAGCTATCGGTTCAGCATAACGCTCGGCCAATTCTTTGACTCGGCCGGTAAGAGTCTGGGAGAGACGGTCTATCTCACCCAAAACTCGAGCAGACAATTCGTCCATCCATTTATTCTCAACAACTAAAGTTTTGATTTCTGCTTCGGTAAGAGTCGGATATTTGACCAGCACTTTTTTATCCAAATCCTTTTCGGCGTCTTTGATCGCTTTCTTGGTGTCGGCTTCTTTTTCAAACAAAGCAGAATACTTTTCAAGCACTGCCAACTCATCGGCATCGTCCGCACTGTTTTTAACTTCTTTGATTCGTTTGAGCACGTTGGCTTTGCTGATTTTGTCGTTATCAATCACTTCTTCGAGCAATCCTTCTTCACCGCCGTGTTCGTCTTTAAGCGAATCCATATCAACGCCGACCTGCTCAAGGGTAGTGTTCAAGTCATCCAGAGCTTTCTGCTCTTTGGAAAAATAAGTTTTGATAGCTAAAGAGATCGGGATAAGGCGACCTTCAAGACCGACAAGTCCATCAATATCTTTCTTCTTGCCTTTGTTTTCTTTCTGTAGGCGGATTATTTCTTTGCCGGATTTCCAACCGTCAATGGTAATGATATGCGTATCGTCCTGCATCACTTCTTCCCAGTAGGCCATCAGATGCTGATAGATATCATACTTATCAACCAATTTGAGATTGGCACAAGCCGAAAGCAGATCGCTGGCAATTTTATAAATGACAGCTTTTGGATGATTAGCAGTATCAATAGTCTTAAGAAAATCAGCCGATGCCTTTTGCCATTTGGTAAAAGTGTTCAGGGTTTGTTTTCTAAAAGTTTCAAACTCAGGATGAGTTAGGATTGTCTTTTTTATTTCGTCCGAGGCGATAAGCAATTCGCTGTATCCTTTTCGGCCGTTGGCTTTGAAAAGAGATTTTTCAAGCGTTGGACAAATATCCCAATAAGCGGATAAGGCAGAAATGTCAGCATCAGGAATACCGCCCTTGAGATGAGCCTCAATGTCTTGAATATCTTCCAGCTCTTGCGTATCGATGTAGCGTGGGAGATTGAGGTTATATTCGTTTTTCTTTATTTCTTCATTGGCAACAAAGCGAGAAAACTTGACGGTTTCCAGTTTGCCGTTCCAAGTGTCTACGATTTTGCGGATGTCTTGCTCACGTAAACGATTTTTATTGCCGTCCTTAACAAAACCTTTGGAGGCATCAATCATAAAAATGCCTTTGCGATCGCTGGCACCGGCTTTGTCTAAAACAATAATACAAGCTGGAATGCCGGTGCCGTAGAATAGGTTGGCCGGTAAGCCGATGATGCCTTTAATATATCCTCGTTCAATAATATTTTTACGAATTTCTGCTTCGGCATTGCCACGGAACAGAACTCCGTGAGGCAAAATGACTGCGCCGGTCCCAGTACTCTTGAGAGACTTTAAAATATGCAGAAGAAAAGCGAAGTCGCCATTTTTCTTGGGAGGAATACCGAAGCCGTCAAAACGGCCATATTGATCATGATCCGGATCAAAGCCATTACGCCAAGACTTATAAGAAAAAGGCGGATTAGCGACAACGTAGTCAAAAGTTTTGAGAGCACTGTGCTCGGTGAAAAGCGGAGTAGAAAGCGTGCTCTGACCTTTTTTAATTTCGGCCTCGGGCTTGCCATGAAGCCACATGTTAAGAGTGGCGAGTCCGGCGGTGGCGTTATCAAGCTCTTGTCCGTAGATAGTAATCTTTTGAGCTTCTTCGGCGACTTTCAAAAGAAGCGAACCGGAACCGCAAGTCGGATCGTAAACGGTGTGCATACCAGTGTCGGCTTTATTGGCTTCAATCACTTTGGCCATAATGCGAGAAACTTCTGCCGGAGTATAAAACTGTCCTTTGCTTTTACCAGACTCAACAGCGAAATGCTTCATCAAATACTCGTAAGCATCACCCAAGAGATCATCACCCTCGGCACGGTTTTTACTGAAGTCTAGATCTGGATTTTCAAAAATAGCGATAAGATTGGAAAGGCGGTCCTGCATGTCTTTGCCTTTGCCGAGCTTGTCTTCATCATTAAAATCAACAGCATCAATTACACCTTGCAAACCGTTGGCTTCGGCCAGTTTATTTAAAACTTTATTGATGCCATCGCCGATGTCTGGTTTGCCTTTGAGTTTTATCAAATCAGAAAAACTGCCACCAGCCGGAATATCTACGAGCTGATTAGCTTTGCCGGCATATTTATCCGAGACATAGCGAACGAATAAAAGCACGAGGACATAATCCTTGTACTGGGAGGCATCCATACCGCCACGGAGTTCGTCGCATCCTTGCCAGATAGAGCTATAGAGTTGTGATTTTTTGATTGCCATAAAAATTTAAAAGTTGAATTTTCCTCTAAAAATTGCTCTAAGTTTACCACTGAATTACTGTCGAGTAAAGGAGAAATATAAGGTTTTAAAGCCCTTTCCACACTCCTCAACTTACCTCCTCCCTAGACTAGGCACCCGAGACAGACGCGGTAACATGTGGGTCATAAGAAATAACCAGACAACATATGCCTTCCATGGAAAACTCAACCGTAATCGTGCCAATCATACCTGTTTTTTGCGATACAATAGATCAGGTAAAATATGTTGCATTTAGCACTAAATACATGTTGGAATATGTCTCAAAAATCAAACAAAAAATGCTTGAGTTTACTCGGCTCTTTTGTCTTGAAACAAGCATATTTCAGCGATTTGTAATCATTTACAAATACATTTACTTTCTCAATTCCGACCCTCTCGCCAAGAACATCCTGCAAGGCATTTTCGACGATACGACAAAAACTACCAAACAAAAAAACCGAAATGAATTTCGGTTTTTTTGTTTGGCTCGGGGGGTGGGGTTCGAACCCACGACCCACTGGTTACACATGATCCTCTAGTTTCCTAAAGGGGTGGACTATATCTTCATCCTTCTTTTTCAAGTTAGGATGTGAG
>Ga0209319_1001698_pt1 | contig 16491 bp, 14 predicted proteins | sample RifGroE2_FD_184000 | JGI IMG/M metagenome (GOLD analysis project Ga0209319, IMG submission 184000) | Groundwater microbial communities from Rifle, Colorado - Groundwater E2 (SPAdes) (version 2) | ecosystem: Environmental > Aquatic > Deep subsurface > Groundwater | place: Rifle, Colorado, United...
TCTGATACGAGGCATCTTAGGGTTTGTTGTATATGACATATGGAATCATCTTAATGGGTTAAGTGATTCCAAGCTATTGGGATATTACGTTGATATTGAGAAAAGTAATATATTGTGGCATATTATCTTCGAGGATTTAAATATATTAAATATGAAACAGAATAAAACTAAAATACTTTTCCTGGATATTTTTACTGACAACACAAAATTTAAGAAGATGATCGAGAGGACCGTTTATAATGGCGGGACATATTCTGAGCATGTCAGAAAAATGTTTGGTTTAAATAAGAATCAATGGTTGAAACTAGATGCATCAAAGGGAAAATTTCCAGAAAAATTTCTAAATGTCTCAGGCGTAGTTATAGGTGGATCATCTAAGGATCCAATAATGGGACAAGAAGCCGATTGGATGTTCGAAACCTATAAATTCATAAACAGAATTATAAAAAAGAATCTACCCATTCTTGGTATTTGTGGAGGCCTTCAATTTGTAGTTAAGGCTTTAGGTGGTGAGATAATCTATAATCCTAAGGGCAAGGAATTTGGTGCCATTGCTGTACATATTAAAAAATCCGATCCTCTCTTTAGGGGCTTAAGCAAAAGTTTCATTGTTCCTTCGAATCATAAATGTATGGTCGGAAAATTTAACGGCAAAGCTAAGTTACTGGCTAGCTCAAAAATGTGTTCAATACAGGCTCTGGCGATTGGCGATAAGATACGTCTTGTTCAGTTTCATCCGGAAAGAACCAAAGAACAGAATATGGCATTGGCTGAATTAACTAGAGATCGCTTAGTTGAGGATGGAATAATTAAGAGCAAAAAAGAATATCCTAAATTTTTAGAATCTCTTAATAATAATTCAGATGCTGGTAAGATCATCCTAGATAACTTCTTAAATCACTTTATCGATGGTAAGAATTGACGTTATATTGGCATGTGATATACTACTTATGGAGCATGAATATCAATATTAGAAATCTGAGTTTTTGGTTTAGCAACCTCTCTCGAGAAAGGGGAATTTTGCTGTATTAAATAAGTACAAATAATCATTTATTGCAAAAACCTCTTTCTCGGAAGAGGTTTTTGCTTCTTCCGGGTCGTAGCTCGTTCACAATCAGGGGAAGGAAGGTGAGTATGATTCTACAAAAAGACTTTACGTCCAGATTTAGTTTTAATCCCAATCTCGTTGGCTATATGGGCATCGAGAGAGAACATTTTTTAATCTCGGCGGCCGACAATAATTACACGCCACAATCTGCAAAATTTCTTAAGGCTATTCGCAATAGTTTGTGGACATATGAATTATCGGCTTGCCAGGTTGAATCTAGAACCAGGCCCCAGGTAGACTTAGCGGCTATTGAGATGGAGTTATTGGCTAATGAGAATATAGGCAAAAAGATTTCTAGAAAATTAGGATTGATACTATTGGATCAAGAAGTAGCTGAAATTAATATGCCGCTTAACGTCTACCCCAATCCAAGATATCTTAAAATTGCAAGAAATATCCCCGTAGAAACATTAAGAGCGGCTTGTCGAGTTGCTGGTACCCACGTTCATATAGGTGTAAGCGATCTCGTACGGGCCATTGCCATAAATAATCTTCTCGTACCTCATTTTGACGCTCTTTGCAGTCTCGGAGATCATTCGAGTGGTGAAAGGCTTAGGCTCTATAAGACTATGGCAACAAATTGGCGGCCGATGCTTTATCGCAATCCAGAACACTTATTTGAAGTGGCCGAAGCGGAAAGTTTTACTGACAATCCAAGAAATTGCTGGAAGCTTATTAGAATAAGCATCCACGGGACTGTTGAATTAAGAATGTTTGGTTCGACGAATGATATCGATGAAATACTTGAATGGGTCTCATTCATAAAATCTATAATTAAAGGGGTGCTGTAATGTTACAAAAGGAAAGAGAGATGCGGGAATCATTTGATAGCCAGGTTAGGATTTTATTGATGTCGCAAGATAGATTCTTAAAAAACGATCACAATATTAGAGTGGGATTGGAATCAGAGCTGGCGATTTATGCCAGATTAAGTGACTCAGAGCTAGTTGATAAAAGAAACACTATTATAGCTGAGAATTCTGACTTTACCGATGTTGAGTTAGGGGCTAGTCAGGTTGAGATAAGAACTCCACCTATAAATCTTGTTGCATCTGATGGATTTGCGTCATTAGAGGATGTATACAAAAAAAGATTTACTAATGTGCTAGATTCGGCTAGGAAGAATAAGGTTGGAATATTGCGTGTTGGTGCAAACCCATTCTTGCCTACTAGAGGCATTCTCAGAACAAACAAATTGAAGTATCAACTAGTCCCAGATTATTACAATACACACAGAGATCCTTACCGTGATACTATGGTCGGTCTTGGTAATAGTCGAATCAATATTGGTGATGCGGCAATAGTTTCTTTATTCCAATCTTTCCAAGTAAATTTGGAAGCCAGATCATTAAATGATGCTTGCGATAAAATGAATAGATCTTTGGCCATTGCTCCCTATCTTCTGGCTTTTTCTGGTAATGCTAGGTATTTAAATTATCCTAATACCAATACTTTATGCGATACCGAGTTGCAAGATCTTAGACTTATATCTTGGGAAAAGAGTTTTGACATAAGACCCGATAGAATTGATGACTGGTCTAACGAGTTGCGAGTCGGTCTGCCCAAAAGATATTTCAGAAATATGTCCGACTATCTTCAGAGATCAGGGACCTTTCCGTTCATCTTATATGCGCCAGAATCAGCCTTAGCTATATCTATAGGTATGACATGGCTTGATACTCGAGTTAAATTTATCGGGGATTCAGCTATAGTCGAGTTAAGATTACCATCAACTCAACCCACCATAGAGGAGGAGCTGTTACTAATGCTTCTCTATATCGGCATGCTTCATTATTCTCAAAAAAATCAGGAATCTCTTATGCCTATGGGTATGGTTAGGGAAAATCGACTTTCGGCTATGCTCTATGGCTTAAGAAGACCAATGTGGTTTCTGAATAAACATGGGATTCCGATAAAATTGCCAGCTAAAACTGGACTAGCAATGGAATTAGAAAAAGCCACCATTGGTCTAGATAATCTGGGGTTGTTATCGGCAATGGATAAAGAGTTGCTGGGCGTGATGCTTAGGACGGGCTCTCCTTCTGACAGATTGAAGAAATTTCTAAGGTCGATGGGCGATATATCGGTAAAGATAATGGAAGATGCTCTTTTGGAAACTAAGATGCTAGTTTATTAGAAATCGGCGGGGCGATTATATAGCCCCGTTTTTTTATGATCCGATAGCTTATAGTCTGCATTAGTGTATACTTAGTGTACCTATTCTGTCGGATAGGCTCTAGTAGGTAATAATAAATAATAAAACTATGAAAAAGGGTATATTCGCTTCAGTATTAGCTCTAGGCGTGATTTTACCGTTAATTGTGAGCGCCGCATGGTGGCCATTCTCAATGATGAAAAACAGAGGCAACGATGATGCTAAAATCAAAGAATTAAGAGAAAAGGCGGGGTTAACAGTTACGCCGGGCAATAGATCAAAATCTGGTGTTGAGGTTTCAATTGAATGTGTTGCTAATTTGGTAGATACTAGAGAGATAGGTTTTGCTTCGGCCTGGATTACATATACCACCGCTGAGTCAACAGCATTAAGCACTAGAAGAGTTGATCTGGCAGCGGCATGGAAGGTAGCCGATGTTAAGGCAAGGAACACGGCTGTCCAAGAAGCCGGGAGTAAATACAGTAAGGCACATAAGCTTGCCGCACAGAATTACAGAGATTCTGTAAAAACTGCCCATGTTGCGTATGAAACAGCTAAAAAAACTTGCAAGATATTGCCAACGAATGATGCTAAGGAATTAGTGCCAACACCAGAGCTAAATTAAAATCTGAAGTTTATCCCCCCCGGTCCCGCCTTAGCGGGCCCGGGGGGATTTAGTTTATAAAACCCAACTCTTGAGAATCTTGTGAAAATAATGCATAATGTCTTTGTATTTTAGTATTTATTACTAATATTACGGGATCGTCTAATGGTAGGACACCGCCCTTTGAAGGCGGGTATCTTGGTCCGAATCCAAGTCCCGTAGCAAGCGCTCCCTCATTAAAGCGACCAAAGGGAGCATAAGGTATAGGAGCGCGCAGTGCCCCGAACGAAGTGAGGGGGTACAGGCGGTTTAATAATTGAGATAGGTTCGGCTTCCGAGGAGCATAAGAATGGCATTTCTTCTTAGCTATGAAAATTATTAATTGGATTATAACAACATGGGAGAAGTTATGCTTATTGAAAATTAACCCCTTTTATAATAAAAGGCGTAATATTGTTCAGCTTTTTAAAAAATTCCGCGATGATCCTCAACAGCCGGGAGTATGGAAAACTAAGGGTGTGTCACGAACTGATTTTATAAACCATATTGCTGTTATGCCTCTGGTCATTAGTATCGCGATGCGTATTAAATGGCCCAGTAAATACAATTGGCTTACTGCTACAAATGTAGTTTCGTATGTAGATTTTGTTGTAGATGATGACTATCTCAAGACAACCGAGGAGGGATTATTAAAAATTTCTACTAAAGGGGAACAGTTTATCGCGAGATCGTACTACTGGAAAAAATATTTTGGCTGGACTCCTAAAGTTTTAATTCCATTTATAACAATTCCAATTATCTCGTTCATTGTTATAAAATCAGCATTCTATTTTGGATACAGGATTGATGAGGCAAGTTTATACGGTATCACGGCTACAAGAGGGCCAAACTTGGCTTATAGCTATGACCGAGAAGGTAATGGGATAGTCATTACGTGGCAGAAAGGTATTAAGATTGAGGAATTAGGTTGGTATCTTCCAAGGAATCAGGCAGGTGCACGGATAAAAGTTTTTGGAAGCGGAGATCCATTTCTTATTACGAATAAGGCTGTGAACCTTGGATTGGTGGATTGGGCAGTAAATATGGCCACAAAATCTAGTCCCAGTTTGAGCTACTCACGCAATGAGCTACTAGGAGGTATAGAATGTTATGTTATTCCAGATGTTTCTGAGGAAGGCATTCCATTTGGTGTAAAAATTAGATATTTCAATGATGGGAGTAACGAAATTCATGAGTTAAGAGATTTAATACTTGTAAGGGGGTTTGGGAGTATAAGTCCTGCCATTGAAGTAGAGAGAAACGTAACTTATGAACGATGGAAGGAGGTCTTTGATAGAGAGAGTGATGATATTGAATGGCGATTGCGTCAATTGATCGAAAATAGAAGAGGGCGTAAAGATGTCTTGGGAAATTGTCTAGAGCAGGGTTATATGATGGAGTATAACTTGTAGATAATGTGACGTTTGCCACAATTGCTACATAAGTCCGATGAGCGTCAAAGTCAAGATTAAAAATACACCTCGAAAACCCATATGGGGGCTAGCTTTTCAAAAATCCTAGTCCGATGTGTCCGGTCAGTTTGAGCATAGCTTGAGGAACGTTAGAATAATTACTGTGAATAAAAATAATAAAATTTGGCAAACTTTAGTAGCTATATTATTTTTTATTGTTGTAATTAGTTCAGCGTGGTTTCTTATGGGAGCTAAAGATATTGTCGGGGTAGTATCGAAATTTGGATATTGGGCTCCACTTTTGCTAATAATTCTTAAGGTTTCTACAATAATAATATCTCCATTGGGAGGTACGCCTATATATTTCGCGGTTCCTGCTCTTTTTGGTTTTTGGCCCGGGTTTATTTATCTTGTAATTGCCGACGCCGTAGGATATTCAGCTGTATTTTGGATAAGCCGTGTTTATGGCCGAAAAATCATGAATAGAATGCTCAGTGATGAACAAATTTTGTGGGCCGATAAAATGCTAAGATACATGGGTAGCTGGAAAGGCTTAACTATCGTAAGGGTAGTTTTTGCTCCTCTTGCGGATACAATTAGTTATGCCGCAGGATTAACCAAAATCTCCTTTAAAGAATACTTCTTGGCAACATTTCCCTTACTAGTTCTTCATGTCGTTATAACCAACAATATCACTACCCAATTTGTTAAAAATCAAATCGCCTATGTTATTGTTGTTTCAATTGTAATGTCCCTTTCTGTAGTATTCATTATATTCAGAAAACAAATCAAAAAATTACTTATTCATTTGGAGCTGTAAGCTAAAGTATATTCCGCGCTTAGTTTATATAAATAATCTGCTCGAGACGTGTCGTTTGTGATAAGACTTAGATAGCCAAATTAACCTTGTCGGGCTTGGCCGTTTAACGGCTCCAACTCGAGCTGGCCAGTCACATTGAGCTAATCCAGAAAGAGTCGATAAAAGTTATGCTTTACTAACTTCATAATTCAGTATATAATATGGACACCTTGAATTCGTTCCTTAACACTCGAAAGGGGTGAGATAAATGTGGGACCCATACGCTGATTTGCAGAAATTCCAGCTGTCCAACGGACTTATGGTCTACTTGGGCACCTGGGATCGTCCTTGGTTGAAAGTCGGAATGATAGTGCATAGCGGCTCCAGACAGGATCCTGATGGCGAAGAAGGTGTGGCTCATTTTGTCGAGCATCTTATATCCGAGAATGTCCAGCCATGGACACAAGAAAGTGCTAGACAATATTTTCAAGAAATTGGTGGTAGCGCTTCGTTCGGTACGACATATTACGACGCCACTACTTATGACTTTACAGTACCGTTGGAAGAAGATCATCTTCAAAGAGCATTAGATCTATTCGGCCACATGTTAGTGGACTGTAAAATTGAATATATGGTTGAGCGTGAACGCCAGGTTATTATTCAAGAGTTTACTAATAAATTTCCGATGCGCTGGATGTTTGATAGGAAGTTAAGGCGACGTCAACTGTTATTTCCCGAAACCAAATTGGCAAGATTTGTTAGGCCATTCGGTACGCCTGAATCAATTCCTACTATATCAAAAGAAGAAATGCAGGGATTCTATGATCAGCATTACACCCCGGCCAATATTAGTATCGTCGCGGTTGGTGGTTTGAAACCGGAAGAATTTGCGATGATTCTTGAGAGAAGTCCATTTGGTTTTAAAAAACCAGGAGTACGCACTCCATTGGCATCTGCTATTGATCATTTTGATCTACCGAAAGAGAGCAGACTAATACATAAAATCTCGGATTATTCATTGCAAGCAGCCGGCCACTCATTTATTGATAGCTATGCCGCGATTCCAGGTGTTGTAAGTCCCAAAGTCATGGGTCGCGCCTGTGGAGTATTAGAAGACGTTCTTTTCAAGGAGATTCGACAAAAGCGTGGCTGGACATATGGTTTTGGTGTTACCTGGGAAAACTTTAAAGAAGCTTATGAGTTTCACATTCAAGGCGCATTTCCTTGGGATGGCCTGGAAGTTATCGAGGATTTGGTGGACGAATGTATTGCTCAAGCTGGAAGGAGCGATGACCTCATCAGTCATCGCATTAAGGCTTCGGTTATGCGTTACAGAATTGTTGATCTTAATGGTAACGTAATCGTGGGTGGTGCTATTGATGACCTGCGCCTTCAACAGCGTGTCGTGTCGATTAAAGAGGAAGGTGAAGCCGCTGCTGCTGTTACTGTCGAGGATGTAAGGGCTATTTTGCAGACATTATCACGTGATCGAAGATATACTAGTATAGCCAACCCCTAATCTGGATTGATAGTTAAAGAAATAAAGAGCCTGACCAGCTCTTTTTTATTTTGATTTATCTTTGAATAAATTAGAAGAAGGTGTATTGTTTTAGTAATAACCTAATAATCTATATATGAACATTGTATATATTCTCATAATTCTGTTCTTTTTAGTGATTTTGCCTGGTTTGCGTACGGTCAAGCAATATAAGCGGGGAGTAGTGTTTCGATTTGGTAAAATTGTAGGTACAAGAGATCCGGGCCTAAGCATGATCATTCCTTATTTTGAGAGTATGTTAAAAATCGATCTTCGAACCGTTACCATGCCGGTGCCGGCTCAGAAGATTATCACCAAGGACAATGTTTCGGTAGATGTCTCGGCGGTGGCATATTATCGGATCGTCGATGTGATTAAAAGTATTGTCGCCATTCAGAACGTCGAGGCGGCCATTGATCAAATTGCTCAAACTTCATTGCGTAATATTGTCGGTAAATTTCAGTTGGATGAAATTCTTTCTGAAAGAGAAACGATAAATTCAGAAATTACAAAAATCTTGGATAGTTATACTGAGAGCTGGGGTGTTGTTGTAAGTTCCGTAGAGATTAAAGATATCCAGTTGCCGGAAGATATGCAGAGAGCGATTGCCAAACAAGCCGAAGCTGAACGAGAAAAGAGAGCTAAGATTATCTCAGCCGAGGGTGAATTCTTATCGGCTCAAAAATTAGCCGATACAGCTGATATTATGATGGCTCATCCAATTGCACTCCAGCTCCGTAATTTGCAAACTTTAGCCGAGATTGCGACTGAAAAGAATTCTACTATTATATTTCCAGCTCAACTTATGAGCACGGTTACCGATATTCATAATTTTCTTAACTTAGAGAAGAAAAGACAAGGCTAATATTATAATTGATGAATTAAAAGCGGGCGGCCCTTTGGCCCGCCCGTACGTGTTTCTAGCTAGATCCGCCGAGACATCGACTTGGCGAGGGCAAGGATCTTCTTGCCGTCTTCGCGGTTGAATGCCCCCATCTCGTATCCAGCCAAAACCGCCCCTGGAAACTCGTCCGTCAGCTTTTTACGGACGAGCGTCTCGGCGATAAGCCGAATCGTTTTGTCAGAAAGTGGCGGTGGCGGCGGTGCCTTCGGATCGTTCTGCGGCAGACCGCAGGATTCAATTTCCTGTACTGTAGCCGTTTCTTCTTCGACGGTCTGCTCGATCCCGTCGGCGAGCATCGCGTCGTGGAGCGCTTTGCCATCTTCAATGGCAAAGAATCCACGTGAATGCCGGCCGGTGGCCGTCTCCAGTTTCCGGTGAGGTTTTTGGTTACTGCACGAGCACTGTACTACTGACACTTTCATGGCGTCTGCCTCCTGTAATTGTCAATATAGCACGTCTATAAATCTTGTCAATATTTACAAGACAGGCATACTTACGAAGTAATTGTGCGGAATGTTTAATAGATTAAAAAAGAGTGCCATTGGCACTCCATGATTTAATAAGTACAGATAGATGAGTATGTTGAATCGTATCCAAAGATTTTCTTAAATCTTGCGATATCTTCGGGTCTGCCAATGGCTTTCTCGATATTGTCGCTCAGTTTTACTGTTCCATGACCATTTGACTCAACGAGTTTCACGACCATCGATAGAACAATGAGACCCAGGTCGTTGGCTAGATTTGTGCCCCAGCCAAATGTTACCTGTATCTTGCTAGAGAATCTTCTGTACAGCTTGATCATCGTGTCAGCATCAAGGCCATCGCTGAAAACGATGAGCTTGGTCAGAGGATCAATTCCTCTGGCCCGATAGAAATTTATAGCCTTCAACGCGAACTCGAATGGATTGCCAGAGTCTTGTCGCAACCCTTTCCACTCCATGGCCTGACCCATGGACATGTCGGCGAAAAAGAAATCGCTACCATAGGTATCGGTCAGTGCGATAGAAAGACCCTTGCCATAGTGCTTGTACCAGAGTTTCAGGACTTCGTTATGTGAGTTACGAATCTCTTCGTCGCTACCATGCATGATGCCTGACAGACCCATATACATCTCGTGGGCTGATGTGCCCATTGGAAGCAGGCCATACTTCATGGCGAGCCATACGTTCGAAGTTCCGAGGAACTGGGTCTTCGGTAGCTCTTCGATGAGGGTCTTTACGACATATTCATGCCAGGCCCTCGAATCGCGACGTCGTGTTGCGAAATCGCTGAACGTCAGTCCTGGTTCGCTTCTGATCTTGGCGATCTTCTTGCTCAAGCGTATTCTGCCCTGAGCGTATACGACTTCGCGCTCAAATGGCGACATCTTTTCGAGCAGCGCCTCATGTAGAAGTTCGCTGATTATAGACAGGGCGAACGTTTCCCAATAGATCGTTGTCGACCATGGACCAGAGAATTCCAGTACAAAGTCATCACTCAATGAATACTTCGGCAAGACTAAATTCTTCCAATGTTCGAGATAGTCTTCTGTGAACATCCTTTCCCCGTATTCATTAGTGCCCCTGAGATAGTGCAGCTCGCTGTTGTCGGGATGAAGCTGCATGACGTGGTCTAATTCTCGTCGAAGCCTGGCCATGTCAATGATCTTCGATAGATCGATTCCCTGCGTCCTTAGTTTGAACGCATATTTGACTGGCACATCACGAAATTCTTTGAATACTACCTGTCCCATCGTAAATTTATAAAAGTCGGTGTCGAGTAAAGATTGGATTATTCGGCCCATGCGAGCACCTCCTCTACGGTAATTGGAATTGCTCCAGCATCTACCATTTCATTGATGGCCTTTATCTCATCGTCTGGATTTACGTTAACGGCAATAGAGGCATCGGTTACAATATAGGCTCTGTATCCATTCTTAAGGGCAGATAGCACGCCTGCTTTGACGCAGTAGTCGGTAGCAATACCAAAGAATACAATTGATTTGATACCATGTTTCTTGAGGATCTTGTTGGTTGTTTCACCAGAACTTGATTTACCCTCAAAAGGATCGTAACCATCTTCATTCTTTTTTGTTGCTTTCCTTACGATCTTACTATAATCGGGCACAATAAGAGATTTAAGAAATTGCGAATCCCAGGTATCGGCTATACCATGTGGTGGCCACTTCTTGAAGTGATCCGAATCAACTGGATGCCAATCGAGGGAGAATATTGTGAGTTTTGCCCAGTAAGCGGCCGCATCGATCAAACGATTGCAAGCCGGGATGATTTTTTCAGATCCTTTTACATACAGACCACCCTTTTTGTGTCCAAAGCAGTTCTGAAGATCTACACCAAAAAACGCGCAGGATGATAGATCGGGCATTTCCTTCATCTTGGCTTGAAGAGTGACCATAATCGATCGATGCGTCCGGAATCCAATTTCGGGTGGTCTCATGATTGGGAACCACTCAATTCTGCGATTTTCTTCGAGGTCGTTATTTACGACCTTGCCCTTGACATCAACTTCATAGAAAGTCACGAAATGGCCAGGGCTTCGAAGATCATCTCGGGATTGCATGATATCAATCAGTTTGGCGTTAGAAATTGATAGGCCAGTTTCCTCTTTAAATTCGCGAGGTAAAGCTTCTAATAAATCTTCACCATACTCGACGAAACCAGCAGGAAACATCCACGTTCCAATATATGGCTCTCGATTTCTTTGAGCCATGAGTACTCGGTGATTCCTGACCGCAACACCGGCTACAGCATTGCCAGCTACAGGAAAGAATTTTCTGTCACAATGCTTGCAATATTGTCTCGTTCTGCCTTCTTCGATGCGATCTGATATGGGTGTCGCGCAATATGGACAAAAGCGGTAATCGGGAGGTAGAATGGACACGCTTCGACTCCTTCCAGTTGTTAAAGGCCTAATCATTATATATAATAAATATGGTCGTCTGTCAATATTAAAGAATCGACATGGATGGTCATTTAAGGTAATATTTATGTATGAATAATACTAAAGACCTATTAAACAATTTAAACAATCTTCGATTGGGGATATCCCAAATGTCAGTAGTGGTCGGTCGACCAGATCTAAATGTCCAATATATTCTAAAAGAAGTGGCAGAGGCCAAGGAGAATGGAGTTGATATTATAATATTCCCCGAGCTTTGCGTTACAGGCTATGTTATCGGTGACATGTTCGAGCGAGAAGATTTTATTCGAGATGCAAATAAATTATGTGATGCTGGTCTCATTGAGGCTTCCAGGGATGGTATAACCGTAATTGTCGGTCTGCCGGTCTATGATGAGAAGATGCGTGGTGAAGACGGGCGTAGAAGATTATATAACGCATCGGTTATCTATAGTAATGGTGTTCGATTGGGTCAAACAGTTAAGACACTTCAGCCAAACTATAGAATGTTTGACGATGATAGGCATTTTTATTCTTTGAGGAAACTAGCTCAGGAAAGCGGAGAGGGCTTGGAGAGGTTTGATAATGTATTTCCTGTGACCTTAAAAGATGAGCGTATCGTTAAGATTGGTTTAATGCTTTGCGAAGACATGTGGCATGACGACTATCCTTATAATCCTGGCGAGATTTTAGCTAGAAAAGGTGCCGATATCCTTGTAAATATTTCCGCGTCACCTTGGGGCTGGCAAAAGAATCGTAAAAGACACAGTGTCGTTAAAAAACTCGTATCAGAATGTAGGGTACCATTAGTCTATGTTAATAATGTTGGTCTACAAAACAATGGAAAAAATTTGATTGTTTTTGATGGTAGTTCAACTGTATATAGCGCCAATGGTGAAGTAGTTTATCAAGTTGAACCCTACGCAAAAGGCACGCGCTATTTTACTTTTGATGATAAAATTCCCGAGATTAAACAAGATAAGCAAGATGATTCGCAGGAACTTTATCTTGCCGTCCATAGCGCAATTCAGGAATTCTGTTCACAGTTCAATAAGGTAGTCATTGGAATCAGTGGAGGAATTGATTCTGCTGTGTCTGCGGCAGCACTTGTTGATGCTTTGGGTCCTGACAAGATTATCGGAATCTTTATGCCCTTCAGTAAATATAGCTCAGTAGAGAGTAAAAAAAGAGCTCAAGCTATTGCCGATAATCTAGGCATTGCACTACGAGTAGTAAATATTGATAGCGTGGTGAACTCCATCGCGGATTTGCTCTCCACGGAAGCTGGTACGCTGGAATACGAAAATATTCAGGCTCGGGCACGTATGGAAATTTTGGCTGCGGTAGCCCAAAGAGAGAACGGTGTTTATATTTGTAATTCAAATAAAGTTGAAGCTGCGTTTGGCTATGGCACTCTTTATGGTGATATTGCTGGCGCCCTTGCTCTTTTAGCGGATATGGTCAAAAGGGAAGTCTATCAATTGGGCGATTACTATAATAAAAATGTTTTTAAACGAGAAATTATACCTAATGACTGTTTTAGTGTTGTGCCAACAGCTGAGCTGGGTGTAAATCAGAAAGATCCATTCCATTATGGAAACCTGAATCGTAGAGGCTATCATGATGAAATGGTTCGGGCGTTCACGGAATTTAGATTGGGACCGGAATGGTTTCTCGAGGCTTATATCTCAGATAAACTAGATGATGCATTAAAACTAGAACCAGGTACGGTTAAACAACTATTCCCAACAGTTGATAAATATATTGCCGATCTGGAGAAGCACTGGCTGTTATATCGTCGGGCTTTCTTTAAAACTAATCAGATGCCGCCGATTCTTATTGTGAGCAGGAGGGCTTTTGGTTACGATTTGAGACGCTCAATGGTCACACCATATTTTTCAGAAAGATATGAGGAATTGAAGAAAAAAGAACTCAAAAATTAAGCAAATTATATCGAACTCCGGTCTACTTGACGGATAACCGAGTGAATGCTATGCTCATACCCGAAATAGGGCAGTTTTGCCCTAGTCGGTCCGTTGTTTGACATTCAGAGGAGAAGCTAGGATGGGAACAAGAGGAGCCAGGATTCACTTGGTTATCATCGATCCCCAGAATGACTTTCTGGGCAACGATGACGGGAGTCCGTACTCGATCAACATCGGGGGCGGGAAATCCTTGACTGCGACTTTATCTGTGCCGGGCGCTGTGTCCGACATGAAGAGAGTTGCCAAACTCGTTGATCGCGTCGGCCACAAGTTGGCCGATATCCATGTGACGCTCGACAGCCACCGGCTTGTCGATGTTGCCCATCCGGCATTCTGGATGGACCAGAAGGGGAAACAACCAAGTCCGTTTACCATCATCTCGGCTTCGGACATCATGAGTGGCATCTGGACAACACGCTATCCGGCGTTACGTTCTTATGCTCTCGTCTATGCGCAGGCGCTCGAATCGACGCCGGGCGGATACAAGATCTGCGTCTGGCCAGCCCACTGCCTTATCGGTACGTGGGGACATAACGTCTTTACCGATCTGAACGACGCGTTGCAGCGTTGGTCGGATCGCGAATTTGCCATGGTAGACTACGTCACGAAGGGCTCGAATTACCGGACGGAGCACTATGGCGCCTTGATGTCTGAAGTTCCGGATCCGAACGATCCATCAACGGGACTCAATACGGAGTTCCTGAAGATGCTCGCGGATGCGGATGTCGTCGCCGTCGCCGGCGAAGCATCAAGTCACTGTGTCTTAAAGACCGTGACGCAGATTGCTGACAACATCGGCACCGAGCACATCAAGAAATTCCACCTGCTTCGCGACTGCATGTCGCCGGTGCCGGCGATTCCGAATATCGTGGACTTCCCGGCTATCGCTGAGGCGTGGCTGAAAGACATGGAGCGTCGCGGGATGACCGTGACGACTTCTGACAAGTTCCTGGCGTAAGAGGAGTAGACGAACATGCCAAGAATGATGACGGACGATTCGATGACGGTCGGCAAGGTCGGGACAGGTGTCCAGGCCTTCCAGTTCTCTGGGGCGCGCATTGAGCGTCTCGGGGTGACTGAGTACACTCTTGTCACCATCGCGGTGGACGTTACGGGCTCGACCAAGGGTTTCGCCGATGAACTCCGCAAGAGTCTGATCACTGCCGTGGAGTCGTGCAAGAAATCGCCGCGTTCGGCGAACCTCTTGCTTCGGGTCATTCTCTTCTCGGGTTCTCTCGATGGAGGCATCGAGGAGATTCATGGCTTCAAGCCATTGAGTGAAGTTGATACGAACAGCTATCCACAACTGAACCCTGAGGGTATAACACCTCTCTTTGACGCCGCGTTTTCGGCGGTCGGCGCTACCAACGCCTATGCCAAGACGCTCATGTATAAGGAATTCAACGCCAATGGCATCGTCTTTGTCATCACTGACGGAGATGACAACGTCTCTCGATCCACCGTCGCTATGGTGAAGAGGGAGATGGAACGCGGAGCACGTGGTGAAGAAATCGAGTCTTTGATTGGTGTGGTTGTCGGCATCAATGCCGCGGCCTTCCGATATAAGCTCGAGGAATTCGCCAAGGGCACCGGTATGCAATACATCGATGTCGGCGAGGCGACTAAGGGAAAGCTTGCAAAGCTGGCCCAGTTTGTCTCGCAATCGGTCTCGTCTCAGTCCCAAGCTCTGGGAACTGGTGGGCCGAGTCAGAACATCGCGCCTACGATCTAGCTAGGCGTGAAGCTCACCAACATGGGGGCGGTGGCAACACCGCCCCCTCATTCGTTTTGAGAGGGGGTTCCTGTGATCAGATTTCACACAGATCACTACTTCCACATAGGTTCTGCTCATTATACGAGCGGTAAGCCTTGTCAGGATTACTCATTATCTAGCGCTAGCGACGACGTTGCATGCGCAATTGTTTCAGATGGATGTTCTACTGGACGTCATACCGATGTTGGTTCAAGAGTTTTGGCACTTTCAACGATGCAGGCGATAAGGGATCATGTGAAGGCTTCCAGTGGTGTGCTCAATACGGCCGTTGTCAGTATTACTTCCCGTCAGCAACAAATTATCAGTACTTCCCGACTCATATTGGGATTAGACTGGATGGATATGCTTGCTACTTGCGGGTATGTCTATTTAACTCAGAGTGGTGGCTTCATTCATGTCCAAGGAGATGGAGTAGTGGCTTTGAAGTATAGAGACGGGCACATTAAGATGTCTCGATATTTATGGGCTGATAATACACCATTTTATCCATCCTATGGCTATGACTCTCTTAGTAATTTTGTAAAAGCTCATGGTGGCGACTTGGATGCATTGAGGCTGTCTCGCACTACAATATTAACCAGATTAGATGGGACTATTGCAGAATCAGAAGATAAAGAATTTACTTTGCGAGAAGGACTTAATGGTGTGCTGATAAAGTTATCATTAGAGGAGTTGAAGCGATTAGAATTTATTGCTGTATTTTCCGATGGCGTAACTCAAGTCGATAATGTCGACTGGAAAGATGCTGTCATTAATCTCTTGTCATTCAAATCTCTTGAAGGTGAATTTGCCAAACGACGGATGATTCGTGGTATTCAAGAGTATAGGAAAATTGGTAAAGGTCCGGTGGATGATATTGCCTATGCGGTGGTAAGGATCGAAGACATACAGGACGGGGAGAGAGAAAATGAAAGGTAATATGCAGGTTGTCTTAGAAGGTAAGGGGCCCGTTACATTACGTCAGAGCGATCATGTCGCAACTGGTGGCGAGGGTTCAATATATAAAATCTCTGATCTAGTCGTGAAGATATATCATCAACCTGATATTGCAAGACAGCGCGGAATGCCAGATAAGATTAAGCTTCTTTCAAAAATAAAGCATCCATATATTGGTTCGCCGATAGGTATCGTAACTGCATCAAACGGTGATCCAGTGGGACATTATTTGTCTTATATTGATGGACATCCTCTTTCGAGAGTATTTACCAATGAGTTTTGGCAACGTGAAGGGTTTAACAATAAGTACGCGTCGATTATGGTTGGTCGTATGCGTGAG